>Ga0256832_1000201_pt1 | contig 37369 bp, 40 predicted proteins | sample 134614metaG_FD_190534 | JGI IMG/M metagenome (GOLD analysis project Ga0256832, IMG submission 190534) | Hydrothermal vent microbial communities from Lau Basin, Pacific Ocean - 134-614 | ecosystem: Environmental > Aquatic > Marine > Hydrothermal vents | place: Pacific Ocean: Lau Basin | collected...
ATGGGTTTAGAAAATTTAAAGCCAGCTTCCGGTTCCGTTCACTCTAAAAAGAGAGTGGGCAGAGGACAGGGAAGCGGTATGGGAAAAACCGCCTCAAGAGGCAACAAAGGACAAAAGGCAAGAAGCGGTTATAAAATAAAAAGAGGTTTTGAAGGAGGTCAGCAGCCTATTCAAAGAAGACTTCCTAAAGTCGGATTTACATCCAAAGTTAAGAAACCTTATGTGATAAATATAAACAGATTGCCAAAATTAAAAGAGTTAGATGAGATTACAATTGAGAGCATAAAAAGCATTCACAAAATCTCAAAAAAGGTAACAAAAATAAAATTGATAGGAAGCGGCGCTAAAGAGTTGGCATCTAAAATAAAAGATGACAATGTAATTTATAGCGGAATGAACAGATGAACAAAGCTTTAGTAAATAAAATCCTCATTACGTTGGGATTTTTGTTCGCTTACAGGATCCTTGCCTATGTGCCGGTTCCTGGAGTGAACATTGATGTTGTCAAGGAGTTTTTCGACTCCAACGCAAACAATGCGCTTGGAATGTTTAATATGTTCAGCGGTAACGCAGTTAGAAGGCTTAGTATCATCTCTTTGGGAATTATGCCCTACATTACCGCATCTATTATTATGGAGCTTCTTGCGGCCACTTTCCCAAATCTTGGAAAGATGAAAAAAGAGCGCGACGGAATGATAAAATATATGCAAATTATCCGTTATTCTACCGTCGTTATCACTTTGATTCAGGCCATAGGAGTCTCAATCGGGCTTCAAAGTCTAACCGGAAGAGGCGGAGAGAGCGCCATTATGATAGATATGCCCACATTCATAGCCGTATCTTCAGTATCTATGCTTACAGGAACTATGCTTTTGATGTGGATAGGAGAGCAGATTACCCAAAGAGGTATAGGAAACGGTATATCTTTGATTATCTTTGCCGGTATAGTCTCAGGTATTCCAAGAGCTATAGGCGGAACTATTAATCTCGTAAACACAGGAGAGCTTAACTTTTTGGTAGTGATAGCCATACTTCTTATTATTTTTGCTACCGTAGGCTTTATTATATATGTAGAGCTTGGGGAGAGAAGGATTCCTATCTCTTATTCCAGAAAAGTTATGATGCAAAATCAAAACAAAAGGGTTATGAATTACATACCCATAAAAGTTAATCTAAGCGGAGTAATTCCTCCTATTTTCGCTTCGGCGATTTTGATGTTTCCCACCACCATATTGCAGGCAAGCACCAATCCGATTATTCAAAGTATCAGAGATTTTCTAAGTCCAAACAGCTATTTTTTCAACTTTTTAACGTTTATTTTCGTAATATTTTTCTCTTATTTTTACGCTTCAATCGTTTTTAACGCCAAAGATATAGCTGAGAATCTGAAAAAACAGGGCGGGTTTATTCCAGGAGTAAGACCCGGAGAGGCTACCGCAAATTTTCTAAACGAGGTGGCAAGCAGGCTTACTTTATGGGGTTCTTTGTATCTTGGAGTTATTTCAACTCTTCCTTGGGTTTTGGTAAAAACGATGGGAGTTCCTTTCTATTTTGGAGGAACGGCCGTTTTAATCGTGGTTCAAGTAGCCTTAGATACGATGAGAAAGATAGAGGCTCAAATATATATGAGCAAATATGAAACCTTAAACGCCGTAGGGCTTTAATAGATGGCTATTAGCATAAAAAAGCCAAAAGAGATAGAAAAATTAAGAGAGTCCAACCGGATAGTGGCAAGGACTCTCAACTATCTAAAAGAGAATATCTCTGCTGGCATGAGTTTAAAAGAGATTAACCAGATGGGAGAAGAGTTTATAAAAAGCCAAAACGCAAGAGCGGCGTTTAAGGGGCTTTACGGTTTTCCCGCAGGTGTTTGCACCTCTTTAAACGAGGTTATAATCCATGGAATTCCAAACGATACGAAAGTAAAAGAGGGAGATATTTTAGGTCTTGATATAGGAGTTGAGAAAGATGGCTGGTATGGAGATGCGGCCGTTACCATTCCTATAGGAAAAATCTCAAAAAGGGATGAAGATTTAATAGCCTGCGCAAAAGATGCGCTCTATTATGCTATCGATATTATAAAAGAGGGAATGAGATTTAAGGAATTAAGTTACGAGCTTGAGAAGTTTATAAAAAAGAGAGGATATGTTCCTCTTAGAAATTTTTGCGGGCACGGAATAGGTAGAAAACCTCACGAAGAGCCCGAAATTCCAAATTATCTCGATTCTCCAAATCCAAAACAGGGACCTAAAATAAAAAACGGAATGGTTTTTTGCATAGAACCGATGATTTGTCAAAAATCTCCGATACCAAAAATTTTGGAAGATAAATGGTCTGTAACAAGCGAAGATGGACTTAGAGGCAGCCATTATGAACATACGGTGGCTATTATAGGAAAAAGAGCGGAAATATTATCAATAGATGAATAGGAGGAATTATGGCAAAAGATGGCGTTATAGAGATAGACGGAAAAGTTATAGAGGCTTTGCCCAATGCCACTTTTAAGGTGGAGCTTCCAAACGGACATGTGGTTTTGTGCCATATAGCCGGGAAGATGAGAATGCATTATATAAAAATAATGCCAGGAGATAAGGTAAAAGTGGAACTTACTCCATACAGTTTGGATAAGGGAAGAATTACATACAGATATAAGTAAAAATTTACCATTTTTTTGGTAAAATGCGTGCCTTTGCAAAACTGTGTGAAGAGTAATTGAAAAAATGGCCACTATTTTTTCAATTATTGGTTTAGATACTTCACTAAACCTGACAGTTTGCCAAAGTGGAAAATTAATTTATTAGGAGAGTTTATGAAAGTGCGCCCAAGCGTAAAGAAGATGTGCGATAAATGTAAAATTATTAAAAGAAAAGGAATAGTCAGAGTAATCTGCGTAAATCCAAAACATAAACAAAGACAAGGATAGTAAATGGCGAGAATTGCTGGTGTCGATCTACCTAAAAAAAAGAGAATAGAATATGCGCTTACATACATTTACGGAATAGGTTTGACCACTTCAAGAAAAATACTCGACGCTACGGGAATCTCTTATGACAAGAGAGTTCATGAGCTTAATGAAGAGGAGGTAGCGGCTATAAGAAAAGAGATCCAAAACAACTATATGGTTGAGGGAGATCTTAGAAAAAAAGTCGCTATGGATATAAAAGCCTTGATGGATCTTGGAAATTACAGAGGATTAAGACATAGAGTAGGTCTTCCTGTTAGAGGTCAAAAAACCAAAACAAACGCAAGAACCAGAAAAGGCAAGAGAAAAACCGTCGGCGCGGCGAGTAAAAAATAGTGGAGAGTAGATAATGGCTAAAAGAAGAGGAACAAGAAAAAAGATAGTCAAAAAGAATATCGCAAGAGGAGTAGTTTATATTTCCGCAACTTTTAATAATACGGTAGTTACCGTAACTGATGAGATGGGAAATGTAATAGCTTGGAGCAGTGCGGGAAGCTTGGGATTTAAGGGAAGCAAAAAATCAACTCCCTACGCAGCTCAGCAAGCGGTAGAAGATGCGATGAACAAGGCTAAAGAGCACGGAATAAAAGAGGTTGGAATAAAAGTTCAAGGACCCGGTTCGGGAAGAGAGACTGCTGTAAAAACAGTAGGAGCTATAGAGGGGATAAAAGTTTTGTTCTTCAAAGATATAACACCTCTTCCTCACAACGGGTGCAGACCTCCTAAAAGAAGAAGAGTTTAATTTTTATAAATAAAGTAATTAATTAGGAGAAGTATAGATGGCAAGATATAGAGGGCCTGTAGAGAAAATAGAAAGAAGATTTGGCGTTAGTTTAGCACTAAAGGGAGAGAGAAGATTATCTGGTAAAAGTGCTCTTGATAAAAGAAGCTATCCTCCCGGTCAGCATGGACAAAGAAGAGCTAAAATCAGCGAATATGGAATGCAGCTTAGAGAGAAGCAAAAAGCTAAATTTATGTATGGAATTTCCGAAAAGCAGTTTAGAAATCTTTTTAAAGAGGCTAACGCTCAAGCGGGAAATACCGGAGAGAATTTGATAAAACTTCTTGAGAGAAGACTTGATAATGTGGTTTACAGAATGGGATTTGCCACTACAAGAAGATTTGCAAGACAGCTTGTATCTCACGGTCATGTTTTAGTTGACGGCAAAAAGGTGAATATCCCTTCTTATAGAGTGAAAGCTGGACAAAAAATAGAGATAAAAGAGAAATCCAAAAATAATCCTCAAATCAAAAGAGCAATAGAGCTTACATCTCAAACAGGTATAGTTCCTTGGGTTGATGTGGATAAAGATAAAGTTTTTGGAATATTTACAAGAATCCCGGAGAGAGAAGAGGTTCAAATTCCAATAGAAGAGAGAATGATAGTTGAGTTCTACTCTAAATAATTAGGGAGTAAATAGATGAAAAAGATAGCAACTTCTCCTTACATCCCTACCGAAATAGAGATAGAAGAGATAAGCGAAAATAAAGCCAAAATAGTGGCTTATCCGTTTGAGAGCGGATTTGCCATAACTTTTGCCCATCCTTTAAGAAGACTTCTTTTAAGCAGCACTGTGGGATATGCTCCCACCGCTTTATATATAAAAGGAGTTTCTCACGAGTTTGACAGCGTTAGGGGAATGTTTGAGGATGTGGCGCATTTTATTATAAATCTTAAAAATATCAGATTTAAAATAAAAAGTGATGAGGATATAGTAGAACTCGACTACTCTTTTAAAGGTCCAAAAGAGATAAAGGGAGCTGATCTTCAAAACGATCAAGTAGAAATTATCACGCCCGATAAATATTTAGCCACTTTAAATGAAGATGGGAGTTTGAATTTTACTCTTATTGTTCAAAAAGGAATCGGCTATATTCCAAGCGAGGATATAAGAGAGGGGTTAAAAGAGGGATTTATCTCTTTGGATGCTTTTTTTACTCCTGTTAGAAGAGCCGTTTATAATATAGAGAAAGTCTTAATAGAAGATAATCCAAATTACGAGAAGATAGTTTTCGAGATAGAAACGGACGGGCAGGTTACTCCCATAGAGGCTTTTAAAAACGCTCTTGTTGTTATGTATGATCAGATGGCAATTTTCAATAAGGTTTTGAATTTAAATATTCAGCCAAAAATTGAGCATGTAGATACCAAAGAGCTAAATAAGCTTTTAAGAAAGATAGACGATCTTGAGCTTAGCGTTAGAAGTTTTAACTGTTTGGAGAAAGCAAACATTCAATATATCGGAGAGCTTGCTTTAATGAGCGAGCAGGAGCTTAAAAACCTAAAAAATCTTGGAAAGAAATCTCTTGAAGAGATTAAAGAGGTGATGTCCAAAGAGGGATATCCGATAGATCAAGAGCTTCCGGCAGATATGGTGAAAGCTCTTAGCGAAAAAATCAAAGAATTAAAATCAAAATCGAGCGAGGAAAAGTAATGAGACACAGACACGGATATAGAAAGCTTGGAAGAACCTCATCTCACAGAAAAGCTCTTTTGAAAAATCTCTCAATCGCTTTGGTAATGAACGGAAAAATAGAGACTACTTTACCAAAAGCAAAAGAGCTTAGAAGCTTTTTTGAAAAACTTGTAACAAAAGCAAGAGTAGGAGATTTTAACGCTCACAGAGCGGTTTTTCAAGCTTTGCAAAATAAAGAGGCGACTAAAAAGCTGGTAAACGAGATAGCCCCTAAATATAAGGAGAGAAAAGGCGGTTATACAAGAATTATTAGAACAAGAGTAAGAAGAGGCGATGCTGCCGAAATGGCTTTTATAGAATTAGTTTAATTTTTAAAGAGGGCTTTGCTCTCTTTTTAGGTTTCTTTTTATATCACTTTCCCTATTTGCTTTACAACTCTCCCGCCTTTTAAGATTTCTTTCAACTAATATATTGTTTAATAGATAAAAAATAAAAAAGGAAATTAATGATTCCATTTAGCGATGAAGAGTTAAGACCTGCTGTGGAGAAGAGTCTTGAGAAAATTAAGCCCTCTCTTGCTATGGATGGAGGGGGAATTACGCTTTTGGATATTAAAAATGGAAAAGTTTTTGTTCAATTGCAAGGAGCTTGCGTAGGATGTTCGGCAAGCAATCAAACTCTAAAATATCTAATCGAAAGACAGCTTAGGATCGATATACATCCTGAAATAGAGGTTATAAATATTCCACCCGGTATGGAGAGTATGATTGAGGAACTTTCGTCAAAATAAAGGAAAAAAGATGAACAAATTCAAAGAGAGAGCAAAAGAGAGTTTTTTTAAAAGGGAATATAAAAATGCTCTTTTTAACTACTCTCTCTCTTTAAAAGAGTTTCCAAATGATGAGGAGGCCAAACTTGGAGCCGTGCTTTGCGATTTGGCTTTGGAGAGAGAGGAGGAGGCTGTGGCTCTTTTTGAGTATTACGAGCTTTCCAAAACGCAAGAGGGCATAAATTCAGAAGAGATAGTAAAAGAGATAATAGAGTCGGTAGATAACAGTATCAGCAAAATATCTTCATTTTTTGTAGATTATTTAAATGAAAGATTGATGATGGAGGAGGGGATAGAGTATAGGGATTTTATCGCTTTGGTGGAAGAGAAGAAAGATTTTAAAAGAGTTTTTGAAAATATTATGTTTAGCACCAAAGTTTTAATCTCTAAAAAAGAGGATTTTTTAGATTTTATAAAACAGCTTCTTTTGCACGGATTTGAGGATATGGCTTTAAATTATATGGAAGAAGCTTTGAAAATTTTCCCAAATGATAAAGAGGTTCGAAAACTCTTCGAACTTTTAGAGAAGAAAAATTGAAATTAAAGATACCCTTTAAGAGCGCCTCCTTCATTACCGATAACTCCAAAGAGTGCAGTGAGAGCGGAGCTTTTTTATTAACTAAGCAAAACAGAAAATTTTTAGAAGAAGCAAAAAGCAAATCTCCCGCTTTCATTGTCACTGTAAAAGAGGTTATAGAATTTTTTGAATTGGATAAGATAAAGATAGTCGGAATTACCGGCACAAACGGCAAAACCACTACAGCGGCTGCGATATATTCTATTTTGCTTGATTTGGGATATAAGGCCGCTTTGCAGGGAACAAGAGGATTTTTTGCAAATGATGAGAGGATAGAAGAGAAAAGTTTGACAACGCCTCCCATTTTAGCGACTTTAAAGAATCTCTTAGAGGCTAAAAAAAGAGGATGTGAATATTTTATAATGGAAGTTAGCTCTCATGCTATCTCTCAAAACAGAATAGAGGCTTTGCCTTTTTTTCTTAAAGTTTTTACCAATATCTCACAAGATCATCTCGATTACCATAAAACAATGGAAAATTATATAGAGGTTAAAAGCTCTTTTTTTAGCGATGATTCTTTAAAGCTTATAAACAGAGAGGATAAAAATATAAAATATTCTCTCAAAAACTGCTATACCTACGCTTTAAACGAAGCGGCCTCTTTTATCGTTACGGCCTACTCTTTAAGAGAGGGAATAAAGGGAATTGTAACTCATCTTGGAGAGAGCGTGGAGTTTTATTCCTCACTTTATGGATTATTTAATTTATACAATATTTTAGCTGCAATGGCTTCAGTGAAGCTGATTACTAAAAACTCTTTAAAAGAGATAGCAAAAGCGGTTGAGAGTTTTGGGGGAGTTAGCGGAAGAATGGAGGTTGTAAGCGATAAGCCTCTTGTAATTGTCGATTTTGCCCACACTCCTGACGGAATGGAGAAGGTTTTAAGCGCTCTAAGCGACAGAGAGCTTATAGTAGTTTTTGGAGCCGGAGGAGACAGGGATAGAAAAAAGAGACCTCTTATGGCAAAAGCGGCTCAAAAATATGCCAAAAAGATCTATGTAACGAGCGATAATCCAAGAAGCGAAGAGCCTCTTAAAATTATAGAGGATATCGCTATGGGATTTGATAGAACAGATAACGTTTTGGCGGTTTTGGATAGGAAGAAAGCTATACAGATGGCCATAAGGGATGCAAAAGAGGATGAGGTTGTAGTTATTTTGGGAAAAGGGGATGAGGAGTATCAGGAGATAGGGGGAGAGAAAATCCCTTTTGATGATAGAAAAATAGCCAAAGAGGCTGTTTTAAGTTTTTGTAAAAATTAATTTTTTTGATACAATTGCATAGAAATTTTAAAAAAGGGGAGATTATGGGGATACCACAACCAGCATTTTATCTTTTTAAATGTGAGCAAAGTTCGCCTCCGGGCATGCCAAAACCAAGTTGCGTAAATGAAAATACAAGAGATCTTTTTCAGCATTTGGGACAAAGATTGATGGAAAAAGGGCTTATAGCCACAGTTCAGCCTATTAGAACTTCATGTCTTAACAGATGTCAGCTTGGGCCTGTTATGTTAGTAGAGCCCGGACACTATATGTATGTGGGATTAACAAAAGAGAAAATTGATAGAATAATAGATGAGCATATTATCGGAGGAAAAGTTGTAGAGGAGTATTTGATTCCCGAAGATTTTTGGGATAAGGCCATTTCTCCGATAGAGATGATGAAGATGGCCGGAAAGGCGTAAAATGCAAATTGAGATGCTCTATAGTAAAATTCATAGGGCAACGGTTACGGATGCTAATTTAAATTATGTAGGCTCCATAACAATAGATGAGGAGCTTTTAGAAAAAGCTAAGCTTAAAGTCGGCCAAAAGGTGGATATAGTAAATATAAATAACGGCGAGAGATTTTCCACCTATGTAATAAGAGGAGAGAGGGGAAAAGGGGATATCTGTTTAAACGGCGCAGCCGCAAGGAAAGCTGAAATAGGCGATAAGATTATAATAATAGCCTATACCCTTTTAACTTTAGAGGAGGCCGATTCTTTTAAGCCTTCTGTGGTTTTAGTCGGAGAAAACAATAAAATAGAGAAGATTTTGGATTATGTTTGATAAAATAGATCTTTCACAAATGGGCAAAATGTTTGAAAAAGCCCAGGAGGAAGCCAAAAAGCTTCAAGAGGACATGGAAAGCAAGGAGTATATTGCAAAAAGCGGAGGCGGTTTGGTTCAAGTAAAAGCAAACGGCAAAGGCGAGATTATAGACATAGAGATAGACGACTCCTTGCTTGAAGATAAGGATTCTATGCAGATTCTTTTAATAAGCGCCGTAAATGATGTTTTGAATATGGTGCAAGAAGATAAAAAGAATATGGCTATGCAGATGTTTGGAAAACTTGGCGGATTTGGAAGGTAGAGATTTTTGAAAGATAAAATTCTTTTGGAATTTGAAGATTATCTTATCTCCACACTGCCTAAGGTTGAAAGTTTTCATCCATATTTTCAGAAAGCTCTCGTGGAGATGCTAAAAGCGGGGGGCAAAAGATTTAGACCCTATCTTCTATTAAGCGTGGTTGAAGCTTATGAGCCTTTGCTTTTAAAAAACGCATTTTCTGCTGCCGCTGCGATTGAATATATTCATACATACTCTCTTATTCATGACGATCTTCCGATTTTCGATAATGCTTCTTTAAGAAGAGGACATCCCACTCTTCACGTAACTTATGACGAGGTTACGGCAACTTTGGTGGGGGATGCTTTAAATACGCACGCCTTTTATGTTCTCTCTACCGCCGCTTTGTCAGATGAGGTTAAAATAAGACTTATAAAAGAGCTCTCTTTAAACGGCGGAGCTTACGGAATGGTTTTGGGACAGGCGATAGATTGCTATTTTGAAAATAAAAAACTTGATTTTGAAAAACTTAAATTTTTACATATTCATAAAACCGCCAAGCTTATTGCCGCAAGTTTAAAGATGGGGGCAATTATCTGCAATACTTCAAAAGAGATAGAGGATCTTTTATATAAAATAGGCATCGATTTGGGACTTTTGTTTCAGATAGAAGACGATTTGATAGATGCCACAAAAGATAGCAAAGAGATAGGAAAGCCTGCAAATAACGATATAAACAAAAACTCTTTTGTAAATCTTTTCGGAATAGAAAAAACCAAAGAGAAAAAGGCTCAAATGATAGAAGTTGTAGAAAATAAGCTTGCAGATCTAAATCCTTTTCTTAGAGAGAGACTCCAAAATATCGTTAATAAATATTTCAAATAAGGATAACTTTTATGGAAGATAGACAAATGCTTGCCAAAATGGCAAATACTATAAGATTTTTATCCGCCGATATGATTCAAAAGGCAAACAGCGGCCATCCGGGCGTTTGTTTCGGGCTTGCCGATGTATTGAGCGTCTTTAGTTATCATGTAAAACACAATCCAAACAATCCCAAATGGTTAAATAGAGACAGAGTCGTATTTAGCGGGGGACACGCTTCAGCAATGATCTATTCGTGGCTCTATCTTTGCGGCTACGATATCTCTATGGAGGATTTGAAAAATTTTAGACAGCTTGGAAGCAAAACTCCCGGACATCCTGAATTTGGAGAGATTCCAGGAGTGGAGATAACAACCGGTCCTTTGGGGCAAGGCGTGGCAAACAGCGTTGGATTTGCGATGGCTGAGAAGTATGTTCAAAATTTAGTAAATAGCGAAACGGCAAAACTTATAGATCATAAAATATACTGCTTTTGCGGCGACGGAGATTTGGAGGAGGGCATAAGCTATGAAGCTTGCGCGCTTGCGGGAAGATTTGCTTTGGACAATCTTATTTTAATATATGATTCAAATCATATAACAATAGAGGGAGATACCTCCATTGCCTGGAATGAGGATGTAAAAAAGAGATTTTTGGCTCAAAATTGGGAAGTTTTAGAATGCAGGGGACACGATTATGAAGATATAGATAAAAAGATATCCTTAGCCAAAGAGATTAAAGGAAAACCTGTTTTAATAATAGCCCACACAGTTATTGCCAAAGGAGCTGTCGGAATGGAGGGAGATCCTCACACTCACGGAGCTCCATTGGGGGAAGAGGTGATAGAAAAATCAAAAGAGGCGGCCGGTTTTCCTGCCAAAGAGAAATTTTATGTTCCTGAAGATGTTTTGATTAGATTCAGATGCGCTAAAGAAAAGGGCGAATTGTATGAAAGAGAGTGGAAGAAGCTTTTAAAAGAGGCTCCTTTAATAGAGCAAAACGAAGCTTTGAGGGCTTTGCAAAATCCAGATTTCTCAAAAATATCTTGGCCTATTTTTAAAGAGGGAGAGGAGATTGCCACAAGAGAGAGCAATCATAAGATTTTAAACGCAATAGCCAGAGCCGTTCCAGGGTTCATTGGAGGAAGTGCTGATTTAGCCCCTTCTAACAAAAGTTATCTTGAAAATATGGGAGATTTTCCAAATGGAAGGAATTTTCATTTTGGAATAAGAGAGCATACGATGGGAGCTATCTGCAACGCAATGGCTCTTTACGGTTTGGTAATCCCCTATTGCGCCACCTTTTTTGTTTTTAGCGATTATATGAAGCCTTCTGTCAGACTTGCGGCTTTAATGAAAACAAAAAACTATTTTATATGGACTCACGATAGTATCGGAGTTGGAGAAGACGGTCCTACTCATCAGCCAATAGAGCATTTAAGCCAGTTTAGAGCTTTGCCAAATTTTTACACCTTCAGACCGGCAGACGCAAGCGAAAATGTAGAGTGCTGGAGGGTTGCTTTAGAGCTTAACAAACCTTGCGGCTTTGTATTAAGCAGACAAAAACTTAAAACTCTAAAACCAAAAAGAGATTTTGGAGAGGTTAGAAAAGGCGCTTATATAGTGAAAAAGAGAGAAAACGCTAAAATTACAATTATTGCAAGCGGCAGCGAGGTTATGCCTTCATTGATGGCTGGATGCCATTTGGAGAATGAAAATATTGCGGCAAATATTGTAAGCGCTCCCTGTTTTGAGCTTTTTTGCGAGCAGGATGAGGAGTATAAAAGAAAGGTTATAGATCCAAATACCAAGGTTTTGGCAGTAGAGGCCGCAAGTGCAAATGAGTGGTATAAATATGCTGATGATGTGCTTTGTATGGAGAGTTTTGGAGCAAGCGGCAAAGCTTCTGATTTGTTTAAACATTTTGGATTTACAATCGAAAATATAAAAGAGAGAGCTAAGAGACTTCTCTAACTCCTCCTCTTCTTTAATTAGCTTTAATTAATATCTTTTATTTTTTAGAAAAATAGTTTCATATTTTCTTCTTTATAATGTATTAAAAATAAGTTTGCTATACTGTTTACTTATATTAAATAAAAATTTTATAAGCTTGTTAAAGGAAAAATTTGAAAAAAATTAATTTTTTAACTTCCCACTTTTTACCGGAGAATACTGCTGCTACAAACAGAGTGGTAACTTATGTAAAAGAGCTTTCCAAACATTATAAAATAAATATTTTTGCTTTGGGAGAGAGGGGAGAGAAGAGAGCCACTTTTATGAAATATGGTGAAAATTTGGAAGTTTATTATATAAATCAGAAAAATTTTGATGCTAAAAATTTTGTCAAAAGAGCTTTTTTTGAAATGAGTTATATATATAAATTAATATCTCTTTCTAAAACCCAAAAAAGCGATTTAACGATAGCCACAGCACCTTATATGTTTATGATACCTTTAGTGGCTTTTTTGGTAAGGGGTAAAAAAATAATAGATATAAGGGATTTGGTTTGGGAATATTTGAACGATAAAAGTCTTTTTCAAAAAGTCGTAAAAATTATTCTAAGAAAAATTATGCTTTTAAGTTTAAAAAAATATGATTTTATTTTAGTTACTAATGAAAATGAGAAAAAATGGCTAAATTGCAATAAAATAGTAAAAAATATTTGTATAATATCTAATGGGATAGAGAGAGAAAAATTTGAGGTTCTATCAAATATTCCCATAAAAAGATCTAATCGATTTACTGTAACCTATATTGGAAATATAGGAATAGCTCAAAATTTAAAGGTTTTAGTTGAGTGCGCAAAAGAACTTCCTGATATTAGTTTTAATATAATAGGCAGCGGAGTTGAGTTTGAAGAGTTAAAAAACTATATTCAAAAAAACGATATTAAAAATGTAAATATGCCCGGTAAGAAGTCATGGAGCGAAATATTGGAATATTATGAAAAATCCTCTGTGTTGTATGCGCAGCTTGATGAGAAATTTGTCTCGGCAATGCCGTCAAAACTTTATGAATATGCCTCTGTGGGACTTCCGATAATTTACGGAGGAGTCGGAGTTGCGGCTGATTTTGTAAAAAAACTTGAAAACAGCTTTTCTATAAAACCTAATGACAAAGAGGAGCTAAAGAGAGCCATTTTATTTTTAAAAGATAAAAATTTTGATATATCTTATAAAAATAGAGATTTTATAAAAAATAATTTTATAAGAGAAGAAGAAGCTAAGAAGCTTACTAAAATAGTTGATGAAGTTTTAAATGAAGGGAGATAGATTTGAAAGTATTGGTAACGGGAGGAAGCGGATTTATAGGAACAAGACTCATAGATGAGCTTTTAAAAGCGGGACATGAAGTTAAAATTTTTGATAAAAGAGATAGCAAAAAGTATCCCAATTTGGTTATTTTGGGAGATGTGAGAGATAAAGAGGCTTTGATTAAAGCAAGCAGGGGAATGGATGTAATATACAATTTAGCCGCCGAACATGCCGATAATGTAACCCCTATCTCTTTGTATGAAGAGGTTAACGTAGGCGGGGCTGAAAATGTGGTAGAGGCTGCGGATGCAAATGGAATAAAAAAGATTATTTTTACAAGTTCAGTGGCAATTTACGGCTTAAACAGAGGAGAGCCGGATGAGAGTTTTGAACCAATGCCATTTAATGAGTATGGAAGAACAAAATATGAGGCTGAGAAGGTATTTTTAAAATGGCTTGAAAAAGATGAGGGCAGATCTTTGGTTATTATAAGACCTTCCGTAATTTTCGGGGAGAATAACAGAGGCAATGTTTATAATCTGATGAGACAAATCTATCTTGATAAGTTTATAATGGTTGGAAGCGGAGAGAATAAAAAATCTATGGGTTATGTGGGAAATATTGCAAAGCTTCTTTTGGATATGATTGATGCAAAAGAGGGGTTAACTCTTTATAATTTTGCTGATAAACCCGATTTAAAAGGAATAGAGATTGTAAATATAATAAGAAGCGAAATGAAAAAAGGGGAGATTAAATTTAAAATTCCCTATTTTATAGGTCTTTTGGGAGGATATGCTTTTGATTTGGCCTCTAAAATAACCGGTAAAAAATTTCCGATAAGCTCAATTAGAATAAAAAAATTTGCGGCCGATACGACGATTTCTACCAAAAGACTTCAAGAAAGCGGTTTTAAACCTCCCTACTCTTTGGAAGAGGGTCTTAGAAGAATGGTTAGAAGCGAGTTTTTGGAAAAAAACAATATTAATTAAGCGATATAAAATAAAAAATTTATTATAATTTCAGGTAAACTTTAGGAGACAAAGAGAAATGAATATTTTAATAACGGGGGGAGCTGGATATATAGGCTCTCACGTAGTAAAACAGCTTGGAGAGAAAACAGATTATAATCTTACCGTTTTGGATAATTTGGTTACAGGATTTAGAAGCGCCGTTTTATACGGAGATTTTATTAAGTCTGATCTTAGCAATTTTGATGAGATTGAAGGAATTTTTAAAGCAAGAAGATTTGATGCGGTAATTCATTTTGCAGCAAGCTTGATAGTTCCAGAAAGCGTAAAGAATCCTTTAAAATATTATCTAAATAATACGGCAAATACGGCAAATTTAATTAAACTGTGCGTTAAATACGGCGTAAACAATTTTGTTTTCTCTTCTACCGCTGCTGTTTACGGAGAGCCTGATATATCTAAAATGCCAATTACTGAAAACTCTTTGCTCTCTCCTATAAATCCTTATGGTATGAGCAAATTAATGAGCGAGACCATTTTAAGAGATGCTTCTAAAGCATATAAGGATTTTAATTATATAGCATTAAGATATTTTAACGTAGCCGGTGCGGCTCTTGATGGAAAGATAGGACAGTCTACAAAAGATGCCACTCATTTAATCAAAGTGGCGGCAGAGACTGCTCTTGGAAAAAGGGATAAAATCTATATTTTTGGAGATGATTATCCAACTTTTGACGGAACCTGTATTAGAGATTATATTCATGTGGAAGATTTATCTGACGCTCATTTAAAAGCTCTAAGTTTCCTTCAAGAAAATAAAAAAAGCGATATTTTTAATTGCGGCTATGGGCACGGTTTTAGCGTAAAAGAGGTTGTAAATACTATGAAAGAGGTAAGCGGAGTTGATTTTAAAGTTGAAATTACTAAAAGAAGAGAGGGAGATCCCGCTGTTTTGATAGCCGGAAACAAAAAAATAAAAGAGAAACTAAACTGGACTCCAAAATATGATGATTTAAAGCTAATTTGCAAAAGCGCTCTTGAATGGGAAAAGAAAATTTAGTGAATGAAAGATAAAATTTTAAAAGTTTTAAAGCATGAGAGTTTTGTATATCTAATATCAAATATTATATATAGCTTTTCTACTTATGTAGTGGTTCTATCCATTCCCTATATGCTTGATAAGATTTCGATGGCTCACTTCTCTTCCGCTTTGAATGTCATAATGCTTATGATTTTTGTGTTTGAGTTTGGGCTTACTGTAAGCTTTCTTAGATTCAGACAGCTTTATGCAATTTCCGATACTATAAACGCTTTTTTTCAAACTGCTGTTTTTCTTTTGATGCTTCTTTTTGCATATACCTTTTTTGGCAATTTGATAGAGCCTATTTTGCATATAAAAGATATAGATTTAAGAGAGGATTTTATCTATTTTGCGGCTATGGCTCTTTTATCATGGGTTTTTATAAAGAGCTACTTTTTAGCCAAATCAAATGTTAAATCCATTTTCTTAAATGCTCTTGGAATTCTTGTTTTAAGAGTTGCTTTTTTAATTTATATATTTTTATTTAGCATAAAATCATTAGAAGAGATAGTTTTGCTTTTATTTATAGTCCCGTTTTTATATGTTTTTTTTAGAAATTTTTTTGAAAATATAAGAAATCTTTCTCCTCTTTTGGATATAATAAGAGGTAAAATAAAATTATCGCTCTATGCAAATAGAGTAAAAAAATATGTAACTTATTCATTTTTAAGTTATGTGATAGGGGCTTTGTTTATATATACAAGCAGATATTTAATATTATATTTAACTGATAAAAAAGAATATTCCATACTGGCTGAGCTTGGATATGCTATGAGTTTTTTGGGACTTATATTGATTTTTATAACTTCTATTAGGACTTATTTTATATCTAAGTTCAATATTTCAGAGATTAAAAATATTTCTAATTATATTAATAAAATAAAAAGTTATAGAGTATATTATTTTCCTTTTTGCGTAATATTCTCTTTTTTGGTAGCGGCGGTTGTTTGGCTTATAAAGCCCTCCTATCTTACATATCAATCAGCAATATTTGTTTTTATTTTGATTTTTTCTAACATGGTAATATCCTATTATAGTCTTTTTACACTTTTGTCTAAAACTTTTAACTATAATATATTAGAATTAAAGTTAAATATAGTTAGATTAATTTTAGTTGTTATAAGCGTAAGGCTCTTTTTTGACATAAATCCCATTTTCGGGTTTGCTCTTATAAATTTTTGGATTGTTTTTGTCGAATTTATATTTGCCAGACTCGTTTTAAATAGAGTCAAAAGAAAGGAAGCAGCTTATGGGGCTTTTAAAAATAATTAATGATTTTATACTTTTTATATTTATCTTTAGTATGTTTAATGATAATTTTATGGTGGATATGTTTGGGGATAATATTTTAAAAGCTATTATGGTTCTTTTTATAGTTACCAACATATCTGGAATAATAAAAGGTTTTGCTAAATCTTTGACGGGAATAACCAGAACCTTTTTGATTTTGTATGCCCTGCTTGTAGGCTCTATGCTTATAGTAGAGCTTAGGGATTTAAGAGTTGATTTGGAAGCAAATATCTATCTGATAATTGCAATATTTGTTATTTTTTACTATTTTGCTTTTTATAAAGAGATAGAGAAGATTTTATATTTTGTATGGGTTTCGGTAATGTCTTCCATTGTCATATGCTATTTTAACGAGCCTATATCTCCATGGACATTTAGAACAACCGGAGGAACGGGAGATCCAAACGAATTTGCCGCACAAGTTGTATCTTTTATTTTTCTATCTGTTTATCTTTATACAAAAAACAGAAATATTCCTTTTTTACTCTCTTCTGTAATTTTTGGGTTATATGGACTTTTGAAAGCTGGATCGAAATCGGCAGTTTTAACATTAATTATTCTACTTTTATATATAGGGTTAGTTAGGTATAGGGAAAATTTAAAAGCTTTTTTATCTATTAAATCAATGATTATATCTATTCTATTAGTTGTGGCTTTTATAGTGTTTGATGTGGCAAATATGAAACTTATTAAAGATTTTATGGGAAGAACCCATTCTACCGCAACTGCCGAGATGAGATATAAATCTTGGAGCGCTGGATGGGAGATGATAAAACATAATTTTTGGTTTGGTGTTGGAATGGGAGCTTTTGCCGAGCATAATCCAAAATATTTAAGAAAAGGGTATTTAGATAAAAGTGCAAGGGCTGCTCATAATATTTATGTAAAACTTTTTGCAGAATCTGGGGCTTTAACTTTTGTAGCTTTTTTACTGTTTGTGGGAGTTTTGTTTAAAACTCATTATTTTCAGATTATTCATTCAGACTATTTCTGGCTTCAAGCCTCAACTCTTTCATATCTTATTATGGGTCTTACTTTGGGAATATTTTATGATAAATATTTCTGGCTTTCTATCGCTATCTATACCAATGTGGTAAATACCTTTAGGGAGCCTGAAGGAGAGGTGGTGTTAGCATGAAAATAGTTCATATAATCACAGAACTCTATACCGGAGGGGCGGAGAAGTTTTGTATAGATCTTTGCAATGAGCTCTCTTTGATAGAAGGAAATGAAGTTTTTCTTTGCGTTTTGGGAGATGCGAAAAACTCTATGCTTTATAAAAAACTTCTCCCTTCTGTAAAGTGTGTAAGCTTAAAAAAAGAGAAAGGGTATGATTTAAAAGTAGTTCAAAAATTGTTTGATTTTTTAAAAGAGATTCAACCAGATGTTTCACATACCCATTTAAGAGCCCAGGTTTACTCATTTTTGCCTCTTATTAGGCTCTCTATTTCTAACGTTCATACAGTTCATAATTTGGCTTATAAAGAGATAGGAAAACCTTATAGATTTCTTTATAAAATTTTATATAATTTTTTTAATTTTACTCCTGTTGCTATAAGCCATGAAGTTTTAGAGAGCATACAAAAGGAGTATGGAAAAAAATTTAACAAGCTTGTATATAATGGAACAAAAGAGGTTAAAAAGAGTGATATTTTTGAAAGTGTTAAAGAAGAGATAAATATTTTAAAAAAGCATGAGAATACGAAAGTATTTGTTCATATAGGAAGATTTGGAGAGCAGAAAAATCAAAAGATGCTAATAGAAACTTTTGAGGAGTTAATTAGCGAAAATTTTGATATTTTGCTTCTTATGATAGGTTATGAGGGAAAAGAGGGAACCCCGGCGAGAGAGTATTATAACGAATGCAAAAAGCTTGTAAAATCCAAAGATAGAATATTTTTTATGGGAGAAAAGTCAAATATAGGAGATTATCTGTTTTTAAGCGATGCGATGGTCCTTTCATCCAAATATGAGGGGCTTCCGATAGTAGTGCTTGAGGCTATGTCGGCAGGGAAAGCGGTTATTACTACTCCTGCTGGAGGAGTGGTTGATGTCATAGAGGATGGAGTAAACGGTTATATGGCTGAGGGATTTGATAAGATTTCTTTTTTAAAGGCTATAAAAAAATTTCTTTTAAATCCGTTAATAGATAGGAACAAGATTAAGAGTATTTTTGATAAAAAATATTCTATTAAACATACAGCAAAAGAGTATATGAAGATATATAAAGAATTAGTGGAGCTTTAGTAAATGAAAAAACTTCTTTTAATAGGTCCAAGACTAACAAAGAGCGATCCCACAATTACAGGCGGGACTATGATACTTTTTGAAAGATTGCTTGATGATTTAAATAAGCTTGGAGTGGAGTATAAAGCAATAGATACAAATGCTTTTAATTACAAAAATTTTATTCATGCATGGTTTAGCGCTATGGGGGAGTTTTTGAAAAATTTTAAAGATTTCGATCACATCTCTATTCATGGAACAATAAATCACTATATTTTTTTGGCTCCTTTTGTTATATTTTTCTCCAAACTTTTTAATAAAAGCGTTAGTCTTAGAAAATTTGCGGGAAATTTTAATCAGGTTTATGAAAAGGGAAATTTCTTAATTAAAAAAGATATTGAATATATTTTGAAAAATTCAGATGTTAATTTTTTTGAAACAAAATATCTTGTAGAGTATTTTAAAAAGTTTAATCCAAATACCTATTGGTTTCCAAATGTAAGAGAGAGAAAGATTGAGCCAAATTTAAATAGAAAATTTAGAAAAAGATTTGTTTTTATGAGCCAAGTAAGAGAGGAAAAGGGCGTAAAAGAGCTTTTGGAAGCTTCAAATATGATGGATGATAGCTATACTTTGGATGTTTACGGATTCTTTTATAATAATGAATTTAATGAAGACTCTTTTAAAAACTATAAAGCAAACTATAAAGGGGCTCTTTTATCCCATGAGGTATTGGATGTTTTGAAAAATTATGATGTGCTTATTTTGCCAAGCTATAGGGAGGGGTATCCTGGAATAGTGATAGAGGCATTTTCTCTTGGAATTCCGGTTATAGTTACCAAACTTCCATCTTTAAAAGAGATTGTAGAAGATAAAAAGAGCGGTATTTTAATAGATGTCGGAAGTTCCAAGCAGATTTATGAGGCTATGAGAGTCTTTAACGAAGATAATTACGGCCGATTTGTAAAAGAGGCTTATAAGGCTTTTGAGCCTTTTGATTCTATGAAAAGAACAAAAAAATTTTTGGAGTTGGTCAATGGATATTGATAGCGTATTTCATCTGTATAGAAATTTATATTTTAAGTTGCCAAGATCTGTTAGATCTTTTATGGGAGATTTATACGGTTCTTTGCCTCTTAGTGTAAGATTTGGAAAAGAGTATGACAAACATAGAGCAATTTTAGAGAAATTTGAAAGCTCGGATGATACTTATAAAATGGATTTTATGTTTAATAAAACCCTGGAAACTTTAAAATTTGCTGAGGAGAATATTCCTTATTATCAGAAAATTTTTAAAGAGAGAGGATTTAAAGCGGAGGATTTTAAACATTTTGATGATTTAAAAAAACTTCCGTTTTTAACGAAGCCTATTATTCAAAAAGAGCTTGATAATTTATACACAGACAAGTTTGATAAACCTGTCGCGTATTATACAGGCGGAAGTAGCTCGACTCCTATGAAAATGTATGCTCCTTTGGGAATTTCAAGAGCAAAAGAGAAGGCTTACAGCTTATACTCTTTTGAGAGGCTCGGCTATAAATATAGAGACAGAACCGTTGCTTTAAGAGGAAGAGAGACAGCCGATCCCGATAAAGGAATCTATTGGGATTATGAGATGGTCGATAACTATCTTCAGCCCTCAGGCAACTATCTTGAAGTTCCTTATATAGAAAAGATAGTAGAAGAGATAAAAAGATTTAAACCGAAATTTTTCTACGGATATCCGAGCGCCGTTTTGTCTTTTATGAAGGCATGCAGATTAAAAGGTATCAATACGATAGAGAATATTCAGGGAGTATTTTTAATATCCGAAAGCGTATTTCCAGAATATATAGATGATATGAGAGAGTTTTTTAAATGTTCTGTGTTGTCTCATTACGGCCATACCGAGAGAAATACAATGGCTTATAAAATAGATCACGGGTTTTACCACTTTTTTGGCTCTTACGGTCTTACTCAAATTATAGACGATGAGATAGTAACTCTCTCTTTTGATAATATTGTAATGCCTTATATCAATTATAAAACTCAAGATTATATAGAGGGGGAGGTTGAATTTTATCCCGGAACTTCGGTTGTAAAAAAAGTCGGCGATATAAGGGGAAGAATTCAGGAGTATTTAGTTACAAAAGAGGGAAATGTAATCTCTATTTTATCCATAGGAGCCGGCCATTACAACTCTTACGATTATGTGGATCAAGCTCAGTTTTACCAAGATACTCCGGGCAAAGTCATACTCTTTGTTCAAAGCGAACATCCTGAGAAGGTAAAAAAAGATATTATGAAAAAGCAGATGGAAGATCAGGTAAAAGGGGCTATTGAATTTGAGATAAAATTTAAAGATAAAATAGAAAAATCAAAAAGAGGTAAAAGAATACTTGTGGTTCAAAAACTTGATGTCGAGGCTTTCAGAAAAGCAAAAAGTAGGGAATATGAGCAAGCTTCTTAAATATTATCATACTCTAAAATATCTAAAACCAGAGCAAATTAAATACAGAATCTACTATATTGGAAGAGATAAATTTAGAAAACTAAAGGATTTTAAATATCCTCTCTTCCTTCCTTCAAAAAGTATAAGACTCTCTTTAGAAAGAAGCATAGAGAGTTTTCCCTCTTTTTATGAAAAGGAGGGAAAATATTGTTTTGATTTTTTAAATCTCTCTTACTGTTTTGATAAGATAGATTGGAATTTTTCCAAGCATGGAAAGCTTTGGGCTTATAATCTTAATTATTTTAACTTTCTTTTTCAAAAAGATATGAGCAGAGAAAAAGGGCTTGATTTAATTAATAAATTTATTGATGATATAGAGAGTAACAAAGAGGGATTGGAACCTTATCCGATATCTCTTAGAGGCATAAATTGGATAAAGTTTTTAACTTATCACAGAATAGAAGATAAAAAAATTGATGATTCTCTTTTTGCGCAATATATGATACTCTCCGATAATTTGGAATATCATGTTCTTGGAAACCATATTTTGGAAAACGGCTTTTCTCTTTTATTTGGAGCATACTATTTTAATGATGAAAATCTTTATAAATTGGCCGAAGATATTATTAAAAGGGAGTTAGAAGAGGAGATTTTAGATGACGGGGCTCATTTTGAACTCTCTTTGATGTATCATCAATTAATTTTGTTTAGAGTATTGGATGCTTTCAATCTTGTAAAAAATAATCCTAAAATTTTCGGCTCTTTAAAGGATTTATTGGAAGATAAGGCTAAAAAAATGCTCTCTTGGCTAAATGAGATGACTTTTAGATGCGGAGATATTCCTCTTTTAAACGATTCGGCTTTAAATATAGCTCCAAATACAAAAGATTTAAACGATTACGCAAAAAGGCTTGGTATCGTTTTTAGTAAAAGAGGAGTTTTAAAAGAGAGCGGATATAGAAAATTTACAGAAAATGATTGGGAGATGGTTTTTGATGTTGGGAATATAGGTCCAGATTATATTCCAGGACATGCTCACAGCGATACTTTTAGTTTTGTTTTATATGTAAAAAATAGACCTTTTATAGTAGATACGGGAATTTCTACTTATGAGAATAATGAGCGAAGATTTATAGAAAGATCAACTGCAGCTCACAATACCGTTAAAATAGGAGATTTTGAACAGTCAGAAGTTTGGTCGAGTTTTAGAGTTGCAAGAAGAGCTAAGATAGTTTCTCTAAAAGAAGAGAAGGATTTTATTGAGGCTTCTCATGACGGATATGAAAAAATAGGGTTTCTTCATAAAAGAAGGTTTGAGAATTTTAAAAATAAAATGATTATAACCGATTTTATAGAGAATGTTAGAAATGTGAGAAAAGGTTTAGATATCATATCATATTTGCATTTTCATCCTTCTGTTAAAGTAATTTTAAGAAATAATATTATAAAAACAGATTTATCGAATATAAAAATAGAAGGAGCAGAAAAAATAGAAATTAAAGATTATTTTTATGCTGAAGGTTATAACAAATTAAAAAAGGCAAAATTAGCCGTTATCTTTTTTAAAAAAGAGTGTAAAATAATATTTACTTTTAATTTTAACAGTAAATAAAATTTTTCTGGTGTTGTTAAAATATATTAATAAATGATAAAGTTTTTTCAAGGTTTTATTTAAAAAATTAAAAATTCTTTTATTTTTATAAAAGAACATTTTGGTTTTTTCATTTAAATTTTAATCGTATAATAAAGTTTTTTTACCTATAATAATAAATAGTAATAAGATATGTAAAACGTAAAAAAGGATGAACGATGAAGTTGTTTAGATTCGTGGGGTTTGCTCTCTTTTTAATTTTACTTTTTGGAGGTTGTGCGGCAAAAAAAAGGGAGTTTATACTTTTTCAAGGGGAGCCCCAGAAAATTAAAGACATAAATTATACAGAGGAGTATTTTGTAAAACCCTATCAATATAAAATAGTTCCAAATGATAGGCTTTCCATTTTATTTTATAATCATCCCGAACTTAGCACCAGAGATATAAGATCCGCTATTACTGCGGGCAGAATAGGTATTTTGGTAAATCCGGACGGAACTGTTAGAATGCCTCTTATAGGAACTGTAAAAATTGCAGGGTTAACTGTGCAGGAGGCTACTAATCTTTTGATAAATGAATACTCTAAATATATTAAAAATGCTCATATGTATTTAGAAGTTTTAAACAAAAGAGTGTATGTTTTAGGAGAAGTTAGAAGACCTGGAAAAGTTCCAATTACTAATGAAGTTATGAGTGTAGTTGAAGCTATAGCAGACGCTGGAGGTTTTACCGATTTTGCCAAAAGAAACAGCATTAAAATTATAAGGGGAACCCCTTCCCATCCGATAGTAGTAAATGTGGATCTTACAAAATTAAATAAATTATCAAGAGCGAATTTAACTCTTTATCCAAATGATGTTGTTTATGTAATGCCTAATAATATGAGAGCTACAAATTTAGCAATAGCGGATATGATGCCTTCTGTTGATTTCGTAACAAGAATTTTGACGGCTTTATTTACAGGCAAAGAGTTGACAAATACCTATATGTTTAATGTTAACGATACATATAAGTAAAAGAAAGGTAGAGGAAGATGAGTAGTGCAGCACAAATATCGGTTGGCAAAAATAACGGAGATATTCAAAAAATTTTCAAGGTAATCAAAAGACATAAACTTATGATTTTGTTGACGACTCTCCTGTTTTTGATAGGAGGGGCGTTTTATAACTATATGGCGACACCGGTTTATGAATCGGAAGCTACCGTTAAAGTTAGTAAAGAGAGATTGGATCTTAGGTTTACTTCCGTAATTAGGGCAATGGGACTTGATACGGAAGCAAGTTTAATAGATACAGAAATAGAGATATTAAAATCTCGAAATTTAATAGATAAAGCTATAGATGCGGTAAACTATAATATAAGATATTTTACTAAAAATGGTTTAAAAAAAGAGGAGTTATATAAAAACGCTCCTTTTAAAGTAGAAAATCTTGTAGTTAAAGATCCTATTTTTTATAATAGAAAATTTATAGTAAAGCAGATTGATGCTAATACTTTCTTGCTTCAAACCAAAGATTCTATTTTTTCAAAAATAAAAGATAAAATAATGTCTCTTTTTGGAACTTTAAAACCAAAACTTATCTATAAAGAAGTTCATAAATTTGGTGAAAAGATAGATAATGATTATTTTTCTTTAACGATTAATAAAATTAAGGATTTTAAAAATGGTTATTACTATTTCTTTTCGCAACCAAAATATCAGCTAATTCAACAGATAAATGATAATTTGGATGTTTTTTCTGCGACTAAAAATGCTGCGGTAATTAAGCTTGTTTTTGATGATACCAATCCTTTAAGAGCTAAAGATTTTCTTGATAATCTAACAAGAGAGTATTTAGAACAAACAGTAAATCAAAAGACAAGTGAAGCGTCAAAAGCTTTAGCTTTTATAGAGGATCAATTGAAAAAAGTGAGCAAAAAACTTAAAGAATCGGCTATTAAACTTGAAAATTTCAAAGAGGAAAATAATATTGTAGATGTTGGAATCGAATCTGATGTTACATTAAAGAAGCTAAGCAAACTTGAATCTGAACTTAATGACCTTACATTAAAAGAAAACAATCTTAAAATAATTTATGAAGAATTTCAAAAAGGCAATTATAGCGCTATAAGCAGTTTGAGTGCCGATTATCCAGTTATTGAAAAAATGCTTACTGATTTAATCTCTAAAATCAATAAAAAGAATGAGCTTTTAGTAGATTTTACCGAAAATCATCCGGATGTGATAAAAATCAGTTCTCAGATAGATGAGCTTAAGAGAGCTTTGGAAGATACAATTGAGAGTATGTATGAAAGTGTCAAAGAGAAGAAGAAATCTTTAGAAGATATCATTTACACTCAAGAGACGGGACTTATGAAGCTTCCGGAAAAAGAGAGAGTTTTAGCTGATTTAAAAAGAAAATATCTTGTAAACGAGAAGACATATTCCTATCTTTTGGAAAAACAGGCTGAGATGTCTATTAATAAAGCGGCTACCGTTTCAAGTAACAAAATTTTAGATTATGCAAGTATGCCTCATCAGCCTATTAAACCGGTTAAACTGTTTGTTTTATCTGCAAGCGGTCTTTTGGGCTTAATTTTTGGATTTTTAGGTGCATTTATAAGAGACTATTTTGATACGAAAATCAAAACAAAAGAGGATATATATGAACTTACTAAGCTTCCAATTTTTGGAGTTGTGCCGTATGTAAGGAATGCGAACAAACTTTTTGTTTTAGAAGATCCTCAATCATTAGCCAGTGAGTCCATAAGGACGATTAGAACCAATCTGGATTTTGTAGGAGCATCAAGAGGAGATAGAAGCAAAGTTGTTGTGGTAACTTCAGTAGTTCCTGGAGAGGGTAAAACTACAATAGCTGCAAATTTAGCTGCTACGTTAGGTAACAGTGAGAAAAAAACTATAATATTATCTTTAGATCTTAGAAGGCCTAAACTTCATAGAATTTTTAATTTATCTAACAAATCAGGTATGAGTACTGTTTTAGCAGGAAAAGATGATTTAAAAGATGTAATTTGGGAGCATCAAACTATTAAAAATCTCGATATAGTAACTTCAGGTCCGATTCCTCCGAATCCTTCAGATTTGATAGATTCTTCTATTATGCAGGAAGTTTTTGAAATTTTAAGAAAAGATTATGATTACATCATAATTGACTCTCCTCCTGTTAGCTCTGTTACAGATGCTATAATCCTTATGAAAAATGCGGATGTTTCACTATCTGTGTTTATGTCAGAGTATTCTGAAAAAGATTATGTGAAAAATTTAAACGAGATGGTTGAAATGTATGGATTAAAACATATAGGTATAGTATTAAATGGAGTTAGAGCTAAGTATTTGCCGGAGAGTTTTTCCAAATATAACTATCTTCCTTATAAATAAGATGAAAGAAAGCAAAAGCTTCTTTCATCTTTATATACTTTTTAAGAGAGTGTTTTATAAAATTTTTATTTAATTTATTTATTTTAAAGGTTTTGATGTGCTTATTGAGGCTTTATTTGCTTTTTTTCTATCTTTACTTCTTAATGCACTCTTAGTCAAATATGCTTTTAAAATAGGTTTAGTTGATATACCAAATCATAGAAGTTCTCATACAAAACCAGTGGCTAGGGGAGCTGGAATAGCTATTTTTCTCTCTTTTATAATTACTGTTATAATATTTCATTATGATGTAGTGATTAAAAATATAGGTTTTTTTTTAGGTGTTTTTGTAGTTTTTATAGCCGGAGTAATAGATGACAAATATGAAATTTCTCCTAAAGTTAAGTTTCTTTTTTTAATAGTTGCAACTTTATTTATATATTTTATAGATGATATTAAAATTACTTATATAGGAACATATTTTGGTTATACGGTATATCTTTACTCTTGGATGGTTTTACCTTTTACGGTAATAGCAGTTGTGGGATATACCAATGCCTTAAACCTGATAGACGGACTTGACGGGCTTGCCGGATTAATATCTTTAATCATATTTGTTTCTTATTTTTATATAGGATATGTCCATTTCGATGATTTTATGATTACGGTTAGTTTTTTTATGATAGCCGCACTTTTAGGATTTTTGGTTTTTAATTGGAATCCCGCAAAAGTATTTATGGGAGATAGCGGCTCTTTGGTTTTGGGCTTCTCCATAGCCGCCGTTAGCATAAAAGCGATAGAGTATATAAGCGTAACTTCGATTTTATTTTTAACGGCTCTTCCTTTAATAGATACATTTACGGTTATGATAAGAAGGCTTCAAAGAGGAATATCTCCGTTTAGAGCTGATAAGAATCATATGCATCATAGAATAAAAAATTGGAAAGATTATACAGATTATACGGTTTTAATGCTTGGAATGATACAGCTTTGCTTCTCTTTGATAGGTATCAGGTTACATGAACAGCACGATACTATGAATCTTATAATTTTTATTGTTATGTTTTTTCTATTTTTTAATTTTCTTGATCCAAGAAATAAAAGAAGACAAAGACTTACTATTACCGAACTTAGATTAAGGGCTATAAATTTTTTTGAAGATATAGGATTTACAATAAACGGGGCGATAATTTTGTTTTTAATTTTTCTTCTTGGAGTTTTAGTTCTTAAGCTTTACTATTTTTAAGGCTCTATAAGATATTTTTGTTATACTTCCTTACTTTTTAAAAAAACATTTCAGGTAAATTTATGATATACGAACACGAAATACCCTCTGGAAGCAGGTTATATTTCGGACAGAGCGCTAAGTTAAAAAGATTTATAGAAAATAGTGTAAGCGAAGTTTTGAGCAAAGAAGGGTATGAAGAGATAGTAACTCCCTATTTCTCATATCATCAACACGATTTTATAGATGAAAAAGAGCTTGTAAGATTTGCAGATAATAAAAATCATCTGCTATCTTTAAGAGCCGATACCACTTTGGATGTAGTAAGATTGATAACCAAAAGACTTGGCAGAAGCACAAGCCATAAAAAGTGGTTTTATATTCAGCCAATTTTCAAATATCCAAGTTTGGAGTATTATCAAATAGGCGCCGAATGGATAGAGGGAGGAAATTTAAAAGATATTCTTTTAAGTATTGAGAAAATTTTATCCAAACTCTCCATAAAACCCCTTTTGCAAATATCCAATATAAAAATTCCAAAAATTATTTCTAAAGAGTATGGTATCGATATAGATATTTTTAAAAAGGCTCATATAGAGAATATTCTAAATCAAGATATTCCATGGCTTGGGAAGCTTCTTTTTTTGCAAAGAAGAGAGCAGATAGATGAAGTAGCAAAAATCGTTCCTGATATTTTAAAGGAAGAGATTTTGAAAATGAAAGAGCTATCTTTTAATATCTCTTATGAGAATATTGTTTTTGCTCCTCTGTTTTACAGCCCTATGAGATATTATGAAGATCTCTTTTTTAGACTTGTAAGTTTTAACAGAGTGCTTGGCAAAGGCGGTTCGTATCAGATAGAGGGATTAAATGCGGTAGGTTTTTCTTTATATACCGATAATATAATAGAAGAATTAATGGATAAGGTTGATTGATGAAAGCTGATTTGATAGTTGGAATCCAATGGGGAGACGAAGGGAAAGGCAAAATCGTAGATCATCTTGCTCAAAATTACGATGCTGTTGCCAGATATCAGGGAGGCCATAATGCCGGTCATACGATAGTAGTGGACGGGAAAAAGATAGCTCTTCATCTAATCCCTTCCGGTGTTTTAAATAAAGATGCGATAAATATTATCGGAAATGGCGTGGTAGTGAGCCCGAAAGCTTTGATTGAAGAGATGAAACAGTTTGATAATTTGAAAGGAAGACTCTTTATAAGTCAAAAGGCTCATATGATTTTAGAGCATCACATAGCTATAGACAGGGCAAAAGAGAGGCTTAGAGGCTCAAAGGCTATAGGAACAACGGGAAGAGGAATAGGCCCGGCATACAGCTCAAAAGTGGAAAGAAGCGGACATAGAATAGGAGAGCTTAGAGATATAGAGAAACTTTCATCCTCTTTGATGGATTATTTTGATATGAATAGAGATATTTTAAAAACCTTAAAAATAGAGATTCCGTCAAAAGAGCAGATAAAAGAGGAGCTAATGCTTTATAAAGAGGCTCTTTTGCCCTATATTTCGGATACTACCAAACTTGTTTGGGATCTTTTAAATGATAATAAAAAGGTTTTATTGGAAGGAGCTCAAGGAACTCTTCTTGATATAGATCACGGCACATATCCTTATGTAACAAGCTCTACTACAATTTCAGCCGGAGCTTGCAGCGGTCTTGGACTTAGCCCCAAAGATATAGGCAAAATTACCGGTATTGCCAAAGCTTACTGCACGAGAGTGGGCAACGGCCCTTTTCCTACCGAAGATTTTGGAGAGGATGGCAAGAAACTTAGAGAAAGAGGGCATGAGTTTGGAACTACAACCGGAAGAGAGCGAAGATGCGGATGGTTTGACGCGGTAGCTTGCAGATATGCTTGCAGATTAAACGGCTGTGATGAGCTTGCGATAATGAAACTTGATGTGTTGGATGGATTTAAGAAGGTAAAAATTTGCGTAGCTTATGAGATTGATGGTAAGAGAGTTGAGGATTTTGTATTTGATCTTGATAAAGCAAAACCTGTTTATGAAGAGATGGATGGTTGGGAGAGAAGCGAAGGAGTTAGAAGATTTGAAGATCTTCCAAAAAATGCTCAAAAATATATAAAAAGAATAGAAGAATTAACTTCCACTAAAATAGGTATGGTATCTACAAGCCCAGATAGGAGGGATACCATTTTATTATGAAGGATTTCTCTTCTCTTTTAAAAATTAAAAAAGAGGATTTAAGGAAGATAGAGAGCCGTCTTTTTTTAAAAAACCAAAAAAGAGAGGAGATTTTAAAAGAGATAGAGTCTCTTTTAAGAGAGCTTTCTTTAATGAAAGAGCCAAATGGTGATAATTTTGGGAAACTATCTCTTTTTAAAGAAAGTGTTTTTAATATTCATAACTTGATCCAAAAGAAAAAAGAGATTTTAAAAAATTTAGATTCAGAAATTGAAAAAATAAAAAAAGATTATCAAAAAGCTCAGATAGAGTATGAAAAAATAAAATATATTCAAAAAATAGAGCAAAAAAAAGAGAACGATTTAAAAAAAATAAAAGAGCAAAAAGAGATTGACGAGATAGCTTCTATATTATTTGAGAGAAAAATATGAGAATCTTTCTTATTATTCTTTTTATTAATTTGATTGCATTTGCCGGTGAAAGTGGAAATATAATAGATTGCAATAAAATTTTTGAGCAAAGAAAAGAGGAGCTTTTAGAAGAGCTTGATAAAATAGATGAGAAGCAAGAGGCTATGGAAGCTCTTTTAAATGCAAAGAAGGCCTTCTTGAAAAAGAAAGAGGAGATTTTAAATAAAAAAGAGGCTGAAGTTAACGCAACTTTAAGCACAATTTCTAAAAAAGAACAAAATATTTCAAAAATGCTTGAAGAGAATAGGAAAATTTTAGAAGAGATAAAAAAAGCAAAAGATGACAAACTAACTCAAACTTACTCCAAAATGAGAGATTCGGCTGCGGCTAATATTCTGCAAAAGATGCCAAAAGCTGATGCCGCTAAGATTTTATTTAATTTAGCTCCCAAAAAAATATCCAAAATTATGGCGAAAATGGATCCCGCATCGGCTTCAAAGCTAACGGAGCTTCTTCAAAAAGGCCCTCCTTTTGATTTAAATGAGAGTAAATAGAAAAACCTATTTTCCTAATTATTTATTTACTAAATTTTTGATAGAATCTATCAAATTTAATTACAAGGTTTTTTTATGAAACTAAGACTTCCTCACGCACCTTATATAGCGAATAAAATAGCAATAGATCTTTTAAATAGCGGTTTTGTAACATTAACCAGAGGTGTGGAGCCGGTAGTCCACTATGCCCAAAAGATTATAGAAGATGAGATTAAAAAAGAGGAGTCTCTTGAAGAGAGAGTAGAAGAGATTTTGGAAGAGAATGAAGAAGATATGGAGTTTATGCAGGTAGACAGAAGGAATATGTTTTGGCTTATTAAAAAGAAATTAGCCGAAGATTATGGAGTCATTTTATCTTATGAAGATAGATTTAACGATCTTGCCCACAGGATTATGGATAAACTTTGGCAAGAAGATCTGATTAATTACTCCGTATCGGATAATAAAGTAAAAAATGTTATTTATAATGCTATAGACGGTTATTATAAAAATTTCGATAAAATTGAAGAAGCGGTGATAGAAAAGATAAATAATTATAAAAGAAAAATTCCAAAAGGCTCTGAAGAGTATGAGATTCTTTTTGAAAAACTCTATGAAGAGGAACTAAAAAAAAGAGGTATGTTGTGAAAGATTTAAAAAATATCTACATTTACATAGAGAATGGAGTTTTTTTAAAGGCTAAGAGTTTTGGTGCAAGCGGCACGAAAGTGGGAGAGATAGTTTTTAATACATCTTTAAGCGGCTATCAGGAGATTATAAGCGATCCAAGTTATGCCGGACAGTTTGTAGTTTTTACAATGCCAGAAATCGGAAACGTTGGATGCAACGATGATGATATGGAGAGCTCTAAAGCCCATCTTTGCGGAATATTTGTAAGAAATTACCAAGATAGATATTCAAATTTCAGAGCCAAAGAGTCTTTGGACTCTTTTTTGAAAAGATACGGTGTTTTGGGAATTTGCGATATTGATACAAGGTTTCTAACTAAAATGATAAGAGATGAAGGCTCTAAGATGATGATAGCCTCCACCGAAATCTCTTCCAAAGAGGAGCTTAAAAATATTTTGCAAAACTCTCCAAGAATTGAAGAAGTGGATTATATTAAAGAGGTTGGAACTAAAAAAAGCTATATTCACAAAAGCGGAGTATGGAACCCTAAAACTCTCTCTTACAATCCTCCTCCAAAACCCCATTCTAAAATCGTAGCAATAGATTTTGGGGTAAAGAGAAATATTTTAAATGAGCTGACTCAAGTGGGGTTGGAAGTTGAAGTAATTTCTCATAATTTTAAGGCTAAAGATCTAATAGAGAGATATGAAAAAAGGGAGATTGACGGAGTCTTTCTATCAAACGGGCCCGGAGATCCTTTGATATTAAAAGATATTCAAGAGGAGATAAAAGAGCTTATAAAAACAGATATTCCCATTTTTGCCATCTGTCTTGGACATCAGCTTTTATCTATAGCCCACGGGTATCCAACTTATAAACTAAAATTTGGCCATCACGGAGGAAATCATCCCGTTTTTGACAAAAAGGGCAAAAAAGTGGAAATTACCGCTCAAAATCATAACTATAATGTTCCAAAAGAGATAACCAAAATAGCGGAAGTTACCCATATTAATCTCTTTGATAATACAATAGAAGGCTTAAAATATAAAAACTCTTTTATATTCTCTCTTCAGCACCATCCAGAAGCCTCGCCCGGCCCTCATGATAGCCGATATGTTTTTGAAGAGTTTGCTAAAATGATAAAAGAGGCAAAGGATAGAAGATAGATTTAGTTACTCTAACAGCTATTGTAAGCGTAGCTTTTTTGGGGAGTTTAGGCCATTGCATAGGAATGTGCGGCGGATTTGTGGTAGCATATACCACCGCAAAAGTTGATTCTTCCAAAAGTAAAGCTTATCAATTTCTATCGCACCTTTTTTACAATTTTGGAAGAATTACATCTTATGTGATTATAGGCGTAATTTTTGGAGCTTTGGGTAGTATTTTTATTTGGAGTAAAACTACTATGGGCTCTTTTTATATAATAATTGGAATTTTTATGATTTTAATGGGATATTCGCTTATGGGGAAAATAAAGTTTTTAACTTCAATAGAATCCTCCCTTGCAACAAGCTCTTTTGTAAAGAGAGCCTTTTCAAAACTGATTCACTCTAAATCTTTATCAAGCTTTTTTTTGCTTGGAATGTTAAACGGTTTTTTGCCTTGCGGTTTTGTCTATTTTTTTGCAGCTTCAGCCGCAAGCACCGCTTCTCCTTTTTGGGGAGGGGTTGTTATGCTGGTTTTTGGCCTCTCTACGATTCCGGCTTTGCTTAGCTTTGGATTGTTTGTCGGATATTTTAAAAATACCTCTTTTAGAGAGATAATGATAAAGCTTGCCTCTTTAGTTATTATGGGATTTGGTCTTTATATGATTCATAAAGGATATTGGTTTATAACTGATCCAAATGCTTCCATTCATACTTGTCATTAGTTTTTTATACTGGTATAATTAATTAAAATATAATAAAGAGGCAGGTTTTTTTGGATGATAAAAAGATTTGTAATAACTTTATTGCTTCTTAATACTTTTTTATTTGCAAAATATGTTTATATAAACGAGGATATAATAACGCCGATAGATGTTCAAAAGATAGAGGCTCTTGGAAGCGAGCTTTATGAAAAAACGGGGATCTCTTTATATGTTGCGGCCGTTAAAAAAATAGACGCTAAAAGCTACGAAGAATTTATCCAAAATATAACTAAGAATTTAAAAAAGCCTTATATGCTTCTTTTCTTCTCAAGAGACGATTATAAAGTTGATTTTATAACCTCCCACAGGGTAAAACATCTAATAGATAAAACAAGCGTTTTGATTTTTTATGGTCCTGTAATTAGAGAGTTTTTTACCGACAAACCATATAAATATAGCAGCGGGCTTTTTAAAGGGTATATTTATGTGGCTGATAAAGTGGCAGATATCTATCATGTAAAGCTTTTGACCAATTTGGGCGTTATAAATAGGACGATATATTACCTTTTTAAATATACGGTGTATCTCTCATGGATTATAGTTTTATCTATTTTTGGGCTCTTTTTATATAGATATTATAAAAAAAGGCAAAAAAGCTAAATATATTTCTTTATAGCGGCTCTTGCCTCCCTGTCTGCCTCTCTTCTTTTGATTGTCTCTCTCTTATCGTGAAGTTTTTTTCCTCTTGCCAAAGCTATCTCTACCTTTACAAGATTTTTATGGTTTAGATAGATAGAGAGAGGAACGATTGTAAGAGCTTCTTTTGTTACTTTTCCAAGAAGTTTGTCTATCTCTTTTTTATGCAAAAGAAGTTTTCTTGGCCTTCTCTCATCTGGTTTAAAATATGGATTTGTAGTGTCAAGATAGGAGATATGAGCGTTTAATAAAAAAGGCTCTCCCTTTATTATTCTTACAAAACTATCCTTTAAATTAACTCTCCCTTTTCTTATCGCCTTAACTTCGCTTCCTTCAAGAACTATGCCGGCTTCATACTTTTCCAATATTTCATAATCAAATAGAGCTTTTTTGTTTTTGGCTATGATTTTTCTACTCATTTTATAACCTTAAAAAAAGAGCTTCCGCTTCCGCTAAAAAACATATCATTTTGATACTTTTCTAAATCTTTGCAGATATTTAGAGCTGGAATAAACAGATCGTTTAAATCTTTGGAAGAAAACTTTTCAAGTATCTCTTTGCTTTTCATATTTTTTAAAATATCAGCCATTTTTTTGTTTTTTTCTATCATCTCTTTATTTGCTTTTTTTCTAAATTCTTTGTAAACTTTTGGAGTCTCGCATTTTATAGGAGGAGTGATTATATCAAATTTTATAGGCTCTTCTTGAAAATTTTCCACTATCTCTCCTATTCCAGATACATTTGCGCTGTTGTATCCGTAGATAAAGAAAGGAACGTCTGCCCCTATTTTTTCCCCCATTTTAGATAGTGTCTCTTTTTTGATTTTTAGATTTAGCACCTCGTTTACCAAAATCAAAAATGCCGCCGCATTGGAGCTGCCTCCTCCAAGACCTGCAAACTGTGGGATTCTTTTTATAACTTTTACTTTATGCTCTTTAAAAAATTTATCAACTTTTGGGAAATCCTTTAAAAGATTATAAGCTTTATAGATGCTGTTTTCTTTTGTTTCGCAGGCAAAATCCCCTTCTATGCTAAAGCCTTCTTTTGATTTTTCAAAGGAGAGTTCGTCAAAGAGGTTTGAGACTTTGACAAATCTTGACGCTATTTCGTGATACTCTCCTCTAAATCCTACTATTTTTAAAAAAATATTCACTTTTGCAAAAGATTTTATTTTCATTTTATCCTGCTTCTTAGTTTTTCTAAAAGGTCTCTTTTTATCGGCGAATTTGCGTTTAAATTGTTTATTTTTATGGCCTCTTTTATTTCTGCTCTTATTATCGGTATCTCTTTTGGGGCGTCTATTCCTATTTTTATATTTCCCGACTTTTTATCTATTCCTAAAATCTCTATCGTTATATTATCGTTTATTATCACTTTTTCTCTCTCTTTTCTTGTTAAAATCAGCATAATTTTATTCCGTTTAAGATATAAGAGACTTTGCCGTTTTCTATTTTTATTAAAGAGAGCAAATTTCTGTTTTTCAAAAAATACTCTCCGTTTTTATCTATTTTTAGATTTTCTATTTTCAGTTTTTTCCCTTTAACGATATCTTCAATATCGCCTTTGTAAAAATTTTCTTTCAAATTAAGATAATCTGTCGGATTTAGAGCCTTTTCATTTTCATAAACAAATTTTCCCTCTCTTACTCTCTCAAGATAGGTTAAAGTCCCGTTTACATGAAGTTTTGACGCTATTAACTCCCCGATGCTTCTTATATATCCTCCTTGGGATACTGTTATTTCCAAACTCAAAAAAGGGTGGGAATAGTTTAATATTTTGATATCGTAAATTTTACTTGTAACTTTTTTTATATCAAATTCCATATTTTCTCTTGCAAGCTTATAAGCTCTTTTTCCGTTTATCTTTTTGGCGCTGTATTTTGGAGGATAATACTCTACTTCTCCTATTAGTGATTTGCAAACTTTTTCTATTTTATTTAGAGTAAAAGGTGGAATATTTTTAATCTCTTCTATTTTTTCTATATCTAAGCTCTCGCTTTTTGCTCCAAGCCAGATAACTGTTTTATAAGTCTTTGGAGTCTTATCTAAAAATTGAAAAAGTTTTGTATATTGTCCGAAAGCTATTATTAAAACTCCTTTTGCGAAAGGATCTAAAGTTCCGGAAAATCCTCCTTTTTTTACTTTATATTTTTTTTTGAGCTGGTTTAAAAAGGCGTTTGAGGAGATAAAAGAGGGTTTATAAGCTACAAAGAGTCTGTTTTCGCACTCCATCTAAATCCTTTCTACGTAATCTGCCAATATCTCTCTTTGAGTGCCTCCGAAATTGATTTTTAGTTTAAATTCTCTTTTTACTTTGCTTACGGCTAAAACTCTTCCTATTCCAAATATTTTATGTTTTACCAAATCCCCTTTTTTATAGGGAGTCGATTTTTCTATTACCAAGCTTCCCTTTACAAGGCCACTCTCTTTTAGGAATCTGCTTTTTATAAGAGAGCTTCTTTTTCCTCTAAAAAATCTGCTGTCTGCGTAGCTTAAAGTAAGATCTTTTTTTGCTCTTGTTATAGCCACATATCCCAATCTTCTCTCCTCTTCTATATCCGTTCCCTCTCCAATGAGCGGGAAAAATCCCTCTTCCATTCCTATTACAAAAAGATGCTCAAACTCCAATCCTTTGCTTGCGTGCACGCTCATTATGCAAATATTATCTTCGCTTATCTGATCTTGATCACTTTCAAGAGATATCTCGTTTAAAAAGTCTTCAAGAGAGTTTTCGGGATATGATTTCATATAATCTTGATAGTATCCCATAAACTCTTCTATGTTGGCTATTTTTTCATAAGATTCCGGCATGGAGGCGTAAAATTCCCTTAGTTTAAACTCCCTCTCAAGCTCCTCTAAAAGATAGAAACTTCCCTTTTGCATTTTTTCTCTAAGATAATTTAGAGAGTCTATAAATTTTACAATCTCTTTATAGGCTTTTTTTGATACTAGCTCTTTTAAATCTTCCTTATCTTCTAAAATCTCGTAAATCGATTTTTTCTTTTCAAAAGCTCTGTTTTCCAAATTGTTTAAGGCAACTTTTCCAACCCCTCTTTTGGGTTTGTTTATTACTCTTTTTAAAGAGAAATCGTCATAAGGATTTGAAATAATCCTAAGATAGGCTATTAAATCTTTAATTTCTGCTCTTTCATAAAATTTAACTCCCCCGACCATCTTATAAGGGATATTCTCCTTATTTAGCCCCTCTTCTAAGGATCTGCTAAGAGCGTTTACTCTGTATAAAACCGCAATCTCTCCGTAAGGCACTCCCTTGTTTATCAGCTCTTTTATTCTTTTGGCAATTGCCAAAGCTTCCTGAGTTTCGTTTTGAAAATGTAAAATTTTGATATCTTCCCCGCTCTCTTTTGTGGCTTTTAAAACTTTTCCAAGTCTGTTTCTATTATGCTCTATTAGATTGTTAGCGGCCTGTAAAATCTTATTTGTGGAGCGGTAGTTGTATTCAAGCTTGATTATCTTTACATTTGGAAATTGATTTTTAAACTCCAAGATATTTTTGACATTTGCTCCTCTCCAGCCGTAAATGCTTTGATCATCGTCTCCTACTACGCAGAGGTTGTTTTGGGGAGCGGCTATGGTTTTTAATATTTTATATTGGAGTTCATTTGTATCTTGATATTCATCTACCATTATAAATTGGTATCTTTGGGATATCTCCTCTTTTATATCT
>Ga0256832_1000202_pt1 | contig 37348 bp, 49 predicted proteins | sample 134614metaG_FD_190534 | JGI IMG/M metagenome (GOLD analysis project Ga0256832, IMG submission 190534) | Hydrothermal vent microbial communities from Lau Basin, Pacific Ocean - 134-614 | ecosystem: Environmental > Aquatic > Marine > Hydrothermal vents | place: Pacific Ocean: Lau Basin | collected...
CCGGCAAGCCCATCTCCATGCCCGTGGGCGAGGAAGTCAAGGGCCGGTTGTTCAATGTCGTGGGCGATGCCGTGGACGGACTCGGCAAAGTGGATACGGGCCAATGGGCCAGCATTCACCGCAACCCGCCCAAATACGAAGAACTCAGCACTTCCAAAGAAGTCCTCTATACCGGTATTAAGGTCATTGACCTGATCGAACCATATATGAAGGGCGGCAAGATCGGCCTGTTCGGCGGGGCCGGTGTGGGCAAGACTGTCCTGATTATGGAATTGGTCAACAACATCGCCAAGGCCTACGAGGGCATCTCCGTCTTCGCCGGCGTCGGTGAGCGTACCCGCGAAGGCAACGACCTGCTCCGGGAATTCCTGGAATCCGGTGTCATCAAGTATGGCGAGGAATTTCTGGAAGACATGGAAAAGAACGGCGGATGGGACTTGACCAAAGTGGACAAAAACGCCTTGAAAGACTCCAAAGCTACGCTCGTGTTCGGTCAGATGAATGAACCGCCCGGCGCGCGTGCGCGTGTAGCTCTGTCCGGCTTGACCATGGCCGAATACTATCGCGATGGCGACTTGTCCGATCCCAACGGCGGCCGTGATATCCTTTTCTTCGTGGACAATATCTTCCGCTTTACCCAGGCCGGCTCAGAAGTATCCGCCCTTCTCGGCCGGATGCCCTCCGCCGTGGGATACCAGCCCACCCTGGCCACCGAAATGGGCTTCATGCAGGAGCGCATCACCTCTACCAAGCGTGGCTCCATCACCTCCGTACAGGCCGTTTATGTGCCCGCGGATGACCTGACTGACCCGGCGCCGGCGACTACCTTCGCCCACCTGGATGCGACCACCGTCCTGTCGCGTAAGATCGCCTCTCTGGGTATCTATCCCGCCATTGATCCGCTGGATTCCACCTCCCGCATCATGGACCGCGCCGTGCTCGGCGATGAGCACTACGAAACGGCCCAGCGTGTGATGAAACTGCTGCAGCGCTACAACGAATTGCAAGACATCATCGCCATTCTCGGTATGGACGAACTGTCCGACGAAGACAAACTCGTCGTCAGCCGTGCCCGCCGTGTGCAGCGTTTCTTGTCCCAGCCCTTCCACGTGGCCGAGCAATTTACGGGTCTCAAAGGGGTTTGGGTGCCCATCGAAGAGACCATCCGCGGCTTTAATATGATCATGGATGGCGAACTGGACCAATATCCCGAAGCGGCCTTCAACCTGAAAGGTACGATTGACGACGTCATCAAGGCCGGTGAAGAAATGCTGGCCAAAGCTTAAGCACCATGAAAGTTGCCATCTTATCTCCGGACAAACCCATCTATGAGGGCGATGCAAAGGTGCTCACGCTGCCCGGCCTGGACGGCTTGTTTCAGATCCTGGACCACCACGCACCCCTCGTCGCCGCCTTGGGCGAAGGCATCGTCAAGGTGGACGGTGCCGACGAAGGACACACACTGCGCTTCGAGATACAAAATGGCTTTGTCGAAGTCCTGGACAATGTTGTTTCGCTCCTGGTGACCGGTGTGAAGGATATTTGACTCCGGGCGTTTTGCCGACTGCCCCCAAAGCTCCGAACGTGCACACGTTCGGAGCTTTTTTAACCATTCGTTCCGCTCTGTATGTCGTCGGATGCCATTCAAATAACTCCCCCGCACCGCCTGGCCGGCACCGTCCGCTTGCCCGATTCCAAGAGCATCGCCAACCGCCGGTTGGTCATCCATGCTTTGGCCGGTCGGCCGCTTCCGCCACCGGGGGGGGCGGAAGCGGCCGACACCCGTGTCCTGCGACGGGCGTTGGACCACTTCCGGCAGGGCAAGTCCCGTATTGACGTCGGCCCTGCCGGTACGGCTATGCGTTTCCTGACTGCCTATCTGGCCCTGCAACCGGACACACAGGAATTGTACGGCACTGCACGGATGCATCGCCGCCCCATTGGACCGTTGGTGGAGGCATTGCAAGAACTCGGCGCGCGTATTATATACTTGGGCGAGAAGGCCTACCCGCCGCTCCGCATCGAAGCGCCCCGCTTTTCGGGCCGGCATCAAGTGACCGTCCGGGCGGATATCAGCTCGCAGTTCGTCTCTGCACTGCTACTTATCGGACCGTACCTGCCCAATGGGTTATACCTGCATTTGGAGGGGGCGCCGGTGTCCCGCCCTTATGTGGAGATGACGATCGAATTGATGCGCCGTTCCGGTGTCGCCGTGCATACGGACGGAGGGGAACTCCACGTGCCGAAAGGCACGTACACTTTTCCTTATGACGACCTGGAACCTGACTGGACGGCAGCGTCTTATTTTTTGGGGATGGTGGCAGGTAGTGGAGATGCCTCCATCCGGTTGGAAGCTTTGCGGCCGGAGAGCTTGCAAGGTGACCGCATGGTAGTGGAGTGGATGGCGCAGCTTGGTGTGCTATCCCGTTTTGACGCGGGTGGCTTACATGCCGCACGGGGTAGGATGTCGCCGGATCCGCTAGTCTGGGACTTTACCCACCATCCCGACCTGGCACAGACGATGGTAGTCGCTGCCGCCCTGGCCGGCCGCACCGCCACTTGCTCCGGCTTGGCATCTCTTCGCATCAAAGAGACCGACCGGATTCGCGCCTTGCAACGCGAACTCCGCAAAGTGGGTATCCGCTTTGAAAAGGCCGGCGCGGCGGATGATACATTTGTTTTGTCCGGCACATTGGACCTTTCGCGCGTACCTGTTTTTGATACTTATGATGACCACCGGATGGCGATGGCACTCAGTATGCTGGCGGTCCGTGCGCCTGTCGTCATCCGGCATCCGGCGGTGACGGACAAGAGCTTCCCCGGCTTTTGGGACCGGCTGGCAGACCTGGGTTTCCGCATTAGCAGCTACCCGCGTGTTTAGAAGCGGTAGCGCAGCCCACCGCCCAGCTGTGACAGCACCGGGCGGAAACGAAGCGCGGGCGCACTCGCCCAATTGGTTATGGGACGGGAGGCCTGCAAGTGTCCGGTAAGGGAAAGGGCATCAGTCAGCTTGTAGCCGACCGATGCCGAAAGGGAAATATCGAAGCGCATGGGCTTCACTATTGGATTCACATCACTTGAAATTCGGAATATTTCGCCGTCCGGCCCGGCCGTATATCCTTGCCGGCGGCCCACCAGCACATAGGAGATGCCCGCACCGGCGTTCACGTCCCAGCGGTCTCCGAAGCTGAATCGCCTGAAGCCGCTCAGACTCAGGCGGTGGCTGTGTATCGTATTGTAACTCGCGTAACGCCGGTATCGAAAGTATGGCCGTTGGGCCTGTACGGTGTCCTCAGTCAGTACTTGCCCGTTGAACTGCACCAGCCTAGCGTAGTCGAACCACACTACAAGTGTTCGACATTCCCAAGACCCAAACCTGTTCGTGATGAGTATACAAAACCTCCTCACGGCGCGGCACGTATAGTCGTGGTAACACCGATCCAGCACGGCACCTTGAATTTTTGACCTTCCTTGTAGCCGCGCTGGAAAATCTCCTCCCGGGAAGGCATGTAGCGTTGATACTCGCGAATGAGCTTATTAGCCTGAGCGGCCACGGACGGGTCCACGGACTTGGCCTTGTTCCACATATCAATGGCAGGCCAGGTGACGATTTGGCTATCCCAGCCGCGGCCCGGCCCGCACAGCGGTCCGCTGGAAGCGTACAGCCGGCCGATGAGCAGATAGGGATCGCCCCATCCCGGGCGAAATTTTGCCGCCTTGCGGGCATATTCGCGCGACTTGGAAAAGCGCTTCAGATAGCTGAAATAAATCTTGGCATTGACCAGGGCGTACTTGGCTTTCTTTTGGCTGTCATCGGTCTCGGAAATGGCTTGGTCAAAGAGCCGGACGGCATCGTGGTAGCGCCCTTCGCGGAGGGCCTGATATGCCTGGCCCACCGTGCCGGTGACAGACGGTCCGGTGCTGACCTGGCAATTGGCTGCATAAGCCTTGGAGACCGCTTTGAAGTCCGGATCGTCTTTAGAGCAGCCGCCCCAGTTGAAGCGGCTGAAGACCATCATAATCGTGTCGCAATTGGTGGGATTGCGCCGGAAAGCATCCAGATACTTGCGCTTGTAATAGTCACAGCCATAAAAGCCCTTGACCCCCTCCAGCTCCTCCAGGCGGGCGGGGGCATAGTCGGCCACGATTTTGAAGCTCTCCTTTTCATCGCTTTTGGTCAGGCCGTAGTCAATGATACGCGGGATCAGCGTTGCATACTTGTTGGCCTCCGCCTGAGAGATTTGTTTTTTCAGATACAGATCAATCAGCAGGGCCGTAAAAGGATTGATGACAAAGGCCGGAGTTTTTTCGCCGAGTGAGTCTATGGCGATTTTTAGGTGATGATACTTCTCCTGGTCGGTCGCGTGCGCGTAGAGATTGTAGTAGAGATCAAATCCCAGCAGACCGTGGATATAGCCTGCTTCGCCATAGCAGTCAATGGCCTCCTGATACAAGCGTTTGATTTGGTTTACATATTGGCGTTGCTTGGCGGTGTCCTGAGTCTGCTTGTAAAAATCGAGATTGAATTGGACCCCGTCGAGGAAAACCGTCTTGCGCATGCCATCGGCGGCGGGTGCGGTTTTATAGACCTTTTGCCAAAACTCGTAGGCCCCTTTGATGTCTTTGACTTTGAGCCGGTTGCGGTAGATGACGTAGTTGTTTTCCGCCTCGTCTTTTTGGGCGGCCGGCAGGTCGTCCCATTTGACACATCCCGGTTTGGACAGATACTTTTTCTTCTTTACCTCCTTGGGCGGGGGAGGGGGAGCACTTTCCTCTTTTTTTTCGTTGGCTGTTACCGTTTTGGTGGTGGAGCAAGCAGTCGCGGCCAGCAGCGCGGTACCGAAGACGATGAGCAACATCCGTTTCATATCTGACCTGTTTTTTCAATGGGCTTAAAGATAGCTCCTTTCCCGTTGGTAACCAAAAAATGCGGGTTCACCGGCGCCCGCCGGTGAACCCGCATACTCACGCCCTGAAAGGGCGGGATCAGTTGTTGCTAACGCGGAGTTTGACCGTCTCACCGATCCAGCACTTGACCTTGACCGGTTGTCCGGGTGTCAGGCCGCGCATGTGGGCTTCCCCTTTGTCCGGGTAGTGGTGCCGGTAGATGGCGATTTTTTTGGCTGCTTCGTCCGCCAGACTCGGGTCTATGCTTTTGGCGTGTTGGTATTTTTCCACGGCGGCGATGATGGCCAGGCGGGCGTTGAAAGCATCGCCGCATTTCTTGCCGGTCTTGGCGTACAGATCGCCGATGAGCATAAAGGGCTTGCCCCAGTTGGGCCGCAGCTTGGCGGCTTGCAGGGCGTTCTTACGAGCCTGCGAATATTGACCGAGCTTACGCCCCTGGATGGACGCCAGGGCCATCAGGTAGCCGGCTTTCTTTTCGCTGTCGGTCTCCTTGGCGATGGCTTCCTCGTACTTGGCGGCTGCGCCGCGATAATCCCCCTGGTCATAGAGTTTTTTGGCGGCGATATTCGGATTGTTGGCTTCAAACTCCGCCTCCCGTTCCGCATTGATTTGGGCGGCCATGGCATCATACTTGGATGCCAGCGCGGCGATCTCCGGATCATCTTTGGTACAGCCGTGTTGTATCAGTTGCGTATAAGTACTCTTGACGACGTCAAAGTTGTCGGGATCCGCCTGATAAGCCGGCAGGAGCTTTTTCTTGAAGTAGTCGCAGTCGAAGATATAGGCCTCAATGGCCGTAAAGGACTCCTGAATATCCTTCTTCGCCTTTTGCCAGTTGGCCACATCTTGCTTGGCCGCAATGCGTTTGTCGGCCAGTGCCATCATCTTCTGATAAGCATCACGTGCCTGTTCTTTGGTGATGGCTTTTTCGGGGAACAGATACAGCACTGCCTCGGTCAGCGGATAAAGTGCGATGTATTCCGTCCCGCGCCCGTCTTCCACGGCACGCATCCCGGCTTCGAAAATCTCCTCACGGGGCGCATTGAAAGTGTAGAGCAGGTCATAAGCCTTGCGGCCCATCGCCAAGCCCGCCTCCTCTTGATAGCACTGTGCCCACTGGTCAAAAAGATCCTTTATCTTTTTGGTATATTCGGCCTTCTTGCCGGCATCCTGCTCCTGTGACAAAAAGTACTTATATATCTCAATCCCGTCAATATACTGGGTAGAGCGTTTGCCGTCCGCAGCAGGTGCCATGCTAAATGCCTTTTGCCATTCGGGGAAGGCAGCTTTATAGTCCTTGCGTTTGATGGCTTGGCGGTAGATGACGTGCGCATTCAAAGCTGCTTCTTCATCGCCGGATTGCTTAAATGTACCACACTGTGCCGATACGGCCGGTGTGACCATAAGCGAATAGGCCAGGATGAACAGTAGTGATGCAAAGGTCTTCGTCATTTTTAGTAGTATTTTTGTTTGAAAAACCAGGATTTATCCGTCAGGCTCACACTGAGGGACAGTTTAATGTACGTTCGCCGCAGTCCTCCCCGGGTACCATTGCGGCCCGCCTCTATGCCCACATTGAAAAAGGACACATCCTGCCTCGGCAAAATAACGGGTATTCCCATTCCGATGGTGATGCCTCCATAGGTGATTTGCTCACCATTAACAAAGCGCGGATCCTTGCCATAGAATAACCCTCCCCGCAAACTCACCCGCTTCCAGAAGTCATCGAAACGCTTGAGATCGGCCTGCTTTTCATAACCCAGTGCATACCGCGCCGCGCGCCCAAAGCGACTTTTCTTAAATGGCAGCTCGAAGTCCGTCCAATCCGCACCCTCGTAATTGATGCCCAGGCGATACAGGTCTTTGAAACCATAACCCACGCCGATCCCCCAGCGCAGCGGAATTCGCGTCTCATACCGGGCACCGTCTTCATACTGCAAGGTATCCACACGCCTCGTCAGTGTGCTCACGCGTGTGGCCAACCGCGTAGCCGTGATGGGCATATCGAAGCCCGGCTGGACAAAAATACCGGCAGAGAACAAGTCCCCGCGCCGTCCGTCCTCTTTCTTGCTGTCCTTGAAATAGTAATCGTAGAGCAAGCCAAAACGCACGTTTTGGCCTTTTACCGAGAAGGCGTCCGAAAAGACATTATTGTATATGCCCAATACGGTGTCCTGAAAGTTGTTCTTTTGCTTTTCATCAATATGGCCGCGCATAAAATTCCAACCGATGCCCACCGAAAAGTTCTTGTACTTGGCAGCCGTATTCCAATTGATCTGATAGGTGCCGCCCGTTCCGGAAAACAGAAACTGTGTGCCATCGGCGACGGATTCCACCTCATAGCCCACGCGGGTATAAGGCGCAATTCCGATGCCCGTCCCAAAGCGCCAGTCACTTTTGCGCCCCTCCAGCTCTCTGTTGTAATCATTGACCAGGCTGATGCCCAGCTGAAAATAGTCAAACTGCGTCTCCGTACTGTGATCCGTCAGCCCGGTGGGTACCTCGCGAAGGCCATATCTGCCGCTGCTGACGCCGACGTCCAGGACGGTGGTTTTCAGAAAAGCATACGCGGCAGGATTGGCGGCATTGAGTTGCTTTTCGTCATGAAATACGGCCGACAGATTGCCCATGGACTTCACCGGCAAGACAGCGTCGTTTTGGTAGTCACCCAAACCCAACTTGGAATAGGGAGACTGCATTTGCGGAGCCTGGCCGCGGACCGCTGATGACAACAACACCAGGACCTGAAGGCAAAAAAGTAGCGTACGAATCCGTTTCATGTATTTTGTTTTCCGGCCCGTGAGCCGGCGTTCGTTTGTCGGTTAAGCCGGTAGAGTTCATACAGTCCCCGGGCTACCAACTCCGGGACCACGATGGTTTTGTAGCGCAGATGGCGCTGCAAAAAATCCGCATGTCCCCCCGTGAGCAGTGTGACCACAGGGCCGTACCTTCGTTTTAACTTGGCGCGCAGGGAGGATATTTCGGCCAAAGCGCCGCGGAGCGCACCGTTTTGCAGGGCCGTCTCCGTGGATCGGCCAACGTAATCGGCGGGCAAAGATAAGGAAACCAGCGGCAATTTGTCCGTAAATGTATGCATGGCTTGTAAACGCATCATCAGGCCGGGGCTTATATTTCCGCCCCGGTAAATTTTATCGGCGGTCAGGACATCGGCCGTCATGCACGTCCCGGCATCCACCACCAGCAGGTGTTTTTGGGGATACAACGCCACCGCGCCCGCCAGCGCGGCGATGCGGTCCCGCCCCAGCGTGGCCGGCGTCCGGTATTCAGATGCAAACGGCAGTTTGATTTGGTGCGTGACTTCCAAAGCGCCATATTCCCGAAGCCGCTGTCCGAGCCCGCGCGGCAGGTGCCCCGTCACGCAATACGCTATGCCCTCCGGGTGATAGGCCTCCATTGCCTGATAAACCACCCGGGCCGTATTTCCCGATGCCGTCGAGCGAATGCGTCCCGACTTGTCCAGCGCCGTGACCTTAATCCGGGTATTCCCAATGTCTATGGACAGGTACATCGTCAGCCTTGGCGGTGAAAGTCTATGATATTGCCCATCGAATAACATTTGCGGCAGCGTGGCTCATAGGCCTCTTTTTCGCCTACCAGTACCGTGGACCGGTCCGCCGTCAGCCGGTAAGAATGCGTCGCCAGATTGCCGCAGTGTACACAGATCGGGTGTACCTTGGTGATATACTCCGCGACGGCCAGCAGCTTGGGCATCGGACCAAACGGCTCCCCCTTAAAGTCCATATCCAGACCCGCTACCACAACCCTTTTGCCCGACAGGGCAAGATCTTCACATATCTTTACCAAACTGTCATCGAAAAACTGTGCCTCGTCTATTCCGACCACTGTCTCGTCCGTAATATGGGATACTATCTCATCGGCTGACTCCACCGGTATCGCCAAAATGGAATTGCGATCGTGCGAGACGACCTCCTTCTCCGAGTAGCGTACATCCAGTGCAGGCTTGAAGATCACGACCTTTTGGTGCGCAAATGTGGCGCGCTTCAGCCGCCGGATCAATTCCTCTGTCTTGCCCGAAAACATAGCACCGCATATCACCTCTATCCAGCCGCTTCGCTGCCCCTTGAAATGCGGTTCTAAAAACATCCTCGTTTTTGTGGCAAAATTACGCCTTTTTGGGACTTCCGCCTGTGCTTTTATCCTTCCACCCCAAATCCGGAATGAAAAGTTTACAAGCGGCCGCGCCGCTTGTGCGGTGCTATCTTATCCGGATTTTGCAGTATCTGTTTTGGTGCTCTTGTTTAGGGATAAAATAGGCATTTTTGCTTCAACAGGGGCAAAAAGGGCATTTTAGCACAAAAACAGCGGGTACCTAAACAGTTGCATGTTGCATAATATTTTCATCGCGGCTGCGTCTTTTTCAAAGTTCCTGGCTAACTTTGTCGCGGGCTTTCATCTAATCCACACGCCATGCAACCCAACATCGAAAAAGCAAAGACGCTGCTTCGCAAAATCTCTTATATCCTGGATAGCCTGGAAGAAGAGGCCTCCTCTGTAGGTACGGTGGAGCGTGAGTTGCTACTGGAATATATCCGCGCGCTCTATGATGCCGTTTTGTTTCCCAGAATGGATCCGGCTTCCCACACCATGCAAGCAAGAGTACCTGTCGAGGAACAGCCCATTTCCGTCTCTAAGGCCCCTGCGGCACCGCCACGGCCGGAACCGGCACCAAGGCCGGCCGCCCACGTGCCAACTCCCGATCCGGTAGTTTCCGAACCGGTAGCTACAGAGCCGGCCGTATCCACGTCCCCCCGGACGTGGATACCGGACGCTCATGAGAAACTGTTTGAATTTGGTGTGGCACGTGAGCTGTCCGAAAAGCTGCAACAACAGCCCGTCAAAGACCTCCGGTCTGCTTTCTCGCTCAACGACCGGACTTTGACTACCAACAAGCTTTTCAACAAAGACAGTGACCTGTTTGCCAAAACCATTGAAGATCTCAACCGGCTGTCGAGTTTTGAGGAGGCCAAGGCCTATTTGAGCCGCAATCTGATTGATCCTCTGGGATGGACCGAAAAGGACAAATTCAAGACGGCGAAGATATTCATCAAGACCGTCCGCCGTCGCTATCTCTGACAGACCGGCAGGCCTCAAATGACAAAACTAATATGGAAAAAATCGGCGTGTTTACATCCGGAGGTGATTCGCCCGGTATGAATGCGGCCATTCGGGCAGTCGTGCGCACCGCCATTAAGTCTGGCCTTATCCCCTATGGCATCTATCATGGCTACAAAGGACTGATCGAGGGCGAAATCAAAGAGATGAACACCCACGATGTGAGCAATATCCTCCAGCTCGGCGGTACCATCCTCCGTTCGGCACGAAGCAAAGAATTTCGCACGCCCGAAGGGCGTGCAAAGGCTTACCGTCAACTCAAAAAGCACGGCATCACGGGCTTGATAGCCATCGGCGGTGACGGCACCATGGCCGGTGCCAAAGTATTTGCCAATGAATATCCCGACATCCGCATCGTCGGTCTGCCCGGCACCATAGACAATGACCTGGCCGGGACGGATTTTACCATCGGCTACGATACCGCCATCAATACTGCTATGGAAGCCGTGGACAAAATCAAAGACACGGCCAATGCCTTTGACAGGCTATTCTTTATCGAAGTGATGGGCCGCGATTCCGGCTTTATCGCATTGCGGGTTGGTATCGCCACCGGGGCTGAGGCCGTCCTGGTACCGGAGACACGCACCAACATAGATGAGTTGGTGCGCAAACTGAGAACGTTTGCCAAACGGCGCAAAAACGCCGCCATCGTCATCGTCGCGGAAGGCGACGATGCGGGCGGCGCCTACGAAATCGCCCGCAAGGTCAAAGAACGGGGATTCGAAAAATACGAGATCCGTGTCTCCACGCTCGGTCACATCCAGCGCGGCGGTAGTCCCACGTGCATGGACCGCATGCTGGCCGGCCGGCTCGGCATGGAAGCCGTCAAGGCGCTCAAAGACGGTGTCAGTGGCGTACTGGTCGGCAAAAAATGCAAAGAGATCGTCTATACCCCATTTGAGAAAGCGGTCAAGGATCCCAAGAAGCTGAACCCATTGCTTCTGGATATTGTTGACATGCTGGCCTGAAGGGTACTCCACTATGGCTAAGCAATTTGATCTCCGGCGGCTTTATTTCCCGATGGGCTTTCTCGCCCTTATTTGGGCTATCCACCTGTATCAGGTTCTTGTAGGCGTCGAGTGGGGCTATATGCTCGGCATCAAGCCGCTTGCACCGCACCGTTGGTTTGGCATCTTCACCGGCCCGCTGGTACATGGTGACTGGCCACATTTGCTCAACAATACGGTGTCCTTTGCCGGCCTGTCTTTTTTCCTGTTTTATCTTTATCCCCGCATCGCGCGCCGGGCTTTTGTCATGATATATTTGATGACGACTACAGGCGTGTGGCTGTTTGGCAAGGATGCTTTCCACATTGGGGCCAGTGGGCTGATTTACGGAATGGCCGCGCTCCTGTTTTGGATGGGTATCTTCCGGCGCAACATCCGCTCCGTGGCGATCTCGTTGGTTGTCCTTGTCCTGTATAGTGGTATGTTTTACGGTTTCCTGCCACAGGCGCACATCTCCTATGAAAGCCATATCATCGGGGCCATTGCCGGAGTATTTGCCGCATATTATTACAAGGAAGAACACGAACCGGAGGATATGGCAGATTCGCCGGAGCCGGGGCCCTCGCACCGGCGCTATTTTTTGCCGCGCGATGCCTTTGAAAAAACAAAATACGAACGATATTTGGAGCGCCAATCCCGGCGACCGTCACCGCCCAACGATGCATAAGCCATGCGATACACCAAGACCACTTTGAAGAAAATAGAGGCCTTATTTAAAGAGCTGGGCTATACCGTCCGGTATGAAAAAGGCAACTTCGTGTCCGGTTATGCCGTAGTCGAATCCAAAAAAGTGGCTGTGATCAATCGTTTTTATGATACGGAGGCGCGCATCAATGCATTAGTGGAGATTTTGACGAGTATAGAGGTAGATGATTCCGTTCTTTCGGACGAGGCGCGCGACCTGTATTATTTGACCCAAGTGGCCGGTAAGCGTGATGAGTAACCGGAGCATCACCTTTCTGGGGACCGGTACTTCACAGGGAATCCCCGTCATTGGCTGCACGTGCGAGGTGTGTACCTCGGAGGATCCCCGTGACAAGCGGCTCCGCACCTCCGTGCTGATTACGGTTGGCTCCAGGCATTTGGTCGTAGATGTGGGGCCGGACTTCCGCCAGCAGATACTCCGGGCCGGCATCGGCGATCTGGAAGCCATCCTGCTGACGCACGAGCACAATGACCATATCATCGGCATGGATGATATCAGGCCCATCTACTTCCGGCGCGGCACACCAGTGCCGGTGTATGGACTGACGCGGGTACTGGACAGTGTAAAGCACCGCTTCGACTACTTTTTTAGTGAAAGGCCGTACCCCGGTGTGCCCCGGATTGCCCCCGTAGTCTTGGACCATGTCGGTTCCTTCAGCTTGCTGGGAATGGACATTGTGCCGGTGCGGGTTTGGCATGGCCAACTTTCCATCTTGGGTTTCCGGTTTGATGATCTGGTCTATATCACCGATGCCAAGACCATAGACAAAACAGAGTTGGAGAAAATACGAGGCTGCCGGATACTGGTGATCAATGCTTTACATCACAAGGAGCATCACTCGCATCTCAATCTGCAAGAAGCGCTTGCCATGGTTGAGCGCGTCCAGCCCCGGGAAGCTTTTTTCGTGCACATGTCCCATTGGATGGGGCGACACCGTGAGGTGGCGGCTTCTCTGCCCGCACATATTACACTGGCGTATGATGGCCTCCGCCTGACGTTTTAAGTGGTGACGGGCCTTGCGGTTCATCTCAAATGATAGAAAACCCCTATCTTCGCAAATGCGCGACAGTGATTTTACTAGTTTAAGCCAAAGCTGCCGGCAAAACGCTATCCGTTTGAGATCAAAGATTCTTACAGTCCTGCTTTTGAGTGCCTTGAACATAGCTTCGGGGCAGCAGCTTGCGCAATTCGCCCTTGCGCAATTCCAGGAGTCTGTTTACAATCCGGGGGCACGTGGCCTGGTGCCTTCGATGCGCCTGACCGGTCTGGTGCGCCGGCAGTGGAGTGCGCTGCCTGGTAGTCCGGGCAGTCAATTCATGGATATTGATTTGCCGTTGGAAATATTGTCGGGAGGAGTAGGCCTGATGCTTATGCGCAACAGTTGGGGGGCGCATCACATTTTGCAAGCCAAGCTGGGTTATAGTTATCATGCCCGGGTCGGGGAGGAGGCCATTCTCGGCATTGGCCTGGCGGGCGTGTACAGGCAGTACGCCTATTCCGGAGATATTTTGCGTACCCCGGAAGGCGAGTACGGCAATGGCGTCATTGCTCATCACGATTTTTTGCTCGAATCCGGATGGCTCCGTCCGTCGGGCGGCGCATTGGATGTAGGTATAGAACTCCGGCTGGCGGACTTTGCGTTCGGTGTGTCTGGGACCAATATCGTGTCTGCGGCATCCAGACAGAGGCTGTTTGCGGTCACGGAGCGTCCCCATTGGTATGCGCAAGTTCGTTATGCTGTGGATGTCAATCCAGACTTGCGGTTGACTGCCGGTGCCATTGGGGAAGCCAATGCCGGCTATATACAAAATCAGGCCTTTTTGGCCGTGACGGTATTTGATACTTATCAGGTAGGCGTGCACTTGCGCGGATATGGGCCAAAAAGCTTCGAATCCGTTGGATTATTGGGCAAAATCCGCCTGAATGACCATTTTCATTTTTTTTATTCCTACGGACACAATATTTTGGCGGCCGGAAAAGTTTTTGGTGCGAATCATGAAGTCGCCATGATTTATCTTCTAAACAAACAGATTGGGAGGGGCCGCTTGCCACTCCCTACGTATAATCCCCGATATTTTTGAACCAGGATAAAGTAAGATGCGTCTTGGTGGCGCAAATTGGTACGAATATTGACAATGGAATTGCGGAAGTTTGCGAGAATTTGCTTACTTTTGCTCCTTACGTAGGGGGATGGATAGCCCATCCCAGTGGGATTGCGTCAAAACAAGCACATTCCGAAAATTCAAAAAAGTGAAAATTAGGGTGTCAAAAATGAGAAATTTAGCCAGTGTTTTCTTCTTGGGTCTCTTGCTTTTAGTGGGCCTTTCCTCTTGTGGCCGCAAAGGCAATGGTCAGTTGGTTGGTGTGCTTGACCGCCCCTCTTGGAAAGGCATCAACCCCTACGGGATGGTCAATATCCCATCTGGGACCCTCATTATTGGGGCAGGTGATGAGGACATTACCCGCACCCTGTTGGCTCGCAATAAGGCGATCTCCATCAGTGGTTTCTATATGGATGAGACCGAAATCACCAACAATGAGTACCGCCAATTCGTCAACTGGGTACGTGACTCCATCGCGCACGCCATGCTTGACCACTTCATCGAAGATGAGCAGGGCAACACCTACATTGACTGGGATCAGGAGATTGACTACGAAGATGAAGCGCTCGAAGACCTCTTCTATCAGGGCGATGACCGCTTCGCCGGGCGTCGTGAGATGGATGTCTCCCAACTCAACTTCGAGTATCAGTGGTACGATTGGAAAGGCGCGGCCCACGCCGGCAAGGACGCCAAACGTACCGACTTTCTCCACAAAGAAACCATCAACATCTATCCCGATACGCTGGTATGGATTCGTGACTTCGCTTATTCTTACAATGAGCCCATGACACGTAACTATTTCTCCCATCCGGCGTTTGACGACTATCCTGTCGTCGGTGTCAACTGGAAAGCGGCCCGCGCCTTCTCTTATTGGCGTACGCTCCTTTGGAACAGCTACTCTGGCAATGGATCACTGAATTCCGAGGACTTCCGCTTGCCCTTTGAGCACGAATGGGAATATGCCGCACGCGGTGGACACAATTTGGCTCGCTTCCCCTGGGGAGGTTATTACCTGCGCAACTCCAAAGGCTGCTTGCTCGCCAACTTCAAGCCCGGACGTGGCAATTATCCCGAAGATGGCGGACTTTATACTGTCAAAGCTGACGCATACTTCCCCAATGATTTCGGCCTATACAATATGGCCGGCAATGTGGCGGAGTGGACCGAATCAGCCTATTATGAGAATGCTTACTCATTTATCCATGACCTCAATCCTGACATCCGCTTTGCCGCGGATGATGATGCCCCCGAAGCAGACAAACGCAAAGTGGTGCGGGGAGGATCTTGGAAAGATGTAGGTTACTTCCTCGAGACCGGAACGCGCTCCTGGGAGTTTCAAGATACGGCTAAATCTTACATCGGCTTCCGTTGTGCACTGTCCTTCCTTGGCCGTTCTGCCAAGGACTTCTAAGCACAAAGGCCCCGATAAGCCCAAAGAAATCGCATGGCCTCGCAGCTCCGCCATCTTATTTTCGCGGTGCTGCGTGGCAGTGCAGACGGCATGACTATCACACAAAACATGCTTTCTTTTCCGGCCCTTGCGTCGTATTTGCCCGAATGTTGCTACATTTGGCGCTGAAACCTAATTTGTTGTAACCGAAAAAAGTCAAAAATGAGTTTCCTGCATTCGAAAACCTTCAAGTACATCAAGAACTTGATCATCGGTCTTGGTGCTTCTGCTGTCTTGATCGGCGCTCTGTTTAAGATCATGCACTGGCCGGGAGCCGAATTCTGGCTTCCTCTCGGAATGACCGTCGAGGCTTTCATCTTCGCTTTCCTAGGTATTATTGGTCCCGAGCCCGATTATTACTGGGAAAAACTCTATCCCGGACTCGACAAGTATGACGCCGATATCCAGCCTCTTGCTGCTGCCGGCGGCAATGCACTCAATGCCCCCGAAATCGAAGAAAAACTTAGCGGCATGCTCAGCGAATTGCAGATTATGTCCAAGAGCCTTTCCTCTCTCAAAGCGCTCCAGGAAGTGGACTTCTCCGGCACTTCTGAGCAGATCAAGGCCATGAGCAACTTCTACGGTAAGCTCAATGAAGCCATGGCCAATCTCGTGGACTCTGCCGAAGATGCCAAACAGTACAAAGAACAGATGAGCGCCCTAAACCGCAACCTTGGTGCCTTGAACCATGTGTATGGCAATATGCTCGCTGCCATGAATCCCAACCGTCAGGCTGTCTAATTACTGCCTGTGGTGAGATTTTTTCCTCTCAAATTCTAAACGAGTAACACATGTCAATACCAAAGGAACCGCGGCAATTGATGATCAACCTGATGTACCTGGTGCTCACCGCCATGCTCGCACTCAGCGCATCAGCCGAGATCTTCAATGCTTTCTTTAAACTCGATAAGGGAAACGTCAACTCTGGCCGCATCGTCGAATCATCCAACGGTGATATCATGAAGGCCATCAATAAACAGGCGGATACTTACAAAACGCCTGAAAACCAGCAGTATCAAGCCAAAGCACAGCAGGTACTCTCTATAGTTGGGGACTTTGTCAGTTATGTGGATGCACTTCGCGACACTTTAATAGAAGTTTCCGGTGGCATGGATACTATTACCAATACGCCCAAGGGTTACAAAAACCAGGACGTCCCCACGCGTATTCTGGTTGGGGAGTCGCCCAATCCCAATTCCAAAGGGATGGAGCTTAAGAGAATGATTGATAACACCAGGGAAAAGCTCCTCGCCCTCTTGCCAGAAGAAGATAAGGAAGTCCTGGCACATTCCATCCCGCTCAAAACCGAGCCTATTCCGGAAAAAACCGAGAAAAAGAATTGGGCCGATTACAACTTCTACCAGATGCCCGTCGCTGCTGTTTTGCCCATGCTCTCCAAATATCAGGTAGATGCCAAGGCTTCCGCGACCGCCATCCTCAACTACCTTTTGAAAAAGGTTAAAGGCGATGTCATCATCATGGACAAGTACGACGTGGTCGTCAGCGCCAAAAAGGGCTACCTGCTCGAAGGCCAAAAGTATGATGCCGACATCTATCTGAGCGCCTACTCCTCACAAGTCAAAAACATGACCATCAAGGTGGACGGCCGCAGCCTGCCCGTCAAAGCCGGCAAAGCGCATTTTACCGAAACCGCCGGCTCCATCGGCACCAAAAAACACAAGGTAGTCATCACACTCGTCAACCCGCTTACCAAAAAAGCCGAAACCTATACCGGTGAATTTGAGTACGAAGTGGGCCAGAAGTCCATCGCTGTTGCCGCCGACAAGATGAATGTCTTTTACGTCGGCGTGGACAACCCCATCACCGTGTCGGCTCAGGGTATCCCCACCAGCCAGCTCAAAGTATCGGCGCCCGGACTCAACCTGCGCCACGTCAAAGGATCCCAGTATATCGTCAAGCCCACTAAGCCGATGAAAGAAGCCTATATCATGGTCTCCGGTGGCGGTCAGACTGCCAAGAAGAAGTTCCGCGTCAAGCGGATCCCCGACCCCGTACCTATGATGGGTACCGGTCCTACTGCACGCGGTGGCCGCATCGGCAGTGGTACCATGCGCGCTCAGCCTGGTATCCGCGCCGAGCTCATTAACTTTGACTTCGACGCTCGCTGCAAAATCCAGGGCTTTGAGTTCACGTACCAAAAGAAACGTTCTGACCCCGTCACCGTGATCAATTCCGGTGAGCGCTTCAATGCCAAGGCCAAGCGTCTGGTCAATCAGGCCAAACCCGGCGACACATACTACTTTGAAAATATCAAGGCCCGCTGCCCGGGTGATGCTGCCGGACGCAAAATCGGAACCATGGTCTTCAAAATAAAGTAACGTCAAAACTCGTTTGGGTAGCAGTCCCGGACATCATATAACTTGAGAAAATGAAGATGCTAAAATTGATTTTGCCTTTTCTTTTGATTGCTTTCGGTGCCACTATGGCTTTGGCCCAGGAGCCCGAAGCCGTCAAAACCGAAACATCTGACTTGGACTATCCTGACAAGCCGCTGGACGATGTCGTTGACCGCAAACTGCTCAGCGAAAAGCGCATCCTCCCCTACGAGCCCGTACGCGAGGGGGATATCCTGTGGTCCAAAAAAATCTGGCGCGTTGTGGATGTCCGGGAAAAGATGAACTTGCCTTTCGCCTATCCAGGAGAGTCCCTATTTGAGATTATTGTCAAAGGCCTCAAGGACGGTGCACTCACCGCTTTTAGTGTCGAAGACGACAAGTTCTCTTATCCCATTTCCAACTCCGATGTAGAATCCATGCTTTTCAGTACGGATACCACCTTTACCGTAGATCCGGATACCTATGAAGAGAAAATGGTCATTGTCCAGAATGAAACCAATCCGGAAGACGTCAAGCGCTACCGGATCAAGGAGATCTGGTTCTTTGATTCCGAGTCCTCGACCATGAAAGTCCGCATCCTGGGGATTGCCCCGATTATTGACAAGCTCGATGAAAACGGTAACTTCCTTCGCGAGCAGCCCCTGTTCTGGATTTACTATCCGGATTCTCGCCAGTGGTTTGCCAAGTTCCGTGTCGCCAATTTCTCCGGCAACGAAGCCAGCCCCATTTCCTGGGAAGACTTGTTTGAAATGCGATTCTTCTCCAGCTACATCATCAAAGAGTCCAACGTGCGCGATCGCCGCATTGCCGACTACATCACCAATGGGGTGGATGCCTTGTTGGAAGGCGAGAAAATCAAGAACGCCATCTTCAACTTTGAACAAGACCTTTGGTCCTATTGATATGTGCGGTGCCCTGGGCACGCCGGGCGGGAGTTGGAAAGACCTTTCCAACTCCCGTTTTTTTTCCGCCAATATTCCTCCGCTTCATAGCCGGTAGCGTGCCATGCCCGGCAGATGAGGTACCGCCGTTGTACACGTTTTGATATCAAGTTTTCCCCGCCTTAAGGGCGGGGATGGGTGGGGCGGGAGGTAGTGTCCGCCTGTAATCTCCAAAATTCGTAACTATTTAGGTGCTCCTGTTTTTAGCGCAAAAGCAGCGGGTACCTAAACAGTTACCAAAATTCAAGCGCGCATGCAATGCCCCGGGAGGGGCGGCAGAGGCACCCGAGTCAGGTGGCAGAGGCTCTCGAAGCCACCCGTTAGAGAAAGGCCAAGGCACTACCATTCTGCGCAAGACTCTGCTGCCCCTAAGTACAAACTTTCCCCGCAAAGTGCCATTTTCCTCTACATTTCTACGGGGATCCGGCCCGATCTAACCCGCCAAATGCACTGATAATCAATTGTATATAGAAAAAAAGGCCTTTTCACGAAAGCTCAATAATAGCTTCTTGTTTTGCGTGTACGCATTGCTCGGGTGTATTGATGGTCTGCACCCAGCGCCGGAACGGCGCAAACTCTAATATTTTTTTCGCCCCCACTATACTTTTTTGGCAAAAAACTCGTACCTTTGCGTTCGCTTTTTGCGGGGCAGGGATGTTCCGTGTAATGTACCCGCTCACCAGCCTATTTTTGCCGCTTAAAAACGGGGGCGCCTGAGTAGGTACCGCTTATAACAATGTGCGTATGCCAACAATTAACCAACTCGTTCGTAAAAGCCGCAAGCGCATCGTCATGCCGAGTAAGTCGCGGGCGTTGGATGGCTGCCCCCAAAAGCGGGGCGTGTGTACCAGGGTATATACCACCACGCCTAAAAAGCCGAACTCCGCCCTGCGCAAAGTGGCTAAGGTGAAGTTGACCAACGGAATTGAGGTCATCGCTTATATCCCCGGCGAAGGGCACAACTTGCAAGAGCACTCCATCGTGCTGGTGCGGGGTGGACGGGTAAAGGACTTGCCAGGCGTGCGCTATACCATCGTTCGCGGTGCATTGGATACTGCGGGCGTCGAAGGCAGAAAACAAAGCCGCTCCAAATACGGTACCAAGCGCCCCAAATAATTAGGAACGATGAGAAAGAGAAAACCCAAGGTACGATATCTGGCTCCGGATCCGCGCTACAATGATCCGATGGTTACGCGCTTTGTCAACAATCTGATGTTGGAGGGTAAAAAGAGCCTGGCTTTCCGCATCTTTTACGGGGCTATGGATATCATCAAAGAGAAAATCGACAAAGACGCAAGCGAGTTGGAAGTTTGGCGCAAAGCACTCAACAACGTCATGCCCCAGGTCGAAGTGCGTAGCCGCCGCATCGGGGGGGCGACTTTCCAAATCCCGGTGGAGTTGCCGGCCAAGCGCAAAATCACCGTTGGCATGAAGTGGCTCATCACTTTTGCGCGCAAGCGCGGCGGCCGGAGCATGTCCGAAAAACTGGCCAATGAAATCCTGGCCGCCAGCAAAGGTGAAGGCGCTGCTGTCAAACGCCGTGAAGACGTCCATAAAATGGCTGAATCCAACAGAGCTTTTGCCCACTTTAAAGTTTAAGAACCAACATGGCAGACCTGAAGTACCTTCGTAATATTGGGATTGCGGCCCACGTAGATGCCGGTAAGACTACCACTACCGAGCGTATCCTCTATTATACCGGTATCAACCACAAAATCGGCGAAGTCCACGATGGCGCCGCTACCATGGATTTCATGGAGCAGGAGCAGGAGCGCGGTATTACCATCACATCCGCTGCTACTAAAACATCCTGGAACTGGGATGGTCATGAATACACTATCAACATTATTGACACACCCGGCCACGTGGATTTTACGGTCGAAGTGGAGCGGTCACTCCGTGTCCTGGACGGCGTGGTAGCCCTCTTTTGTGCCGTCTCCGGTGTAGAGCCCCAATCCGAAACCGTCTGGCGCCAGGCCGACAGGTATAAAGTTCCTCGCCTGGGATTTGTCAACAAAATGGACCGCTCCGGAGCCGATTTCTTTAACGTTGTCAATGATGTTAAAGAAAAATTGGGCGCCAATCCCGTGCCGCTGCAAGTACCCATCGGGGCCGAAGACGACTTCAAAGGTGTCGTGGACTTGCTCACCATGAAAGCCATCGTATGGGATGAGGAAACCAAGGGGATGACCTACAAAGAAATCCCAATTCCGGAAGATCTAAAAGATACCGTCGAAGAATATCGTGGCAAACTCGTCGAAGCCGTCGCCGAGTACAATGACGAAATCCTGGAAAAATTCTTTGACGATCCCGATTCGATTACCATTGAAGAGCTTCGCGATGCCATTCGAGCCGCTGTCATTGATATGAAGATCATCCCGATGATGTGCGGTTCTGCGTTCAAAAACAAAGGTGTTCAGGCCATGCTGGATGCCGTTTGTATGTATTTGCCTTCTCCGCTTGATATTGAAGCTATCGAAGGTACCAACCCCAAAACCGGTGAAACCGAAGTGCGCAAGCCCTCTGTGGACGAGCCGTTTGCTGCCTTGGCTTTCAAGATTGCCACGGATCCTTATGTCGGCCGTCTCGCTTATATCCGGGTTTATTCCGGCAAATTGGATGCGGGTTCTTATGTCCTCAACACACGCTCCGGTAAAAAAGAGCGTATCTCCCGTATCTTTCAAATGCACGCCAACAAGCAAAATTCAATTGAAAAAATTGAAGCAGGGGGCATCGCCGCCGTTGTGGGTTTCAAGGATATCCGTACCGGTGATACACTCAGTGATCTGAACAAGCCCATCGTGTTGGAGAGCATGACTTTCCCCGAACCTGTGGTCTCCATCGCTATTGAGCCCAAGTCCCAAAAAGACATTGATAAGCTTGGGACCGGCTTGGCCAAGCTGGCCGAAGAAGATCCCACGTTTAAGGTTCGTTACAACGAAGAAACCAACCAAACCGTGATCAGCGGAATGGGTGAGTTGCATCTTGAGATCATTGTGGATCGCCTCAAGCGAGAGTTTAAGGTCGAATGCAACCAAGGTGCACCGCAGGTTAACTACAAAGAGGCCCTGACACAGACCGTTGATCACACTGAGCGTTTGAAAAAACAAACCGGTGGATCCGGTCTTTTTGCTGAAATGAGCTTTGAGATCGGTCCGGCTGACGAAGAGTTTCTCGAGTCGGAAGACTTCAAATCCGGCAAAGTTAAGTTGCAATTTGTCAACGATATTGTCGGTGGTGCTATCCCCAAAGAATTGATCCCCTCTGTGATCAAGGGGTTTACCGCTATGATGGAAAACGGCGTCTTGGCCGGGTACTCCATGGACAGCATGAAAGTACGCGTGTATGATGGTAAAACCCACCCCGTGGACTCCAAGCCCATCGCCTTTGAATTGTGTGCCAAAGAGGGCTTCAAAGCTGCTGCCCCCAAGGCCAAGCCTCAATTGCTTGAGCCTATCATGAAGCTCGAAGTGGTCACGCCCGAAGAATACATCGGCCCGGTCATCGGTGACCTCAATAGACGCCGCGGCATACCTAAGGGACAGGATCCCCGTCCCGGGGGGGTCGTTGCTATCCAAGCCGAAGTGCCATTGTCGGAAATGTTTGGATATGTCACCAATCTGCGAACCATCACCGCAGGCCGTGCCTCATCCACTATGGAGTTTTTGCACTATGCACCGGCACCGGCTAATATTGCCAAAAAAGTCATTGAAGAGGCTACAGGCCTCGTCAGCTGATATTGTTTCAAACAAATTCTGAAACAGGGTTATGAATCAGAAAATCAGAATCAAATTGCGCTCCTATGACCACAATCTCGTGGACAAGTCCACGCAGAAGATTGTCAAAACGGTGCGCAATAGCGGCGCGCTTGTCGTCGGACCGATTCCGCTGCCCACCAAGAAAGAGATTTTTACTGTCCTTCGTTCACCACACGTGAATAAAAAGTCTCGTGAGCAGTTCCAACTCCGTACGCACAAGCGGCTTATTGAAATCTACACACCAACACCAAAGACAGTGGATGCATTGTCCAAGTTGGAATTGCCGAGTGGTGTAGATATCCAGGTGAAGTTGTTCTGATCATATACCGCCGCCCGGCGGTATATGGGATATTCAACAGCACCAGCGAGACTTGTACTACCGACGTAATTGTTCATTTAAATAGCTTCTTGGGCGCTCTTGTTTTTTGCCGAAGCGCATAAAAGCGCCTGATTAGTTAACATAAAAATCTTGAACCGTGGACGGTTTGATAGGAAAGAAGATTGGCATGACTAGCGTCTATGACGACCAGGGCCGCAATGTCGCCTGTACCGTGATCCAGGCGGGCCCATGTGCCGTGACACAGATCAAACGCCCTGAGACCGACGGCTATTCCGCTGTCCAGATGGGCTTTGAAGATGCCAAAGAAAAAAATACAACCAAAGCACTAAAAGGCCATTTCGCCAAGGCTAATGTTACACCCAAGAAAAAACTTGTCGAGTTTCGAGATTGCGAAATTGACAAGAAAGTGGGTGAGCGGGTCACTGTGGCTGATGTCTTTTCAGACGGAGATATCGTCAATGTTATCGGTACATCCAAAGGAAAAGGCTTCCAGGGAGTTGTTCGCCGGCACGGCTTTGGCGGCGTCGGCGACCAAACCCACGGTCAGCACAACCGCAATCGGGCGCCCGGTTCTATTGGTGCGGCTTCCACGCCATCCAAAGTCATCAAAGGTCTCAAAATGGCCGGACAAATGGGCAACCGACGCGTCAAAATGCAGAACCTGACGGTTTTGAAGGTATTGCCCGAAAAAAACCTGCTGCTGATCAAAGGCGCTGTCCCCGGGCACAAGGGCGCTTATGTGATTATTGAAAAATAATGCCGAAACCCGTAAAAACGATCCATAATGAAAACTGACGTTGTCAACATACAAGGAACTGCCAGCGGCCGCCAAGCTGAGCTGGATGATCGTGTTTTTGGCATTGAACCCAATGAGCACTGCATCTATCTTGCGGTCAAGCAGTTCTTGGCCAATCGCCGCCAAGGAACGCACAAGGCCAAAGAGCGCAGTGAGATCGCAGGATCCACCCGCAAGCTTTTCCGGCAAAAAGGTACAGGCAGCGCGCGTCGCGGGGATATCAAGAGCCCGCTGTTGCGTGGTGGAGGACGCATATTCGGCCCCAAACCCCGGGACTATAGCTTCAAACTGAATAAAAAAGTCAAAGCACTGGCACGTAACTCCGCCTTGTCTGTTAAGTGGGCAGACGGTGCCATCACCGTCGTTGAGGACTTCTCTATGGACAAGCCCAGCACCAAAGAAATGAAGCGCATCATCAATGCTTTGAAAGGCGACAGAAAACGCGCTTTGCTCGTGGTCAAAGAATTTGATCCCGTCGTCTTTAAGTCCGCCGCGAATCTCCCCGGTGTTGAAGTTATCCTAGCCAAGGATATCAACACCTATCAAATCCTCAAGGGCGATGTGTTGCTGTTGCAGGAAGGGGCTGTGGCCATCATTAATGAACTGGGCACCAAGTACGCCAAAAACTAAACCGGAGCGTCATGATTAAGCGCATTCTCATAAAACCCGTGATATCGGAGAAATCCGAACAACTCCGCGAAAAGGAAAACGCCTACACCTTTATCGTCAATAAAAAGGTCAACAAGATCGAAATTAAAAAAGAGGTGGAGCGCAAGTACGGTGTGACCGTCGAAAGCGTGCGTACGATGATCGTACCCGGCAAAACATCACTGAAAGCTACACGGTCAGGCTATGTAAAAAGCCGGACGTCTCCATATAAAAAGGCCATCGTCAAGGTAGCCGAAGGAGAAGAAATTGACATTTACGGAGAAGCCTAAATGAATCGCAACCATGGGAATTAAAAAATATAGACCGATAACTCCGGGTTTGCGCACTCGTGTCACCAATGCCTTTGATGAGGTGACCACTGACAAACCGGAAAAAAGCCTGCTCGCCAAGCTGACCAAGACCGGTGGCCGCAATAAGCAGGGACGCATGACCGTCCGACATCGCGGTGGTGGACACAAGCGCCGTTATCGGATTATTGACTTCAAAAGAGACAAGGACGGCATCCCGGCTACCGTCAAGACTATCGAATACGATCCCAACCGCTCCGCTTTCATCGCCCTGGTCTTTTATGCCGATGGCGAAAAACGCTACATTCTGGCACCCAGGGGCATCAAGGTCGGTGATCAGATCTTGTCCGGTCCGGGCGCACCGCCCGAAACAGGAAATTGCCTCCCGCTGAAAGATATCCCGCTCGGGGCTGAGATCCACAACATTGAGATGCATCCCGGTCAGGGAGGTGCGCTTGTTCGCAGCGCCGGCGGGCACGCTATCCTCACGGGGAAGGAGAGCAAATACGCCATCATCAAGCTTCCCTCCGGGGAGATGAGGAGAGTCCTCATCAACTGCCGCGCTACTATCGGAAAGGTCAGCAATCCGGACCATAGCTTGATTTCTATTGGCAAGGCTGGTGCCAACCGCTGGCGCGGCAGACGGCCTCGCGTCCGTGGTGTGGCTATGAATCCCGTGGATCACCCCATGGGCGGTGGTGAAGGTAGAGCTTCGGGGGGACACCCCAGGTCGCGCAGTGGCATCAAAGCCAAAGGACAAAAAACGCGCAACCGCAACAAGCACTCTTCTAAGCTCATTATTTCAAAACGCAAAAAATAATACGGTATGCCGCGTTCACTGAAAAAAGGACCTTACGTACACCACAAGTTGCTCAAAAAAGTACTCAAAGCCAAAGAGTCCAACAAAAAGCAACTTATCAAAACCTGGTCGCGTGCCTCCATGATCATTCCTGAGATGGTGGGCGAGACCATCGGCGTACACAATGGCAAAATCCACGTCCCGGTTTTTATTACCGAAAGTATGGTCGGACACAAGCTGGGTGAATTTGCCCAGACCCGAACCTACAAAGGCCACGCCGGCCACCGTAAAAAATAATTGACAACTGCAAATACGCTGTCGTTATGGAAGCAATAGCAAAACTTAGAAGCTGCCCGATGTCCGCACGCAAAATGCGGCTGATTGCTGACTTGATCCGCAATAAACCCGTAGATGAGGCATTGGCTATCCTGCGATTCACCAAAAATGAAGCCGGACGGTGGCTCGAAAAGCTATTGCTTTCCGCCGTCGCCAATTGGGAGTATCATTTGGATAGTGATTATGATGCAGATGAGTATGACTTGATCGTCAAAACCATTTTTGTGGATGCTGGGCGTATGCTCAAGCGCATCCAGCCCGCCCCGCAGGGAAGGGCCCACCGCATTCGCAAGCATTCTTGCCATGTGACGATCATCGTGGATAATACCATCCCCATCGAGGGCATTGATACAGTGGGAGTAGAACCGGTAACCGAAGAATAAATCAAGCATAATGGGTCAAAAGACAAATCCGATAGGCAATCGTTTGGGGATCATCCGCGGCTGGGAGTCCAACTGGTACAGCAATAAAAACTTTGCTGACAATGTCGTCCAGGATGAGGTTATTCGCCGATACCTGCGTGCACGGGTAAACCGCGGCGGTATCTCCCGCATTATCATTGAGCGTACCCTCCAACGGGTCACCGTAACCATCCACACTTCCAGGCCCGGTATCATTATCGGGAGAGAAGGAAAAGAAGTGGAGCGTCTCAAACAAGAGCTCAAGCGCCTGACCGGTAAGGACGTGCAAATTAATATTCATGAAATTCATCGTCCGGAGTTGGATGCTTATATCGTGGGTGAAACCATCGCCCGCCAACTCGAAGCTCGCATGAGTTATCGCCGCGCCATTAAAGGGGCCATCCAGTCTACTATGCGGGCTGGTGCTCAGGGGATAAAGGTACGGATTTCCGGACGGCTCAATGGCGCCGAAATTGCCCGCTCCGAAGAGTATAAAGAAGGGCGCATCCCGCTGCATACGTTTAGAGCGGATATTGATTATGCGCTGGTCGAAGCGCATACCACCTATGGCATCCTGGGTGTCAAAGTTTGGATCTTCAAGGGCGAAGTACTCACCAAGCGCGATTTGATGCCGACCAGTACCCGTGATGTACGTGGCGGCCGCCGCGGCGGACGCCACCAGGGGCGGCGTGGGGGCCGGAGAGGAGATCGGCGCTAAGGAAGTTGGTAACTGTACACAAAAAACCGTACCTTTGCAGCCCTTTTGGGGCTGCACCAAAAAAATAAGAAATGCTACAGCCGAAACGAACCAAGTATCGCAAGCAGCAGAAAGGGCGCAACCGGGGCCTGGCCTACCGGGGTAGTCGCGTGGACTTTGGGAGCTATGGGCTCAAGACTATACAGGCGGGCCGCCTGACCAGTCGTCAGATCGAAGCGGCTCGTGTCGCCATGACGCGCTATCTGAAACGGGAAGGTAAAGTCTGGATCCGCATCTTCCCCGACAAGCCTGTCACTGCTAAGCCGCTCGAGGTGCGTATGGGTAAAGGTAAGGGGGCCGTGGACCATTATGTGGCCGTCGTGCGACCCGGCAGAATCTTGTTTGAAATTGACGGTGTGGATTTTGAGCTGGCCAAGGAGGCTTTTAGGCTCGCTGCCCAAAAGTTGCCGGTTTTGACCAAAACCGTCAAGCGTATTGATTTGAGATCCTAAAATGTCGCGCCATGCCATCAAAGAAAATGGAGAAATTTCTCGATAAAACGCCCGAAGAATTAAAACAGCTCCTCGCTGAAATGGAGCAGGAATATGAGGATGCTCGTTTTGACCACGCTACCATCGGCACCCAAAATCCGCTCAGCTTGCGTGAGCAGCGCCGCGATATCGCCCGCGTCAAGACCTTGATCAGAAAACTGGAGCTGGACGCGATGACCGAAGAACAAAAGGCCAAAAGAACTAAAATCATCCGGCGTAGAAGGAAACGTCGCTAATTGACCGAAATGGAGATTACCATGAAACGAAACATGAGAAAGACGCGTGTAGGTGTGGTTTCGTCCACCAAGATGGATAAGACCATCACTGTCGTCGTCGAAAAGCGCATCAAGCATCCCATTTACGGAAAGTATGTGAAGCGAACCAAGAAATTTGCCGCTCATGATGAAAACAATGAGTGTCACGTCGGTGATGTCGTCAGTATTATGGAGACCAGACCGCTGAGCAAGCGCAAACGCTGGCGCCTGGTACGGATCATTGAAAAAGCCAAGTAACGACTTAATACACAGGAGAAATGATTCAGCAAGAGTCCAGATTGAAGGTCGCAGACAATAGTGGTGCCAAAGAAGTACTCTGTATCAGGGTGCTCGGCCATTCCAGACAGCGCTATGCATCCATCGGGGATGTTATTGTCGTCACTGTCAAATCGGCATTCCCCAGCGGCAACGTCAAAAAGGGCATGGTCACCAAAGCGGTCGTCGTCCGCACCAAAAAACCCATCCGGCGCGAAGACGGCTCGTATATCCGCTTCGATGACAATGCCGTCGTGCTGCTCAATGCTGCCGAAGAGCCGCGCGGTACGCGTATCTTTGGCCCGGTTGCACGTGAGCTTCGTGCCAAAGACTTTATGAAGATCGTTTCACTCGCACCCGAAGTGCTCTAAATCTTTGCGCCATGGCCATCAAAAGGAAAGAATATAAAACAGGAAAGCGGTTTGCGCCCAAGCTCCATATCAAAAAAGGAGATACCGTCATGGTCATCTCCGGCAATGATAAGGGCAAGACCGGCAAAGTCCTTCGCGTTTTCCCCCGCAAAGGGACTGCCATCGTCGAAGGCTGCAATATCGTCACCAAACATCGCAAACCCACCCAAACGACGGATGGAGGACGGTTTCAGGAGCCTGCGCCACTCCACGTATCCAAATTGATGGTCGTGGACAGTACCGGCACGCCTACGCGTATCGGCCGCAAAGTAGTGGATGGCAAGCTGGTGCGTTATGCAAAAAAAACCGGTGAAATCATTGGATAAGATGGACAACTACACGCCCACATTGAAGAAATATTATCACGAGACGATCGTCCCGGAGTTGATGAAACAGTTCAACTACAAGTCTGCCATGCAGGTACCCCGTCTGGTAAAAATTACCATTAACCAGACCATCGGCGATGCCGTCTCCGACAAAAAGCTCATTGACAACGCCGCCGATGAGCTCGCCCTCATCACGGGCCAGCGTCCCGTCATTGTAAAGGCCAAGCGCTCAGTATCCAACTTCAAACTGCGGGAAGGAATGCCTATCGCCGCCAAAGTGACCCTGCGCAAAAACCGGATGTACGAGTTTTTGGAGCGTCTAATCATCATTGCCTTGCCCCGGGTACGCGACTTTCGCGGTATCAATGACAAAGGTTTTGATGGTCGTGGCAATTATTCCATGGGTATCAAAGAGCAGATCATCTTTCCGGAAATTAATCTGGACAAGGTCAATCGCATTGCCGGGATGGATATCTCCTTTGTGACGACCGCTAAGACGGATGCCGAATCCCTGGCATTGCTCAAGGCCTTTGGGATGCCGTTTAAAAACCAAAACAAATAAGCGATTTATGTCGAAGAAATCACTCATAGCACGCGAAAAAAAGCGCCAAAGAATGGTGGCTAAGTATGCGGAGCTGCGCAAAAAACTCAAAGAAGCGGGCGACTACGAAGCGCTCGATAAACTTCCGAAAAACGCATCTCCCGTGCGATTGCACAATCGCTGTCGTCTGACAGGCCGCCCGAAGGGGTACATGCGCAAATTCGGTATCAGCCGCGTGACTTTTCGCGAAATGGCTGTCGCCGGCAAAATACCGGGGATCACAAAAGCCAGTTGGTAACTCTCAAATCATCCATTATGTTCGTGACCGACCCGATAGCAGATTTTTTGACCCGTATCCGCAATGCGCAAGCGGCGGGGCATAAAGTGGTGGAGATCCCTGCCTCGAAAATGAAAAAGAGCATTACGAAGATTCTCTACGACCAAGGATACATCCTCAAATACAAATTTGAAGATGACAACAAGCAGGGAATCATCAAAATAGCCCTCAAATACGATCCGGTCACAAAAGAACCGGCCATCCGATCGCTGAAGCGCATCTCCAAGCCGGGTTTGCGCAAATACAGCGGCGTGAAAGACCTGCCGCGTGTGATCAATGGCTTGGGCATCGCTGTCGTCTCTACATCCAAGGGAGTGATGACCGACAAGGATGCCCGAAAACAAAACCTGGGGGGCGAAGTCATTTGTACCATTTACTAATACTGAAGACGTCTGAAGCCATGTCCAGAATAGGAAAAGCACCCATCACCATCCCTGACAAGGTAGAAATCACTGTGGATACTGCCAATGTCGTCACGGTCAAAGGACCCAAAGGAAGCCTGACGCAGGCCGTGGACCCTGACCTGTCTATTGAAATCAACGACGGCGTTCTGGTAGTAAAAAGGCCCACAGACCAAAAACGTCACAAAGCCATGCACGGGCTTTATCGCTCGCTTATCAACAATATGGTCGTGGGTGTGTCAGAAGGTTTTGTCAAAGAACTGGAGCTGGTAGGTGTCGGTTATCGCGCTTCCAACAAAGGCAATCTGCTCGAAATACAAGTGGGTTATTCGCACCCTATCATGTTTTATGTTCCTGACGAAATCAAGGTCTCGACCACATCAGAAAAAAAAGGACAATCCAGCGTAACCACCATTAAGTTGGAGAGCATTGATAAACAACTCCTAGGGCAGGTCGCTGCCAAAATCAGAGGTTTCCGTAAGCCCGAACCTTACAAAGGCAAAGGGATCAGATACAAAGGTGAAATCCTGCGCCGTAAAGCAGGTAAAAAAGCTGCTAAATAACCGTCAAGAACCATGGCACAACGACTCACCAGAAGAAAACGCATTCATTACCGCATCCGAAAGAAGGTGCGTGGTACCGCTCAGCGGCCCCGTCTCAATGTCTTCCGGAGCAATAATCATATCTACTGCCAGCTCATTGATGACCTGCGGGGATATACGCTTGCTTCTGCATCTTCGCGCGAGCTAAAGGAGAAACTGCCTAAAAAAGATATGGCCAAAAAGGTCGGGGAGCTGATCGCCGAAAGAGCTTTGGCCAAATCCATTCATGAAGTGGTCTTTGATCGCGGGGGCTATCTTTATCACGGCCGTGTCAAGGCTTTGGCCGATGGGGCACGCGAAAAAGGAATTAAATTCTAATTTGCAATGGAGAGAAAACGAAATACACGAGGCCGTCAGCCACAGGCCAAGGTAGGTGCTCAGGAGTCCAGTCTCGAAGATCGTTTGGTGACTGTCAACCGGGTCGCCAAAGTGACCAAAGGGGGCCGGACTTTCAGCTTTGCAGCCATTGTCGTAGTGGGAGATCGCGACGGCACCGTCGGGCACGGTTTGGGTAAGGCTCGCCAGGTTTCTGATGCAATTGCAAAGGCCACCGAAGATGCCAAACGGAATCTGGTCAAAGTGCCGGTGTACAACGGGCGCATTCCTCATGAGCAGCATGGTAAGTACAGCGCGGCCAGAGTCTTTATCAAGCCCGCATCTGATGGTACCGGTGTGATCGCCGGGGGGGCTATGCGGGCCGTGCTCGAGTTGGCCGGTGTGCACAATGTCCTGGCCAAGTCCATTGGCTCATCCAACCCGCACAATGTAGTAAAAGCCACTATTGATGCCCTGCTCAAAATGCGCGATCCGAAAATGGTCGCCAAAACCAGAAACATCCCGGTGAGCAAAGTCTTTAACGGTTAAATCGAATCGCCATGGGGAAAGTACGCGTCACTCAGATAAAAAGTGCCATTGACCGCAGCAAAAAGCAGAAAGATACACTCAGAGCACTGGGCCTGCGTCGTATCGGACACACTGTCGAACACAACCTGACACCCCAGATTAAGGGGATGATTGCCAAAGTGGCTCATTTGGTCAGCGTGGAAGAACAACAGTAAGTATTAACGTTCTAATAGTGCACAGCAGATGAAGTTACACGAAATAAAACCGGCAAAAGGAGCTGTCCATCGCGGCAAACGCGTAGGAAGAGGACAGGGTAGTGGCAAGGGTGGTACATCCAAGCGTGGCCACAAAGGACAAAAGTCCCGATCTGGGTATAGTCGCAAGCGTGGTTTTGAGGGTGGACAATTGCCCTTACAGCAAAGACTCCCCAAGCGGGGATTCAAGCCGCGCAACCGCACGGAGTATGTGCCGTTAAACTTGTCCAGAATTCAAGCCATTGCTGATAAATACGGCTTGGAGACTATTACCGTGGCTACGCTCGTCGAAAAGGGTATCCTGAAAAAGAAAGAGCTGGTGAAAGTACTCGCATACGGTGAGCTCAATAAAGCCATTTCGGTCGAGGCGCATGCTGCTTCTGCAAAGGCTGTGGAGGCTATCCGTCAGATGGGTGGAGAGGTCTCCATTGTCAAATAATCCATACCGCACCTGTCGAAACGCCGGGACGAGAAGACGAAGCATTCAATACAGTCAACGATTTCTGCGAGCCGCTCTTGCCGCCGAAATCCGCTAAATGGAACGAATGAAACGACTGATAAAAACGCTCAAAAATATCTGGGAAATCGAAGAACTCCGCAAGCGGATTCTTTTGACTTTGGGCTTGGTATTTGTTTATCGTGTAGGTGCCTTTGTCGTCCTGCCCGGTGTGGTCCCCTCCAAAATCTCTGCCGGTAACCCCGACAACCCTGGAGACCTACTGCAGATCATCAACATATTTACCGGCGGGGCTTTCCAGGCGGCTTCCATCTTTGCGCTTGGCATTATGCCCTATATCACCGCCTCCATTATTGTCCAGGTGCTGGGCTTTGCCGTGCCATACTTCCAGCGCCTTCAGACCAAGGAAGGCGAATCCGGTCGGAAAAAGATAAATCAGATCACCCGGCTGCTCACCGTCTTTATTACATTGGCTCAGGGTACGGCCTACTTGACTATGATTGCCCGGCAGGGGGCTGTGGATCCCAACGTCGGTCAAGGTACATTTTGGTTTTCAGGTATCGTTATCCTGACCACAGGCACCATTTTCGCCATGTGGCTGGGTGAGCGTATTACCGAGCGAGGCATCGGCAATGGCGTCTCGCTTTTGATTCTCATCGGTATCATCGCCCGCCTGCCCCAGGCCTTTGTTGCCGAGTTTACCTCTAAGATCGGGGGCAGTGGCAGTGGCTTGATTGGGTTGATCCTCGAGATGGTCTTTTTGTTCTTGGTCGTCTTAGCAGCCGTCATGATCACCCAGGCTGTGCGGCGCATACCCATACAGTATGCCAAAAAAATGGTTGGGCGTACCTCCACCAACATGCCGCTGGCCGGTGTACGGGACTTTATCCCGGTCAAACTCAATGCTTCCGGCGTCATGCCGATTATCTTCGCACAGGCCTTGATGATTTTGCCCACGATGTTGGGACGGACGGTGGCTGGTTCTTCCAATGCCCTGGTCATTGCGCTGGGGGATTTTACATCCATCCCATACAATGTCATATACTTCATTCTGATCGTAATCTTTACGTACGTCTATACGGCTTTGATCGTCAATCCTAAAGATTACGCCGACTATCTGAAACGTCAGAATGCGTTTATTCCGGGTGTAAAGCCGGGCAGCGCCACTGCTGAGTTTATTGACCGTATCGTCAGCCGCATTACCCTGCCGGGTGCCATTATGCTGGGTATCATTGCCATTATGCCGGCCTTTGCGAGTACTTTTGGGGTGTCGCGCAGTTTTGCGTACTTCTTTGGTGGCACTTCGCTCCTGATCTTGGTGGGTGTGGCACTGGATACGCTGCAGCAGATTGAGAGCTACCTGCTGATGAAGAAGTATGACGGCCTGATCAAGTCCGGCAAGCTCCAGGGCCGTAGCGGAGGCATCCAGGGTATCGGCGCCAGTATGTAAGAGGCCTATTGAGCCGGCATCCAATGATCTACTACAAAACAGAAGAAGAAATCGCCCTGATTCGGCAGAGTTGTCTGCTGGTGTGCGAGACCCTAGCACACGTGGCTTCGTTGATAAAACCCGGGGTGACAGGTCTGGATATTGACAAAGAAGCAGAGCAGTTTATTAGAGACAAGGGAGGAGAGCCGGGTTTTAAAGGGTACAGAGGCTTTCCTGCTACGCTCTGCGTCTCCATCAACGAACAAGTCGTACATGGGATCCCCTCCGGGCGTGCGTTTCGTGAAGGAGACATTATCTCCGTGGATTGTGGTGTGGTACTCAACGGCTACAACGGCGATGCGGCCTATACCTTTGCACTCGGTGACGTCCCGGAAGAGACTATGAATCTGCTCCGGGTCACCAAAGAGGCACTATACCGGGGTATTGCCCAGGCAGTCAAAGGCAACCGCATCGGGGATATTGGCTATGCCATCCAGTCCTATACCGAGTATGAGCATGGCTATGGTGTCGTGCGCGAGTTGGTCGGTCACGGTATTGGTAAGTCACTGCACGAGGACCCGGAAGTACCCAATTTTGGACGGCGCGGCAAGGGGGTTTTATTGAAGGAGAATCTCACCATTGCCATTGAGCCGATGATCAACCTGGGTACCAAGCACATTGTACAAGCCGATGACGGTTGGACTATTCGCACCAAAGACAGCAAACCCTCCGCGCACTATGAGCATACGGTGGTCGTTCGCAAGGAAAAGGCCGAGATTTTGTCGGATCATACCGTGATCGAAGAAAAAGTAAAAACCAACAAAGAATTGAAGCAAGTTTAGGAAAAAAAGCCTATCTTTGCGCTCCGAATTTGGAATATGGCAAAGCAGGAACTAATTAAACAAGATGGCGTCGTTGAGGAAGCCTTGTCAAACGCTATGTTTCGCGTGCGTTTGGAGAACGGCCATCTCATCACGACTACCATTTCCGGCAAAATGCGTATGCACTACATCCGCATATTGCCGGGAGATAAGGTGGCGGTAGAGATTTCGCCCTATGACTTGACGCGGGGGCGCATTACCTACCGCTACAAGTAGTATGGTCCGGCCCCTGTCGCGAAGCCGGAGGGGTGGTTTGTGCTTTGACAACAGTTGCCTGACAATAAAACAGAACTTGAAATGAAAGTGAGAGCATCCGTCAAGAAGCGTTCTAGCACGAGCAAAATCGTGCGTCGCAAGGGACGCATTTATGTGATTGACAAGCAGAATCCAAGGTTTAAACAACGTCAAGGCTAAGGCGATATGGCACGAATTGCAGGTATTGATCTTCCGAAGAACAAGGCCGGTGTCATCGGTCTGACTTATATCTTTGGTATCGGCCGCTCGTCGGCCAAAGCTATTTTGGACAAGGCCGGTATTGATCCCAACATCAAGGTCAAGGACTGGGCCGATGACCAGATCCTGGCCATCTCCAAAATTATCAGCAACGAATACACCGTTGAGGGTGAGTTGCGCTCCGAAGTACAGGCCAATATCAAGCGTCTGATGGATATTGTCAGCTATCGCGGTTTGCGCCATCGCAAGGGACTGCCGGTACGAGGGCAGCGGACCAAGACCAATGCACGTACCCGGAAAGGTAAGCGCAAGACCGTAGCGGGCAAGAAGAAAGTCACTAAATAACTAACCGTCACAACATGGCAAAGGGTAGAAAACAGTCCAAAAAGAAACTGCGCGTGGAGCCGGAAGGCCGGGTATATATTCAGGCGAGTTTTAACAATATCATCATCACGATCACGGACAAGGCCGGCAAGGTCATCAGCTGGTCTTCTGCAGGTAAGGCGGGTTTCCGCGGTTCAAAGAAAAACACGCCGTATGCCGCCCAAGTGGCAGCCAATGATTGCGGAAAAATTGCCCACAACGCGGGCATGAGACGGGCCGAAGTGTTCGTAAAAGGGCCGGGATCCGGGCGCGAAGCGGCCATCCGTGCCATTGATCAGTTGGGCATCAAGATCTTCCGTATCGTGGATGTTACCCCCATTCCCCATAATGGTTGTCGCCCACCCAAGCGTCGTCGCGTCTAATCTTAACAATTGAAAGCAACTTAACTATGGCCAGATATACCGGACCCACCACCAAAAAAGCAAGAGCCATCGGTGAGCCTATTTTCGGCTTTGACAAGAGTTTTGAGAGAAAGAAATATCCCCCCGGCCAACACGGCCAGAGCCGGCGCCGGCAGAAGTCCAACTACGGGCTTCAGCTCATGGAAAAACAAAAGGCCAAATATACTTATGGCCTGCTCGAGCGTCAGTTTCGCAACCTTTTCAAAAAAGCCGCGCGCAAGCAAGGTGTCACCGGCGAAATCCTGCTCCAGTACCTCGAAGCCCGCTTGGACAACACGGTCTTTCGCCTTGGTATGGCCCCCACGCGGCGGGCTGCCCGTCAGCTCGTGACCCACAAGAATATCATGGTCAATGGCGCCCTGGTCAATATACCTTCATATCAGCTCCGCCCCGGGGATGTCGTTTCTGTTCGTGCCAAGTCAAGGGGCAAAGAAGTCATCGTTCGGTCTATCGAACAAAACGCACCCGCCACCAAGAAATATTCCTGGCTCGAAATGAACCCGGATACCATGACAGGCGTTTTTCTGGCCTACCCTCAACGACATGAAATCCCGGAGAACATCAACGAGCAACTGATCGTTGAGCTGTACTCCAAGTAGGTTGAATTTCTCCTATTTTTCATCAGAAAACTCCACCACCCATGGGTATTATTCCGTTCACTAAACCCGAAAAAATCCTTCTTCAAAAAGCCAATGACTTTGAAGGATCTTTTGAGTTCAAGCCCCTTGAACCGGGTTATGGGCAGACCATTGGCAATTCGCTCCGCCGCATTCTCCTTTCATCTTTGCCGGGATTTGCCATCTCTGCTGTTCGTATTGGCGGCGTACAGCACGAATTTTCTGCCATCAAAGGGGTGGTCGAAGATGTTGTGGATATCATCCTCAACATCAAACAAGTGCGCCTCAAATCCCTCCTCCCCGAAGAAGACCAAAAAGACGAAGAGAAAGTCTATCTGACTATCTCCGGCAAGGACGTATTTACTGCCGGTGATATTGCTGATTTTACATCCGCCTTTGAAGTCACTAATCCCGATTTGGTTATTTGCCGGATGGAGCCCTCCGTCAGCTTGGAGATTGAGCTGACAATCACCAAGGGCAGGGGTTATGTTCTTGCGGATGAGAATTTGCCCGAAAACGCACCCATCGGACTGATTCCGGTGGATGCTACCTATACGCCTATTAAGAAGGTGGCCTATCGCGTCGAAAGTACGCGTGTCGGCCAGCGCACCGACTTCGAGAAGCTCATCATAGAGATCAAAACCGACGGGACTATCCACCCCGAAAAAGCGCTCAAAGATGCCGCCCGCATTATGGTACAGCATCTCATGCTCATCACGGATGAGAATATGACCTTCGAGGACGAAGTCACCAAGGAAGAGCAAGTCGTGGATGAGCACATCTTGCACATGCGCAAGCTGCTCAAAACGCCGCTTGATGATTTGGACTTGTCCGTCCGTGCTTACAATTGCCTCAAAGGGGCCAAAATCGAAACGCTCGGAGACCTGGTCCAATACGATACCCACAAGCTGCTCAAGTTCCGCAACTTCGGTAAAAAATCACTCGTCGAAATCGAAGACCTCCTCACCGAGAAGGGACTCACTTTCGGCATGGACTTGTCCAAATACAAGCTGGACGAATAATAAACCGTACGGGGCGCACGCCCCGTAAACTTTTTTTTGTAACTGTTTAGGTACCCGCTGTTTTTGCGCTAAAATGGCCTTTTTGCCCCTGTTTTTGCAAAAATTTTCTCACGTAGCGCTGCTACGCATCGAAAATTTTTGCTTCAACAGGAACAAAAATGCCTATTTTATCCCTAAAAACAGGAGCACCCAAACAGTTAC
>Ga0256832_1000203_pt1 | contig 37172 bp, 40 predicted proteins | sample 134614metaG_FD_190534 | JGI IMG/M metagenome (GOLD analysis project Ga0256832, IMG submission 190534) | Hydrothermal vent microbial communities from Lau Basin, Pacific Ocean - 134-614 | ecosystem: Environmental > Aquatic > Marine > Hydrothermal vents | place: Pacific Ocean: Lau Basin | collected...
CCCTACAACCCCTTCCTGGTGCCCTGGACCAACTCGCTCTTTGAGAACGCGGCCACCGACGCGATGGGCATCCGCATGCGCTGGGACCAGCTGGGCTGGAAGGACAAGAAGCTCTGGGTGGTCGGCGGCGACGGCGCGATGTTCGACATCGGCTTCCAGGCCCTCAGCCGCATGCTGGCCTCGGGAATGGACATCAACGTCATCATTCTCGACACCCAGGTTTACTCCAACACCGGCGGCCAGGCCTCCACCAGCACCTACATGGGCCAGGAGACCAAGATGTCGGCCTTCGGCAAGAAGCTGAAAGGCAAGACCGAGCACCGCAAGGAGATCGCCGAGATCTTGATGATGCACCCCGACGTCTTCGTGGCCCAGACGACCGCCGCCCACTTCAACCACTTCTACAAGGCGGTCTTCGCGGCCAACGAGTACGAGGGCCCCTCGGTGCTCATCGTCTACACCACCTGCCAGCCCGAGCACGGGGTCGCCGACGACGCCTCGGCCCGCCAGGCGCGGCTCGCCGTGGACACCCGCACCTTCCCGGTCTTCGTCCACGACCCGCGCAAGGGCGAGCGCCTCAGCGAGCGCATCGATCTGCGCATGAACCCCGCCATCTACGACGACTGGTACACCGACCCCAAGACCGGCAAGCCCCTCACCTTCATCGACTTCGCGCGCACCGAAGGCCGCTTCGCCAAGCACTTCGATCGTGACGGCAACCCCGACGAGGTGCTGCGCGCGGTCGAGGCCGAGCGCCTCAAGAACTGGCGGCGTCTGCAAGACCTCGCCGGCATCCTCGAGAAGAAGAAGCAAAAAGCCGCGGGCGACTGAACCGCACGAAAACAAAAGCGGCGGCCCCGGCCGCCGCTTTTGGCGTACCACCGGTCGCATCAGCGGAGCCGCGTACCGAGGGGCGAGAGCATTTCCTTGAGCAACGCAACTTTTCCGAGCGGGTAGAGGTGGGCCCCGTCCATACCGGCGGCGTGCAGCTCACGCAAGACGTGCTGCGCCGCGCGCATGCCCGCGGCGCGCCCTTCCCGCTCCAGGTCGGCCAGCAAAGCTTCGGGGACCCGCGTCCAGCGGGCGACGTTCCGGGCCATCTTGACCGATCGCAGCGGTAGCACCCCCCAGAGGATGGGTACGGGACTCCTCCCTCCCAAGGCGTCGAGGAACGCCGCGGCGGTCTCCGGGCAGAAGACGGGCTGCGACTGCGCGAAGCGGGCCCCGGCCTCCACCTTGGCCCAAAACTTTTCGGCCTCGGCGCCCAAATCGGATGCGCCGGGGTTGACGGCGACGCCCGGGGTCAGGTCGGTGGTGCCCTCGAGCGAACCGCCGCTCAGGTTCTCGCCGCGGTTGAGGCGCGCGACCGTCTGCACCAGCCCCACGGCTCCAAACTCGTACACGGGCTTGGCCTCCGGGTGGTCGCCGCGCTCCGGCGGGTCGCCCCCCAGCACCAGCACGTTGCGTACCCCCAGCGCCCAAGCGCCCAGCAGGTCGGCCTGCAGCGCGAGCCGGTTGCGGTCGCGCGCAGTCAGGTGGGGAATCACCTCCACGCCCGTGTGGTGCTGGATCAGGTGGGCGAGCATGAAGCTGTTCATGCGCAGGTTGGCCATGGGGGCGTCGGAGACGTTGACCGCGTCCACGTAGCCGCGCAGGATCAGGGCTTGCTGGAGGGTGGGTCCGGGGTCGGGGCCACGAGGCGGATCCACCTCTGCGGTGAGTACGAACCCGTGGCCCAGCTTGTCGATCAGTCGCATCTTGGCTCCTTCCCCTCACCGGAGGAGGGAGCGAGCTCCCTCCTCATCGTCCCCTTTCGGGCTGGCATTGGCACCTCGCGGATGTCGCCGGTTGCCGCGGCGTCGTCGGGCCAGTTCCCTCGGCCGCTCGTGATGAGGAGCGTACGCCTGGGCGTACTGAGTGCGTAGTATACCTATGCAAAAACGGGCTGTAAAGTCAGCTTCGCCGGCTCCGCTTGCGCTCGGCGCTGTCGAGCCAGATGGTGACGGGGCCGTCGTTGATCAGGTGCACGCGCATGTGGGCGCCGAACTCGCCCGTTTCGACGTGGATCCCCTGGGCGACGAGGGCATCGACGAAACGGTCGTACCAGCGCCGTCCCTCGTCGGGATCGGCGGCGGCGGTGAAGGAGGGCCGGTTGCCCTTGCGGGTGTCGGCGTAGAGGGTGAACTGGCTTACCACCAAAGCCTCGCCGCCGGTGTCGAGAAGGCTGCGGTTCATCTTGCCGGCTTCGTCGGCGAAGATGCGCAGGTTTACGATCTTACGCGTAAGGTAGTCGAGGTCTTCGGCGGTGTCGCCGCGCCCTGCGGCGTAGAAGACGAGAAGTCCCGAGGAGATGCGGCCGACCAGCTCGCCCGCCACCTCGACGCTGGCTTCGGATACGCGCTGCACGAGGGCCCGCATGGGGGCTATTGTACGCCTAGACGTACCCTCTCACCACGTTGCTCACAAAGTCCAGGAGTAGGCGGTGCGTAGTGCGCAGTACGTGGTGGGTAGTTTGAATCGAGCGCGCCATGTGCGGTAGCGCGCCACGGCGTTTTCACGAGCCACGAGCAACAAACCGCTCACCGCTTACCGCCCTTTCTCGATTCCCCGGACGAGGCCGCCCCTGGCGGCCGGGATCCGGGGTCCATGCCGCACGAACCGCCAAGACGTTGTCGCCGCCGTCCTGCCCGCCCGAATTACGCGCTGCGGGCCGTCCCGTCGCCGTCGCCACGAACTGCACTCCACCCACCACACACCACGAGTCACGAGCCACAACCACGGGCCACGAGCCGCTTGCCGCCGTTTCGTCGTTCCAGCCAGGCGAGCCTTTGCCCCGTGCGCGCTGGAACCCGGACCGGCGTCCGCTCCGTCGCTCGTGGACGCCGCACCGAGCTGTGGTGACGGTTCCGCGTCCTCACCACGGCCTCCGAAACGGTCTGGACCACAGCTTACGCTGGGGTGACGGGAGGTGGAGTCCGAGGTAGCCGAGGCGCCGGAGCGGCATGGGCCGGCTTCTTAACGAATGCAGCTTTCCTTTCGTCATTCCAGCCAAGCGAGCCGCAAGGCTCGCGCGAGCTGGAATCCAGACCGGCGTACGCCCGCCTTGCTCGTGGTGAACTCTGACATAAAAGGCAACACCCTATAGCTCCGAAATACGGCTCTCTATTTGGTCCTGAACCCCAGCTTTCGCTGTGGTGACGGGAAGATGCTCGGGGGGAGCGCGAACCACGTGTTCGGACTCTACGGCTAGAGGCTGTAAGCGTAGTAGCCGTAGATTCCCGGGCCGGTGTGGGCCGCGATGACCGCACCGATCTCGGAGGTGTAGACCTCCTCGACGCTTTCTCCAAGCGCTCGAATCTCGTTCTGCAGGGCGTGCACGGCTTCCTCGGCCCCGGTGTAGAGATAAAAGATGCGTGCCCTCTTGCGGCCGTGGGCCCACTCGCGGAAGGTCTTGACCATTTCCTTGAGCGCGCGCTTCTCGCCGCGGGCCCGGCCCGCCGCGTCCACCACGCCGTTCTGCACCGTGAGGATGGGCTTGATGTTCAGCAGGTTGCCCAGCAGCGCCTGGGCACCTCCGATGCGGCCGTTCTTGCGCAGGTACTCCAGGGTGGCCACCACGAAGCGAACGATGTGGTCGTCCCGGATGCGCTCGAGCTCGGCGATCACCTCATCGAGGCCTGCCCCCTGTTGCAGCAGCTCGTGGGCGCGGAGCACCATCATGCCGATGCCCGCCGAGGCGGCCAGCGAGTCGAAGACCTGAACCCGCCCGCCGAACTTTTCAGCGGCGATGGAGGCGGACTGGAAGGTGCCCGAGAGCTTGGAGGAGATGTGGATCGAGAGCACCCGCTCCGCACTTTCCAGGGCCTCGGCGTAGGCGGCTTCGAAGTCCTGCGGCGAGGGCTGGCTGGTGGTGGGAAGGTCGGCCCCCTGCTGCACGCCCTTGAAGATGTCGGACGGCCGTATTTCTTCCCAGTCCTTGTAGGTTCGGCCCTGGAAGTGGACGTACAGGGGCACCACGCGAACGCCGATTTGCTCGCGTAGCTCGGGAGGCAGGTCGCTGGTGGAGTCGGTGACTAAGGCTACGTTCATAGGGAACCTCCATAGGCATGCAACTTTCGCTCCTTGCAGCATACCGAGCCCCGGCCGGCCTCCGTTGTACCCGGTTCAACGCCGGCGCCGTTGAAGTAAATATGCAGCGATGTTAGGCTTTGATGCATCATGTGGCGCGTCCTCGTTACCGACGAAATGAAGCTGGGCGAGCACCAGCACCCTGACCTGGCCCTCGACTACCGGCCGGGTATGGACCGCGCTGAGCTCCTGGAAACCATCGGAGGCTACGACGCCCTGATCACCCGCAGCCGCACCCAGGTGGACCGGGAGCTGCTGGAGCGCGCCGAGCGCCTCAAGGTGATCGGTCGTGGCGGCGTCGGCGTCGACAACATCGACCTCGACGCCGCCTCCCGCCGGGGCATCCTGGTGCTCAACGTGCCCGAGGCCAACACCCGCAGCGCCGCAGAGCTGGCGTTTGCGCTCATGCTGGCGGCCGCGCGCAAGCTGGCGCTGTCCGACCGCGAGCTCAGGGCGGGTGAGTGGAACCGCAAGCACCTGGGGCTCGAGCTTCTGGAAAAGCGCCTGGGCATCGTAGGTCTGGGGCGGATCGGCGGTCAGGTGGCCCAGTTCGCCCGGGCCTTCGGCATGGAGGTGTGGGCCTACGACCCTTACATCTCCACGAAGCGGGCGGAGTCGCTGGGCGTGCGCCTCGTCGACAGGCTCGAGGTCATGCTGCCGGAGGTGCAGTTCCTAACGGTGCACACCCCGCTCAACGAAGAAACGCGGGGAATGATCGGTCGCCGCGAGCTCTACCTGCTTCCCAAGGGCGCGGTCGTCATCAACGCCGCCCGCGGGGGGATCGTCGAAGAAGGCGCGCTCCTCGACCTGCTCGAGGAGGGCCACCTCTTCGCAGCCGGACTCGACGTCTACGAAGAGGAGCCGCCGCCTGCGGATCACCCGCTCTTGCACCATCCGCGGGTGGTGCACACCGCCCACCTGGGCGCCAACACCTACGAGGCGCAGGCGCGCGTCGGACACGGCATCGTCGAACGCGTTTACCAGGCGCTCAGCGGCAACTACGCCTACGCCATCAACGCCGGTTTCGACCCTGAAGCCTTCCAGGCGCTCAAGGGCTGGTTACCCCTGGCCGAAGCGCTGGGGCGGCTGCTGGCCCAGATTACGCGCGGGCGCGCGCGTTCCCTGGAGGTTTCGGTGCTCGGGGCCTTCGAGTGCGAGCCTGAGCCGCTCAATGCCGCCGCCGCCAAGGGCGTGCTGGAGCCCGTCATCGACCAACCCGTCAACTACGTTTCCGCGCGCCCTCGCCTGGAAGAGCGCGGCATCCGCCTCGTCAGCCGCCTGGACCCCGAGGGTCGGGGCTTCACCCAGGCCCTGGAACTCAAGCTCGTGACCGACGAAGAGGAGCGGCGCGCCATGGGTACGGTCCTGGGCGGCCGGCCGAGGCTCGTCGGCATCGACGATTACACGCTCGAGATCGAGCCCACGGGCGCGATGCTGGTCTGCATCAACCGGGACGAGCCCGGCGTCGTGGGAAGGGTCGGCACCCTCCTTGGCGAGGCCGGGGTCAACATCGCGGGCCTGCAGTTGGGGCGCGACCGACCGGGGGGCAGGGCGCTCTTCGTGCTCGCCGTGGACGAGACGCCCTCCGACGAGGTGATCGAGAGCATGCGCAAGCTGGAGATGCTCGAGCGCGTGGACGCAGCCCGGCTATGAAGCGTCCCAGGCTGCTTACCCCGGGGCCGGTCAACCTGCATCCGGCCGCTGGGGCGGTGCTGGCGGGCGAGCCGTTGCACCACCGCAGCCCGGAGGCGTCGGCGTTGCTTGCGCAGGTCCGCGGCGCGCTCGCGCGGTTGTTTTTCACGGAGGGCGAGGTCGTCTTCGTCGGGGGGAGCGGCACCGCGGCCATGGAGGCGGTCGTACGGGGGTTGTTCCGTCCGGGGGAGCGGGTGTGGGTGCCGGTGGCGGGCAAGTTCGCCGAACGCTGGCTCGAGATCGCCCGTGCGGCGGGGCTCGAACCCGTGATCAGCGAGCACGCCTGGGGCAGCGCGGTCACGCCGGACGCCGTGCCCAGTGGTCCGCTGGCCGGAGCGCTCCTCACCCACTCCGAGACCTCGACGGGGGTGCTGCACCCGGTGCGCGAGCTGGCCGCGGCGCTCAGGGCGAACCACCCCGAGGCGCTGCTGGTGGTGGACGCGGTTACCTCGTTCCTGCTGGCCCCCCTCGAGCTGGAGGGCTGGGGGCTGGACGCGGCCGTGAGCGGGAGCCAGAAGGGAACGATGGCCCCACCGGGCCTGGCCTTCGCGGCGCTGGCGCCGCGGGCGCTGGAAAGGCTTCGCCCCGCGGGTTACTACCTCGACCTCGCGCGCGAGCTGGCCGCGGAGCGCAGCGGAGGAACGGCGTTTACCCCGCCGATCCAGCTCATCGAAACCGTGGGCGCGGTGCTCGCGGCCGAACTTCCCGGCGGAGCCAACGATCTGCGGGCTCGCTGGCGGGCGAAGGCCCGCGCGAACGAGCGTTTCTACGGGTTGGGGGTCCAGGCGGGGCTGCGTCCCGTGCCCGATGCGGCGGCGCCTCGCAGCCCGGCTACGGCCGCCTTCTACCTACCCGCGGGGAGGAGCTACGCGGAGCTGGCGCGGGCCTTCCTGGAGCGCGGCTGGCGCATCGCCGGCGGGCAGGGCCCCCTCAAAGGACGCATTTTCCGCGTTTCGGCGATGGGCTACTTCGAACCCGATGAGCTCGAGCGGGCCTACCGCGACGTTAGCGAGGTTCTGGACGTGAAGTGAAGGCGCGTAGGGCCTCCTCGGCCTCTTCCGGCGAGTAGACGGCGCGGCGCCCGCCCGTGAGGGGAAGGCGCGAGTAACCCCCGCTCATCGACGCAGCGCCCAACCGCAGGTCGCCCAGCGGCACCGGAACCACCACCGGTTTCAGGTGCATGCCGACGAGAACCCCGCCCACGTCCAGGCCCAACCGGGCCTCGCCGCGCAGGTCGGCCACGACCGCGGGATCGGGCAGGCGCTGGTAGTGCACGGCGGCCAGCGGACCGCCGGCCTTCGGTACCGGGACGACCCTGACCTCCTGCAGTCCGAGCCGCTGCGCGGCCGCGCGTGGCAGCACCAGGCTGCGGTTGACGTGTTCGCACCCCTGAACGGCCAGCACCAGCGCGCGCCGGGCCAGCCTAGGATAGATCAGGCCGAGCAAGGCTTCGGCGAGCTCAAGATCGCCAGCCTGCCCAAAGCGCTCGCCCCGCACGGCGCTGGTCGAACCTCCCAGCACCATCAGGGCTCCCGGCTCAGGGCGCGCCGCTTCGAGCAGGCGGTCGAGCGCCGTTTCGAAAGGTCGAAGATCTATTCCCATCAGAATGCGCTGTCCAGATCCGGGCGTAGCCGCTGGGCCTCGCCCAGGTAGACGTGGCGGATGGCCTCGGGGGGCGCGTCGGTGTTCCAGAGCGCCAGGATGCGGATCACGCGCGGCAACGAACCGGGTACGGGCACCTCACGGGCCGAGAGCAGGGGGACCCGGTTCATGCCGAGTTGGCGCGCCGCTTCCGCCGGGAAGGCCGAAACCAGGTCCTCGGTCACCGTAAAGATGAGCGCGGCCAGCTCGGCCGGGTCCTGGATTCGGTTGCGCTCGAGGATGGCTTCGAGCAGCGTGCGGGTGGCCGTGAGGATCTGTTCGGGCGTGTCCGCCTCGACGGTAATGGCCCCGCGAATGCCCCGTACCATGTGGGTCATTCTACCGGGCCGCCGCTGGGGAGCAACAGCACGTCCCCTTCCTGCAGCACGTACTCGGGGTCCACCTCGACGAGCCGGCCGTCGGCCAGGAGGCCCTCCACCGCGAAGGTGAGCTCGCCCACGCGCAGCCCCACGAACGGTTCGGCGGGCACGCTATCGGCGGTCAGGTTCTGCTCGGGGAAGGCCTGGACCGGGGTCAGCACGTAGGTTACGAAGATGGCCGGGAGCGCCAGCGGAAGGATGACGTAGCCGCCCAGCTCGCTGACGAGCAACGTGGCCGCAAAGGGGGTGCGCACCACTCCGGCGAGCAGCGCCCCCATCCCCACCAGGGCCGCCGTCTGGGGCTCGGGCGCGATGGCAGGCAGGGCGCGCGCCAGCGCGATTCCGTACAGGCCGCCCAGGGCGAGCGCCGGGCCGATCATCGCGCCGTAGCCGCCCAGGCCGTAGACCACGCCGACGAACAGCGTACGCACCGCGGCCAGGGCCACCAGAAAGGCCAACGGAAGGATGGGGCTCGTGGCCATCTCCACCCACACGAGGCCGTCGCCAAGGGCCTGCGGCAAGAGCGCGGCCGTAAGCGCGACCTCGAGCCCCAAAAGCGCGTGCCTGCGCACGAAGGGAACGCCCGCGGAAGCGCGCCGTACCGCACGCACGGCGTAGACCAGCAAGGTGCCCACCGCGGCCATGAGCGCACCGATCAGCAGGGCGAAGCCGAGGTCCAGCCACTCGGGTGGCGGGGGCTCCAGGCTGAGCAGCGGTTCGTAGCCCCAGAAGGCGCCGTAGGCGGTAAAACCCGCGAGCGCGCCGATGAGCGCCGGGCCCAGCGAGGCGATGGCCAGCACCAGGCCCGGGAAAAAGATCTCCACCGCCAGCAAAGCGCCCCCTACGGGTGCGTGAAAGGCCGCCGCAAAACCGGCGGCGAGCCCGGCAAAGGGCAGGTGTTGCGCCAGCTCACGCGGCAGGAATCGCCGCCCCAAGGCATCGCCCATCCAGTCGCCCAGCACGGCCATGGGCCCCTCGCGCCCCATCGGCGAGCCGGCTCCGAGCTCGATCAGGCTTCCGAGGGCATAGCGCAGCTTCTCGCGCAGCGTTCCCTTGGTTCCCTGGTGGTAGGCGGCAATGATCTTGGCGAGGCCGCGGTTGTGACCGAGGAGGGAAGCCGCGGCGTAGACGAAGGGCAGGAGCAGGAGCAAGGTCCAGGGGTGGGGGTTGCGGAAGGTGTGCAGCAGGCCGTTTTCACCCGAGTAGCTGGGCGGCAGGTAGCCCGCGAAGCTGCCGAGCGCGAGCTCCTGGCTGCGGTAGAGGGCCCAGGTGAAGGATGCGGCCACGAGCCCGACGAGCAGCCCCAAGCCGGCGCTGTAGCCGATGAGGGTGAGGACCTGGCGCCGCTGCATTACCAGAATTCTACTTGTTGCAAAGGCGCGCCGGCTTCGATCGGCTCGAGCCGCAGGCCCAGCACGGCGCGCCCATGCCTTACCGCCGCGTCGAACACCAAGGCTGCGGGCTCCCCGCGCTCGAGCAGGAACCGCACCTCGTCCCGGACGTCCAGGCTGCCACCGGAAAGGGCCGAGTCCGTACCCAGGGCGAGCGCCACGCCGTGCTTGCGGTAGAGGGCGTACGGCGGCAGCCCGGCCTCGAGGTTTACGTTCGAGCGGGGGCAGCTGACGACGCGCACGCCGTGCTCGGCGAGGATCCGCACGTCCGCTTCGTCCACCTGCACGCCGTGCACCAGAACCGGGCGCGCCTCGAGGACGCCCAGCTCGGCCAGGTACTCGATCGGGGAAAGACCGACCGGGTGCAGGTCATCGGGTACGCCCTTTTGCCGGTGAAAGGCGGCGATGGCCCCGCTGCGGTCCCGGAAGTAGGCGGCTTCGTCGGGGCTTTCGGCGGCGTGGATCTGGAGGGGGAGCCCCTCCTCGCGGGCGAGGGCCACGACCTCCCGCATGAGCCTGGGGGTAAGCGAGTAGGGGGCGTGGGGGGAGAGGCCGAGCCGGGGCCCGCCCGGGCGCTCGTAACGCCGGTAGCGCCGGACCAGGGCCCGGGTTTCGGCGAGTATGCGGTCCTCGAAGGCGCGGTCGCCGATCCCCAGCACCTCCCAGTAGGCCACCCCGGCGAAGGGCGCCCCGCCGAGCCACCACTCGAGGGTTCTCGGGTCTTTCGCGACGATGTCGCCGAGCGCAGGCTGGGCGGCGGCCCGGCCGGCCTTGCGCGCCAGATCCAACCCCCTCGCTTCGCTCAGGGGAAACACGGCTTCGAACACGAAGTCCATGAAGGGGCCGCGGAAAACCGGTCCGGTACCGAGGTCGAGGTGGACGTGCGCGTTCACCGCGGGCACGCCCAGGTAGGCGCCGAGTCGGCGCAAACGCGCGGACGGATGGTCCCTGCGCAGGTCCTCCAGTGGACCCCAGCCCAAAACGCTGCGGCCGTCGGTGAGCAGGCCGTAGTCAGGGCGCGCGCGGTCGCCCGGGTGCACCAGCTCGGCGGTCCAGATTTCCAGGGGCGGCATCTCAGGCAGGCGGAGAGGCGAGCAGGGCGTCCACGTCGGGTTCGGCGACGATCTCGTAGAAGACGTTGCGCTCGGCGGGCTTGAAGCCGGCCTCGGCGATCTGACGCACGATCTCGCGCACCGTGGCCGAGCGGCGTACGTTGCCGGAAGCGGCGGAGACCACGTTCTCCTCGAGCATGGTGCTGCCGAAGTCGTTGGCGCCGTAGTAGAGCGCGGTCTGGGCCACCTTGAAGCCCATCGTGGGCCAGCTTGCCTGGTGGCCGGCGATGTTGTCCAGCGCGATGCGGGCGATGGCCAAAGTTTGCAGGTACTCGTGGGCCGTGGCCCCGGGCAGCCGGCCGGCCAGGCGGGTGTTCTCGAGCTGCATCGTCCACAGCGCGAAGCCGGAGAAGCCGTGGCCGTAGCGCGCCAGCGCCCGGTCCTGCAGCTCGCGCAGCACGAGCAGGTGCTCCACCCGCTCCTCGGGCCCCTCGCCCATGCCGATGACCATGCTGGCGAGCGAGTACATGCCCAGGGCCAGGACCTCCTCGACGATCCGCACCCAGTCGTCGGTGGGAATGCGCGCGGGCGCGGCGGCGTGGCGGACGCGGTCGACCAGGATCTCCGCCCCCGCACCGGGCACCCCGTCGAGGCCGGCGGCCTTGAGACGCTCGAGCACTTCGCGCGCGCTCAAGCCGGTCAGCTTTTCCAGCCCCAGGATCTCCTCGGGGCTGAAGGCGTCGATGCGCACCTCGGGGTGGCGCTCCTTGAGGTAGCGCAGCAACCCCTCGAACCATTCAAGCGGCAGGTCGGGGTTGACCCCGCCCTGCATGAGGATGCGCTTCCCGCCCACGGCCTCGAGCTCGGCCACCTTCCGGCCGATCTCCCCGTAGCTGAGGGTGTAGGCGTCGGGCTGGCGGCGGGTGCGGTAGAAGGCGCAGTAGCCGCAGCCGACGGTGCAGACGTTGGAGTAGTTGATGTTGCGGTCGATCAGGTAGGTAACGTAGTCGGGGTGGGCGCGCTCGAGGCGCAGCGCGTGGGCCACCGCGGCCACCTCGGGCAGCGGGCGGCGGTAGAGTTCGACGAGCTCCTCGCGGTTCAGCCGCTCGCCCCGCGCAGCGCGGTCCAGGACGTCCATGCCGCCATGCTACCACCCGCCGGCCTACAATAAAGTCATGGAACTCAGGAAGGTGTCCATCGAAAAGCCGGAGGCGGTCAACGTGATTCTGGGCCACGCCCACTTCATCAAGACGGTCGAGGACCTGCACGAGGCGCTGGTGCAGTCGGTGCCGGGCATCCGCTTCGGTCTCGCCTTCAACGAGGCCAGCCAGGAGCGGTTGGTGCGCAAGAGCGGCAGCGACGAAGCGCTCGTCGAGCTGGCGGTGAAGAACGCTCTGGCCGTGGGCGCGGGGCACTTCTTCATCGTGATGCTGGGCGAGGGTGTGTTCCCGATCAACGTGATGCACGCGCTGCGCACCGTACCGGAGGTGGTGAGCCTCTACGCGGCCACGGCCAACCCGGTCGCGGTCCTCGTCGCCGAAGAGGGCGACCAACGTGCGGTACTGGGCGTTTTCGACGGCCAGACGCCGCTGGGCGTGGAGGACGAGGCGGCCGCCGAGCACCGCAAGGGCTTCCTGCGCACGATCGGTTACAAACTCGGCTAGCCGTGCTAGGCTTGGGCTCATGATCCGCGAAGGGACCAAGGCCCCCGACTTCGCCCTGCCCGACCAAGAAGGCAGGATCCACCGGCTCTCCGACTACGCCGGGCGCTGGGTGGTGCTTTACTTCTACCCCAAGGACCACACCCCTGGCTGCAGCCAGGAAGCGCGCGACTTTAACGCCCTGCTCGACCGCTTCGAGGCGATGGACGCGGCCGTGCTGGGCGTTTCCAAGGACTCGGTGGAGAGCCACCGCCGCTTCGCGGAGAAGCTGGGGCTGCGCTTTTCGATCTTGGCCGATCCCGAGACCGAGGTGATCCGCGCCTACGGCGCCTGGGGCAAGAAGAAGCTCTACGGCAAGGAGTACGAGGGTACGATCCGCTCGACCGTCCTCATCGATCCGGAGGGCCGGGTGGCGCGCGTCTGGCCCAAGGTGCGGGTAAAGGGGCACGCCGAGGCGGTGCTGGCCGAGCTCGAGCGCCTGCGGGAGGAACGCGATGGATCTTGAGTCCCTGAAGAAGCTCGCGGCCGAGGCCGCGGTGGCCCGGGTGCGCTCGGGCATGCGCCTGGGGCTGGGCACCGGTAGCACGGCCCGCTGGGCGGTGGAGCTCGTGGGCGCGCGCTTGGCCGCGGGCGAACTCGAAGACGTGGTGGGCGTGCCCACCTCGCGCGCCACCGAGGCGCTGATGCGCCGGGTGGGGATTCCCGTCGTCGAGCTCGACGAGCGCGGGGTGGACCTCGCCATCGACGGCGCCGACGAGGTGGCCCCCGATCTGACCTTGATCAAGGGTCACGGCGGGGCGCTTCTGCGCGAGAAGATCGTGGAGGCGGCCGCGCGCGAGTTCCTGGTGATCGCCGACTACACCAAGCGGGTGCAGGTTTTGGGTGAACGGCGCAGCGTGCCGGTGGAGGTGGCCCGCTTTGGCTGGCGCCGTACCCGGGCCCTGCTCGAGGGGCTCGGGGGCGAGGCCGAGTTGCGGCTCGGAGCGGACGGCGAGCCGGCGGTGAGCGACAACGGCAACTACCTGGTGGACGTGCGCTTCGGGCCCATCGGCGACCCGGTGGGGCTGGCCGAGGCCATCAAGCGCCTGCCGGGCGTCTTCGAGGTGGGCATCTTCCACGGCCTGGCTACCGCGGCCTTCCTTGCCGAGCCCGACGGAAAGGTGGTGACGCTACCGTGAGGCACGTCTTTACGCCGTGGCGTTCGCGCAGCAACCTGCCCGAAGAAGTGCAGACCGCGGTCCGGAACTGGGCCGTCGAGCACGAGGTGGGCGAAGTCTCGCTCGAACCCATGGGCGAACTCTACGCGGTGCGGCTCAACATGAGCGCCGACCCGGTACCGGGCGTCTACGTCCCGGCCAGCGCCCTGGAGGACGTGGAATCGCTCCTCGAGATGCTGGACGCGGCGCTCGAGGTTTACTATGCTGAACTTAACTTAAACCAGTAGCCCGCGAAGGAGGTACGCCATGGCAGCACGTGGAGACTGGCTGGAATACACCCGCGAACACGCCCCCGAGGGTGTCCCTCAGGACGTCTTCGACGTGGTCCGCCGTTGGCTGGAGACCCACGAGGTCGCCGAGGTGGACCTGGAGCCCATGGACGGCTACTACGCCATTCACATCAACGGGGCGGCCGAGCCGGTGCCCGGCGTCTACCTACCCAAGACGCTCGAGCACGACCCCGAGGCCATTCGCGATCTTCTGGAGGCCGCCTACGCCATCTACGAGCAGGAGATCGCCGCCCACTAGGAGGACCCCTTGCCGACCGTCGACTTCTACTGCAAGAAAACCTGCAAGAGCTGCCAGAAGGCCAAGGCCTGGCTCGACGAGCACGGCGTGGCCTACAACTACGTGGACTACACCAAGAAACTGCCGCCCGAGCACGTCGTTCGTGAGGCGCTCGAGCAGATGGGCGCGGCCGCGTTGCGGAAGCGCCACAAGCGCTTCAAGGAACTCCAGGACGCGGACGTGGAAACCTGGATGCGCGAGATCCAGGCCGACCCCAACCTGCTGGGTCGCCCCATCCTGGTCTGGCCCGACGGCCGCTGGCTCATGGGGTTCAAGCCCGAGGCATGGAGCGAGCAGCTGCTCTAGGACGCGGCGTGGTCGAGGTCGCGGACCTGCACAAGCGCTACGGCCACCACCCGGCGCTCCGCGGCGTTAGCTTCCGGGTCGAGGCCGGTAGCGTCTACGGCCTGCTGGGCCCCAACGGCGCCGGCAAGACCACCACGCTGCGGATTCTCGCCACGCTCGTACGCCCCGACACGGGTACGGCCCGCGTGGCCGGCCACGACGTGACCGCCCAGCCGCTGGCGGTGCGCGCCCGCCTGGGTATCGTCAACGGCGGCATGGGGCTCTACGAGCGGCTGACCGGGCGCGAGACCCTGGCCTTTTTCGGACGCTTCTACGGCCTCGAGGGCGGCCGCTTGGAGGAGGGCATCGCCTGGGTGGACGAGGTGCTGGGGATTGGCGACGCGCTCGATCGGCGGGTGGGCGAGATGTCCTCCGGCATGATTCAAAAGGTCATCGTGGCGCGGGCCATCCTTCACAAGCCGCCGGTGCTGCTCCTGGACGAGGCCACCCGCGGCCTCGACGTCTTCGCCCGGCGAGCGCTGCTCGACTTCGTGGACGGTTACCGCCGCCAGGGTAAGGCGATCGTCTACTCCACCCACGTCCTGCCCGAGGCGGAGGAGATCTGCGACCGGGTGGGCTTCCTCTACGAAGGCCGCCTGCTCTTCGAGGGCAGCCTCGACGAGGCGAAGCGCCGCTGGAACACGGCTTCGCTCGAGCGCGCCTTCATCCGCGCGGCGGAGGAGGTGCGGGCGTGAAGGCGATCGGGTGGGTGGCGCTCAAGGAGATCCTGAACACCTGGCGCGACAAGCGCACGATTCGCAACGTGCTGCTGCTCCCGCTGGCGCTCATGCCCTTTTTGATGTACGGCCCCACGGCGCTCTTTGGCGGCCTCGAGAAGAGCAGTCAGGAGAACGTGCAACGGGTGGCCGTATGCGACCTTCCGCCGGAGCTGCTCGCGCTGCTCGAGCAGGTCAAGCTCGAGCCCGCGCGCCTTCCCGACCCACGCGCCGCGGTCGAGCGTGGCGAGGTGGACGCCGCGCTCTGCGCGGCGGACGGGGACTACGTCATCTACGCCCAAACGACGGCCAAACCGATCAAATCGGGCTTCGTGGTGGGCAAGATCCAGCAGGCGCTTTCGGTCTACAAACAGCAGATCGTCGCCGGCCGTCTGCGGGCGGCGGGGCTGGACCCGGGGGTGCTCGAGCCCTTCCAGGTGCGCCATGAGGACCTCTCGCCCAAGGAGGCCAAGAACGCGGGCGTGCTGGGGAGCATGACGCCCTACTTTTTGATGCTCTTCATCATGATGGGGGCGATGGCGGTGATCATCGACGCCACCGCCGGCGAAAAGGAAAAGGGCACGCTCGAGGTGCTGCTCGCCGCGCCGGTCTCGCACCTCCAGCTCGCCGCCGGCAAGCTGCTCGCCGGCCTCGTCTTCGCCGTGCTCACCTCGGTGAGCGGCCTCGTCGGTCTTGTGCTGGGTGCGGTCTTCGCCCAGCGCTTTACCCAGGGCTCCGAGCTGGCCGTGGTCACCGGCAGCCTTAGCCTGAGTCCGGCGGGGCTGGGTTACCTCTTCGTCACCGCGCTGCTCTACGCCGCGATGATCACCGCCCTCCTTCTCGCCATTGGAATGTACGCCCGCAGCTTCAAGGAGGCCCAGACCTACATCAGCCCGCTCTATATGGTGCTGATCGTTCCGATGCTGGTCCTCATGTTCGCCGCCGACTACCTGAACCAGACCCTCTGGCTCTACGCGGTGCCGGTCTTCAACGTCTACCTGGCCATGGATCAGCTCATCAAGGGCCAGGCCAGCCTGACGGCGCTTGGCGTGTGCTGGCTTTCCACCGGGGTTGCGGTCTTGCTCGCCCTCGCCTGGGCGGCCCGAAACTTTAGCAGCGAGTCCGTCGTGTTCCGCAACTAACCTGGGTCGGTTAGCATGGGTGGAGATTGCCCGGGAGGGTAGCGTTTGCCATGACCAAGACCTTCTACGTAACCACCCCCATCTATTACGTGAACGCCGAGCCTCACATCGGCCACGCCTACACGACCATCAACGCCGACTTCCTTGCCCGCTGGCACCGGCTCGACGGCTACGACACCTTCTTCCTCACCGGCACCGACGAACACGGCGAGAAGATCGCGCAGGCCGCCGCGCGCGCCGGCAAGGCGCCTCAACAGTTCGTGGATGAGGTGTCGGCCAAGTTCAAAAACGCGTGGGAAATCCTTCACATATCCTACGACGACTTCATCCGCACCACCGAGCCGCGCCACAAGAAGGTGGTCCAGCGGTACCTGCAGGAGATCTACGACCGCGGCGACATCTACTACGGCGAGTACGAAGGCCTGTACTGTGTGGGGTGCGAGCGCTTTCTCACCGAAAAGGAACTCGTGGACGGCAAGTGCCCCGACCACGGCGTCGAGCCCGAGCGGCGCCATGAGGGCAACTACTTCTTCAAAATGGAGAAGTACCGCGCTTGGCTGCGCGACCACATCAACAAGAACCCGGACTTCATTCGTCCCGAGCGCTACCGCAACGAGGTGCTTTCGATCCTCTCCGAACCCATCGGAGACCTTTCCATTTCCCGGCCCAAGAGCCGCGTGAGCTGGGGCATCGAGCTGCCCTGGGATCCCGACCACGTGACCTACGTTTGGTTCGACGCGCTGCTCAACTACATCTCGGCTCTTGGCTATCCCGACGGCGAGCGCTACAAGAAGTACTGGCCCGCCGCCCAGCACATGATCGGCAAGGACATCCTCAAGACCCACGCGGTCTTCTGGCCGACGATGCTAAAGGCGGGTGAGGTCGAGGTCTACAAGCACCTCAACGTTGGCGGCCACTTGCTGGCCGAGGGTCGCAAGATGTCGAAGAGCCTGGGCAACGTCATCGACCCTTTCGAGTGGTCCGAAAAGTACGGCCCCGACGCGGTGCGCTACTACCTGCTCAAGGAAACCCCCTACGGCCTCGACGGGGTGGTGAGCGAAGAAGGCCTGATCGAGCGCTACAACGCCGACCTGGCCAACGACCTGGGCAACCTGTTGCAGCGGGTGCGCACGATGGTTCTCAAGTACAGCGGCGGGGTGCTGAGGCGACGGGAGCCGGGGGAGACGGAGTCTGCGGTGGTGCGCGAAGCTGCGGCCCTCCCCGGGCGGATTCGCGGCCACGTGCAGGCGCTCAAGTTCAACCAGGCGCTCGAGGCGGTGCTGGCCTTCGTGCGCAGCCTCAACCGCTACATCAACGAGCGCGCCCCCTGGAAGATTCAAGACCCCGAGGACCGCGAACGCGTGCTCTACACCGCGGTCGAAGGGCTAAGGCTCGCTTCGGTGCTGCTGGAGCCGGCCATGCCCGTCAAGATGGCCGAACTGCGCACGACCCTGGGCTTTGAGACCCTCACCGTCGCCGACGTGGAGGGTTGGGGGGGCACTCCGGACGGGCACCGGATCCCCGCGGACGCGGCCATCCTCTTCCCCAAGATCGAGCAGGCGCGCACCAGTGGCGACGCGGGAAAACTGAAGGCCGAACCGGAGGCGACCGCGCCGGTCGCCTACGAGGACTTCGCCAAGCTGGACCTGCGGGTCGCTGAGGTGAAGAGCGTCGAGAAGCACCCCAACGCCGACCGCCTGCTGGTTATCAAGCTGGACGTCGGCGGTGAGGAGCGCACCGTCGTCGGCGGCCTGGCGGAGCACTACCGCCCGGAGGAACTGGTGGGGCGCCGGGTGGTGCTGCTCGCCAACCTCAAACCCCGCAAGCTACGGGGCGTGGTCTCGCACGGCATGCTGCTCGCGGCCGAGGGGGCGGACGGCACCCTGGCGTTGTTGGAGCCCGGCCGTGAGGTCGAACCGGGCTCCAAGATCAGCTAGCCCGGTAGGCCACGACCCCGGCCCCCACCGCGCTCATCGTGGGCAGTTCCGGCGAAAGCTCGTAGCCCACGACCCGCCCTTCGCCGCGGAAGAGCTTGTGTCCGGCGTGAACGGCGGCGTAGGCGTCGACGTAGGTGGGGTTGCCCGGGCCCATCAGGTGTTCCCAGGCGGCGTCGAACTCGCCGCTGGCCAGAAGCTCGAGGTAGCGCTGGTCGGTGTCGCGAGCGCGGCTGGCGAGGGCGTCGTCGAGCGGCGGGTGACCGAAGCGGGCGCCGACGTGGGAGAGGTCCACGCTCGCTAGGGGGTAGAGGGGGTAGTCGCGGGCCAGGAGGGCGAGGACCGCAGCCAGCTCGTCGAGGACGCCCTTGCGCGAGGGGTCGCCGTCGATCAAAAGCGGCAGCACCCTGACGTCCGCCTCGGGCCAGGCCGCGCGGGCGAAAACCGCGGGGAACTCGATCGAGTGCTCGCCCTCGAAGGCGAGCGTGGAGTTGAAAAGCTCGTAGGGTAGGAGGGCGTCCAGGGCCTGAAGCGCCTCCAGGTCGGCTTCGAGCGTACCGAAGGGCGTCTTGAGGCCGGTCGGCAGCGCGGCCGCGGCCTCCTCCAAGCCGTGGTGGGCGACGCCCAGGATCAGCAACCTCTCGGGGGGCGGCGTCTGCCTGAGCGCGGCCACGGCCGCCCCGTACAGTCCGGGCACGCGCGCGGGCTCGAGGTGGGGCATGACGAGGCCGCCATCCGCTGCCGTGGCCTCGGGGGCAAAGGCGGACGCGGTCTTCAGGTAGGCCCCGAAGGCTTCGCGTTCCGCGGGGTAGCTGACCCCCGCGAGCGTCATGGGGCGGGGCTTTTCCAGCAGCGCCCGGCGCCGGGCCTCGAGCTCGTCCCTTACCGCCTCGGTTTCCAGGAAGCGGGCTTCTTCGAGCGCCTTCAGCAGCTCTTCGAGCTTTTCCTTCGGGACGACCGAGCCGTGCTCTCTGAGCAGCACGGCCTGGACGTCTTCGAGGCTGCGGCTGCCGTCGAAGAGGGCGGCGACGTAGTAGGCCTCGGGGCTGAGGATCAGGACCTGGTCCGATACGCCCAGAGGATCGGTGAGGGCGAGTCCCTCAGGCGTCTTTTGGACGCTCAGCTCCCGTAGCTTCGGTTTCATACCACCATTGTACGAAGCGGCGGGCCTCTTCCTCGTCGCGCACGTCGCCCAGCCACTGGGCCTCGCGCAGCGCCGTGAGCGCACGCCCCACCGCCGGCCCGGGTTCGAGGCCGAGCAGCGCCATCACCTCGTCGCCGCCCAGCAGGAGAGGCGGCTCGGCGCGGTGCGCCGCGTTCGACAGGTCTTCGAGCGCGGCGTACAAGGGGGCCAGGCGCGCTTCTACGTCGCCAGCAAGCGCGCCCCGGGTGGCCGCACGGTCGGCGATCTGCAACCAGAGCAGATCGGGCAGCAGGGGCAGGTGCCGCAGCAGCCAGCGCCTGCGGCCGCGGCCCGAAGCCGGAGGCGTCTTCATGTGGCGGCGCACGAGCCGCCTCACCTTGGCGACGTGGGCGCGTCCGTAGCGCAGCCGCCCCAGCAGGGTGGCCGCGAGTGCGGCCCCGTCTTCGTCGTGGAAGAAGAAGCGGTAGTACCCCCGCTCGGGGTCCCAAAGGCGCAGCAGCGGCTTCGCCACGTCGTGCAGGAGCGCCGCCCAGCGCAACGACGAACCGGCCTGGGGGTAGCGCAGGACGAGCTGGTGCAGGGCTTCGAGCTGGTGACGCAGCACGTCCAGGTGGTGGAAGCCACGCTGCTCCACCTCCGCTCCGGCGGTCCATTCCGGCAGGTAAACGTCGCCGAGGCCGGACTTCCAGAGCGCATGGAAGCCCCAGGCGGCCCGGCGGTGGGCGAGGATGCGTTCGAGTTCGTCCCTCACCCGTTCCCAGGCGGGACGGCGGCCGAAACGCTGGCGCGCGGCCATTTCCCGTATCCACGTCCAGGTACGGGCTTCGGGGCGCAGCGCGTGGGTGACCATCAGGCGGACGCCGCGCAGGGGGCGCAGCGGGTCGTCCTCGAGGTTTCCGCGCGCGAGGGCGCGCAGCACGCGCCGCTCCAGGTCGTAACGGGCCACGGACGGACCCAAGACCGCACCCCGGGCGTTGGCCGCGAGCGCGTTGACCGTGTAGTCCCGTCGCAGGAGGTCGTCCACCAGCTTGCCGGTAAGGGGCGTGAAGTCGTAGCGCACGCCCCCGGCCTGCACGCGCCAGTGACCGCGCGCCTCGTCCAGCGGGAAGGCGCTCCCCGCCACGGCCTGCGAACAGGCGCGCGCGGCGCTTTCGGGATCGGGGGTTGCGAAATCGTAGTCCAGAGGGGTTAGCCCCCACCAGAGGTCCCGCACCGCGCCCCCGACCAGCCAGCCTCCCCGGGGCCAGCAGGGGAGAGGCGGCAGCCGAGCGCGCCCGATGACGTGCACCACCAGGGTAGTATAGTCCCGTGAAGGTCGTCGCCCTCACCGGCAACATCGGCAGCGGCAAGTCCACCGTGGCCCGCGAGCTCGAGCGGCTGGGGGCGGCGGTGATCTACGCCGACGAACTGGCCCGCCAGGCCCGCACGGCGAGGGCCGAGGCGATTTGCGAGGCCTTTCCCGGCGCCTGCAAGCGGGGCCGCCCCGACGAGGTCAGGCTGGCCGCGATCGTCTTTCGCGACGAGGCGGCGCGCCGGCGCCTGGAGGCGATCGTCCACCCCTGGGTGCGGCGGGCGATCCTGGACGAGCTCGAGCGCCTGCGCTCCCAGGACGGACCCGGATTGGTCGTCGTCGAGCTGCCCCTCCTCTTCGAGACCGGCTGGAATCCGGCGAGCGACGGCGTGCTGCTCGTCACGGCACCCGACGAGTTGAGGGCGCGCCGCGTTGCCGAGCGCTCGGGCCTTTCGGAGGAGGCTTTTCGCGCGCGCGACGCCGCCCAGCTTCCCCAGGAGGAAAAAGTGCACCGGGCCGACTGGATCATCGAAAACGACGCCGACCTGGACACCCTGCGGCGGCGCGTGCACAGCTGGTTCGAGGAGGTGACCCGTGAAGGTGCGGCATGAAGCCCTTGGGCCCGTCGAGTTTCCCGACGAGGTGCGGCGCATCGTGAGCCTGGCCCCCAACGTAACCGACGCCCTCTACTTCCTCGGCTTCGGCGAGCGCGTGGTGGGACGCAGCGCGTTTTGCTGGCGACCCGAAGCCGCCGCCGCGCTGCCCGTGGTCTCGAGCTACACCAAGGTGCGCTGGGGGCTGCTCGAGGAGCTGCAGCCCGACCTGATCTTCACGACCACGGCGGTCCAGAGCGAGACGACGCGCGAGCTTCACCGCCGTGGGTACGCCGTCTGGCCGGTGCCGCTTCCCAACAGCCCCTGGGGCATTCTCGAAAACCTGCACACCCTCGCCGCCTTCTTGGGCGGCGCCGACCTGGCCGCGGAGCGGGCGGCCGGTTTGGCGGCACGCTACCTGAACCTCGCGGGCCGGCTGCGGGGGGTGCGGGTCTACCTGGAGTACGACCTGGGCGGCCCCATCACGATCGGGCGCGCCGCCTACATGCACGCGGCCTTCGCGCACCTGGGCGCGGTCAACGTCTTCGGGGACCGGCCCGAAGCCTACTTCGAGCCCGCAGCGGACGAGGTCATGCCGCGGCGTCCCGACCTGCTGGTCTTCGAGCCCAAGCGGATCAACAACCGCGAGCGGCAGCTGGCCGACGTACGCGCCAAGCTGGTGGAGCGCGGCTGGGCTTCGCGACCTTTCGTGGTCACCCGCGGCGACGAGCTCGCGCACTTCGGTCCGGAGTTCTTCACCTATCTGGAAACTTGGGTAGAAGAGATGCGGGGGGCAATCGAAGAGCCCGCCTGAGCGGGCCCTTTTTGGCGGAGAGGGCGGGATTCGAACCCGCGGTACGGTGACCCGTACACACGCTCTCCAGGCGTGCCCCTTCAGCCACTCGGGCACCTCTCCATGCCGACCCCAAGCGTAACAAACCCCGATGGGAGCGTCAAGCGTGCTAGACTTGTGGGCATGAAGTTGGTCTTCGTCGGCCTGGGAAAGATGGGCCGCAGCATCCTGGAAGGCGTTCTCGCGGCCGAGTATCTCAGCCCCGACACGATCGGGGTGATCGAGCGCGACCCCGAGCTCACCCGCGAGCTGGGGGCGCTCTACGGCGTCGTACCGCTATCGGACGGCGATCTGGCTTCGGCCGAGCGCGTCCTGGTCGCGGTCCAGCCCAAGCAGTTTCCCGAGGTGGCCGAGCGCATCGCGCACCCGCACCTGGGGTACGTCAGCATCATGGCCGGCGTCTCCACGGCGGTGCTCGCCCGCAAGCTGGGCACCCGCCGGGTGGTGCGCGCGATGCCCAACCTCGCGGCCACCATTCGCAAGAGCACGACGGCCCTGACCGCGCCCCGCGAGGCCCAGGAGGCGGGCGATCTGGATTTCGCCGTCCACCTGTTCAAGACCGTAGGCGACGCCTACACCCTCCCCGAGCGACTCTTCGACGCCTTTACCGGCATGGCGGCCTCGGCCCCCGCTTACCTGGCCGTCGTGGCCGAGGCGCTGGCCGACGGCGGGGTAAAGATGGGGATCGCCCGCAGCGAAGCGCTCTCGTTCGCGGCCGACGTGCTCGTGGCCACCGGCGAACTGATGCGGCTCAAGCACCCGGCGGTGATCAAGGACGAAGTGGCCAGCCCGGGCGGCACGACGATTCACGGGCTCGCGGCGCTGGAAGAAGGCCGCGTGCGTCATGCGCTCGTGCAGGCGGTCGAGGCGGCCACCCGGCGCGGGCACGAACTGGGAGAAGAAGAATGAACCGATGGTTGGCTCTGGGGGTCTGGGCGGTGCTGGCCTTCGCCGCAGCCCCCAACTACTACCCCCACAAGGTGGGCATGCGCTGGCTCTACACCTCCGGCGAGGAGCAGGCGCTCGAGGCCATAAGGGAAGTATCGGGCCAGCAGGTATGGGAACTTTCTCACACGATCAAGGGAACGCAACGCTACGTGGAGTTCCTTCGTTTTGACGAACAGGGGGTCTGGCTCCTGGGGGTCGACTTCGGCACGGGGACCCAGCCCTACGACCCGGCGATCCAGCTCTACCCGCCCGCGCCCCTGCGGATCGGCCTCGCTTGGAGCAGCCGGGTGAGCTTCCGCGGCTCCACCCTCGTCGTCGTCAACAAGGTGCTGCGCATCGAGGGGGTCGAGGTTCCGGCGGGGCGCTACAACGCCTTCGTGATCCGCTCCTCCATGACCGCCGAGGGCGGCGGCGCCAACGTGGTGGACATGTACTTCGTTCCCGGGATCGGCATCGTGCGCTACGCCACCCAGGACGGCGGCCAGATCGACCTGCAGGACTTCAGTCCTTGAGCCCCAGGGCGTAGCGCAGGATCTGCGCGTACATGCGCAAGCGGTGGGCGAATCCGGCAAGCAAGCCGCGCTTTTCCTCCTTGAGCCGTTGCCCCAGACCGGTGAGCGGCACGTAGCGTACGCGCCAGCCCTCACGGCGCGCGTGCCGGGTGAGCTTGAGCTCCACGTCGTAGCGCGCGTCTTCGAGTCCGGGGAGGCTCCGCAACTGCTCGGTGGCGAGGGCCCGCTGGCCTGAAAGCTGCGGGGTGATGCGGTTGCCAAAATCGCTCAGCCAGCGCCCGCCCCGGAAGACGCCCACGACCATCTCGGCGCGGCCCTCCAGCAGGGGCTCGAGCAGGGTGCGCAGGTGTTCCGGCCGCAGGCCCACCAGGTCGGCGTCCAGGAGGATCACGAAGGGCGTTTTGACCCGTTCGAGCCCTGCGGCGTATGCGCCGCCCTTGCCCCGGTTGGGGGTGATCCGCACCACCTCCGCCCCCGCCTGCGCGGCCCGCTCGGCGGTGGCGTCGCTCGAGCCGTCGTCCACCACAACGACGGGGAACCCTGCGGGCCGCGCCGCTTCGACCACCGAGGCGATGGTCCCTTCTTCGTTGAACGCGGGAATGAGGACGGTGGCCACGGGTTCGTTCATCTCAGCTCCCGAAGAAGCGCTGCACGTCCTGGAAAGTGATGATGACCATCAAGAGGATCAGGAAGACGAAGCCAATGAAGTTGATCAGGGCTTCGTGCTCGGGGCGGATGCGGCCGCCGGTGAGGGTGTTGAGCACGACCAGGAGCAGACGGCCGCCGTCAAGTCCGGGAATGGGCAGCAGGTTAAAGACCGCAAGCGAAAGGTTGATCAGGGCCGCGAGCTGCACCACGGCCAGCACGCCGCTCCGCGCCGCTTCGCCGGCGAGGTTTACGATGCCCACCGGCCCGACGATCTCGCTGCTCGGTCGGCCGACCAGCACCCCGGCCAGTCCGCGGGTGAAGCTGCGCAGCATCTCGGGCAAGAAACGCAGCGAGGATTCCACGGCGGTGGCGAACGCGCCCAGGAAGCCCGGGTGCTCGTAGAGGATCTGGGGCCCGTAGCGCACCCCCAGGTTGTCGCGCGTGCCGTCCCAGACGAAGCGTACCTCGATGGTTTCGCCGTCGCGCAGCACCGTGAAGCGGTGCGGACCGGTCCGCTCCTTTACCTTGTTGAGGTCGGTGTAGCGCGCAAGCGGCTGGCCGTCGACGGCGAGCACTAGATCTCCGGGCTGCAGGCCCACCTCTTGGGCGAGGCTGCCCTCCACCACCTCGATGATTTGCGCGCGTTGCTCGACGGGCTTGGGAACGCCCTGCACGCCGAAGACCCACGCCATGAGGATCCATGCGAGCAGCAGGTTCATGACCACACCGCCCACGAGGACGAGCAGTTTGCCCCAAAGCGGCAGCCTCATGAAACCGCGGGTCGCGGCCTGGGGGCGGCCGTCGGGCGCGAAGTCGGGGGCCATTCCCTCGATCTCGGCGTACCCGCCCAGTGGGATGAGCGAGAGCCGCCACTCGGTACCCGCCCAGCGCATCCGCAAGAGCGGCGGACCGAACCCCACGGAGAAGGCCGGCACCCGCACCCCCTGGAGGCGCGCTGCAAGGTAGTGCCCCAGCTCGTGGATGAAGATGGAGACCCCGAGGATGAGGATGAGTGCGAGCGCGGTGTTCACAGCATGGCCTCCGCTTCCCTGCGCGCCCAGGCGTCGGCCGCGTAGAGGTTCTCCCAGGTTAACGGTTCGGCCGGCGTCCTGGCCAGCACCGATTCGACGATCTTCGGGATGCCCGTGAAGCCGAGCCGCCCCCCGAGGAAGGCGGCCACGGCCACCTCGTTGGCGGCGTTGAGCACGGCGGGGGCCAGGCCTCCCTGCTCGCCGGCGCGGTAGGCGAGCGCCAGCGCGGGGAAACGCTCCAGGTCGGGTGCTTCGAAGTCGAGCCGAGCGGGTAGGGGCTCGCCCGCGAGCGGGGTAGGGGCGCGTTCGGGGTAGGTGAGCGCGTACTGGATGGCGAGGCGCATGTCGGTGGGTCCCATCAGGGCCTTGATCTGTCCGTCGACGTAGCGCACCAGCCCGTGCACGTAGGACTGGGGGTGCACGAGCACCTTGATGCGCTCGAGCGGAAATCCGAAGAGGGCCTGCGCTTCCAGCACCTCGAGCCCCTTGTTCATCAGCGTGGCCGAGTCCACGGTTACCTTTGGGCCCATGGCCCAGCGGGGATGGCGCAGCGCCTGCGCGGGCGTCACCGAGTCGAGGTCGGCGGGTTCGCGCAGAAAGGGGCCGCCGGAGGCGGTGAGTATCAGCTCGGCCACGTCCACTCGCCGCTCGCCCATCAGGGCCTGAAAGAGCGCGGAGTGCTCCGAGTCGACCGGTACGAAGGTGGCGCCGCGCTTTTGCGCTTCCTCCTGCAGCAGGGGACCGGCGGCCACCATGCTCTCCTTGTTGGCCAGGGCCACGCGCCGGCCTGCGCCTACCGCAGCGCGCACGGGTTCGAGCCCCGCGAGCCCGGGGATCGCAGCGACGACCACGTCCGCATCCCACGCGGCCACCTCGGCGGCCGAGCCGGCGCGCGCCACACCCTCCGGAAGCGGGCCCGGATCGGCCTCCGTATAGACCACCTGGGGGTGAAACGCGCGCACCTGTTGTTGCAGCAGCTCGGTGTTGCGACCGGCGGCAAGGCCCACCACCCGCCAACCGCGCCAGCGGACGACTTCGAGGGTCTGGGTTCCGATGGAGCCGGTGGAGCCGAGGACGACGACGCGAAGGTTCCGGGTCATGTAAAGATCACCAGCAGATAGTACGTGAGCGGAACGCTGAAGATCAAGCTGTCCAGCCGGTCGAGGATGCCTCCGTGCCCGGGAAGGAACTGCCCCGAGTCCTTTACGCCCGTGTAGCGCTTGAGCATCGACTCGGTGAGGTCGCCCAGCTGGGCGGCGAAGCTGAGCAGCACGGCGAAGACCAGCAGTTCGCCCCGCCCGAAGGGGAAGGCGCCCTGGATGAGCCAGGTGTAGACGAAGAGCGCGAGGAACGCCGCCACCAATCCGCCGATGAAGCCCTCCAGCGTCTTGTTCGGGCTCACCGTCGGCGCCAGCTTGGTGCGCCCCAGCGTGCGACCCACGAAGTACGCCCCCACGTCGGTGGCGAAGGTGGCGATGAGCGGCAGCGAGAGCGTGACCAGACCCAGTACGCCGTCGGGAGAGTAGCGCAGGAGCAGGAAGTACCCGAGCGTCCAGGGAAGGTAGAGCAACGCGAGGAGGGTGTAGGCCAGCCGCGGCAGGTTGGCCCCCGCGACCAGCTCGTAGACGAAGGCGGAGAAGAGCACCGCTCCCAGGGCGATCTCGCGCCAGGGGACGTCGGGGTTCTGCGCGTAAAGGTCGGGCAGCGAGGCCGCCAGCAGCAGGAGACCGCCCAGGCGCAAGACCAGAAGGTTGAGCTGCACGTGCTTGCGGGCGAACATACGCGCCAGCTCGCCGGTTCCGATCCAAAGGGCCAGCACCAGGGCCGGGCCCATGAGCGGGAGGCCCACCCACAGGATCAGGAAGAGCACCACCAGCGCGACCGCGCCGGAGAGCGTTCTATCCTTGAGGGACTCCGCCGAAGCGTCTTTGGCGGGATTGGTAGGCTCGGATGGCGTGGGCAAACTCCTCCTTCGTAAAGTCGGGCCACAGGGTCTCGGTTACCCAGATCTCGCTGTAGGCGCTCTGCCAGAGAAAGAAGTTGGACAGGCGCAGCTCGCCGCTGGTGCGTACGATCAGATCCGGGTCGGGCATCTCCGGCAGGTAGAGGGCGGAACGCAGGCTGGTCTCGTCGATCGGCTCGCCGCGGGCGGCCAAACGGGCCGCGGCCTGCACGATTTCCTGGCGCCCGCCGTAGTTGAGCGCGCCCACGAGGTGCAACCGCGACTGGCCGGCGGAGATGCGCTCGGCCGTATCGATGGCCTCACGCAACGTGGCCGGCAGGTCGCCGCGCTCGCCGATGATGTGGATGCGAACCCCCTGCTCGACCAGTTCCGGGGTCTCTTCGCGCAGCACGCTCTCGAAGAGGTCGAAAAGGGCCTGGACCTCGCTGGAGGGACGGCGCCAGTTCTCCGTGGAAAAGGCGAAGAGGGTGAGCCAGTCCACACCCGCGTCCAGGGCTCCCTGCACGGCCTCGCGGATGGCTCCGTGACCCGCCAGGTGGCCGCGGTAGCGGGGCAGACCGTGGGCCTCGGCCCAGCGGCCGTTGCCGTCCATGATGATGGCCACGTGGCGAGGGAGGCTCATTCGCTAAGGATTTCCTTTTCCTTGGCTTCCAGCTCGGCGTTGATCTTCTCGATGAACTCGTTGGTGATGTCCTGAATCTCCTTTTCGGCGCGCTTGACGTCGTCTTCGGGGAGGTGCTCTTCCTCGCTCATCTTCTTGATGCGGTGCAGAGCGTCACGCCGGATGTTGCGAACCGCGATGCGCGCCTCCTCGGCGTAGTTGTGCGCCGCCTTGACGATCTCCTTACGACGCTCCGCGGTGAGCGCCGGGATGTTGATGAAGAGGGTGTCGCCCTGGTTGTTGGGGTTGAGGCCCAGGTCGGAGTCGCGGATGGCCTTCTCGATGAGGGGCAGCGCGTTCTGGTCCCAAGCCTGCACGACCAGCGTGCGCGCGTCGGGCGCGGAGATGCTGGCCAGCTGGTTGAGCGGCATCAGCGAGCCGTAGTAGTCCACCTTGACGTGCTCCAAGAGCGCCGGGTTGGCGCGTCCGGTACGCAGCGTCGCCAGGTTCGATTCGAAGACATCGAGCGTTTTCTGCATGTGTTCGCGGGTTTCCTTGAACAACGGTTTGAACATGCGCCACCTCCGGTTCCTATTCGTGAATTATAGTCCCGATGCGCTCTCCTTGAATGATGCCCACGAGGGCTCCGTGCTGGAAGATGTCGAAGACGACGATGGGCAGCTTGCCCTCCATGCACAGGCTCACCGCGGTGGCGTCCATGACCTGCAGACCCTTGGAGAGAAGGTCGAGGTAGCTGAGCTCGTCGAACTTGCGCGCATTGGGGTTCTTGCGAGGGTCGTCGTCGTAGACGCCGTCGACCTTGTTCTTGGCCATCAGCACCGCGTCGGCGCCGATCTCGAGCCCCCGCAGGGCGGCGGCGGTATCGGTGGAGAAGAAGGGGTTGCCGGTGCCGCCGCCGAAGATGACGACCCGCCCCTTCTCCAGGTGGCGCAGCGCCCGCCTGCGGATGTAGGGTTCGGCGACCTCGGTGATCGTCAGGGCCGTCTGCACGCGGGTCTCCAGGCCCTCGCGCTCGAGCGCGTCCTGCAAAGCGAGGGCGTTCATGACCGTGGCCAGCATCCCGATGTAGTCAGCCGTGGCCCGGTCCATCCCCATGCCCTGACGGGTACCGCGCCAAAGGTTGCCGGCGCCGACGACGATGCCCATCTCCACGCCCGTGGCCCGTGCCCGCGCGATCTCCGCAGCGAGGTTCTGGGTCGCTTCGGCCGAAAACCCCTGACCGTTTTCATCCGCCAAGAACTCTCCGGACAGTTTGAGCAACACGCGACGGTACTTCAAGGTTGGCCTCCATTCAAGAGCATACCGGATGCAGCACGAAGCCCCCGCCGGTAGCGGGGGCCTACCTTTCGGTTGGAATCAAGCGCCGAGTTCGAAGCGGCAGAAGCGGCGGACCTTGATGTTTTCGCCGATCTTGCCGATGGCCTGCTGAATGAGCTCGCCCACCGTGATCTTGTCGTCCTTGACGAAGGGCTGCTCCAGCAGCACGACCTCCTGCAGGTACTTCTTGATGCGCCCTTCGGCAATCTTATCGGCGATGTTCTCGGGCTTGCCTTCGTTGATCGCCGCCGTGCGGTAGATCTCCTTCTCCTTTTCCAGCTCCTCGGCCGGCACCTCGTCCACGCTCACGTACTTGGGCGCGGCCATGGCGATGTGCATGGCGATGTCCTTGCCCAGCTGCTGGAAGTCGTCGGTACGGGCCACGAAGTCGGTTTCGCAGTTAAGTTCGAGCAGGACCCCCACGCGCTTGTTGTGGTGGATGTAGTCGGTGACGATCCCCTCGCTGGCCTCGCGTTCGGCCTTCTTGGCCGCCTTGATCGCACCCTTCTCGCGCAGGATCTGGATGGCCTTGTCCGCGTCCCAATCGGCCTCTTCGAGGGCCTTCTTCACGTCCATCATGCCGGCGCCGGTAGCGGCGCGCAGTTTCTTGATCAGTTCCAACTGGCTCATTCGGCTTCCTCCTCCTTGGGGGTCTCGGCGACGGCCTCTTCGGGCTCGGATTCGCTCGCGGCCTCCTCGCCGCCGCCACGGGCCTCGATGATGACGTCGGTAAGCCGGCTCGTGACCAGCTGGATCGAGCGAATCGCGTCGTCGTTGCCCGGGATGATGTGGTCGATCAGGTCGGGATCGCTGTCGGTGTCGGCGAGCGCGACGATGGGGATTCCGAGCTTGCGCGCTTCGGCCACCGCGATGGCCTCCTTGGTGGGGTCCACCACGTAGAGCGCGTCGGGCAGGCGGCTGAGGCGGCGGAACCCGCCCAGGTACTTACGCAATCGGTCGAGCTCGTGCTGGAGCCGCACCTGCTCCTTCTTGGGGCGCTCGTTGATGTCTTCGGAGTCGAAGAGCTGCTCGAGCTCCTCCAGACGCTTCACGCGGGCGCTGATCGTCTTGAAGTTCGTCAGCATCCCACCCAGCCAGCGCTGGTTGACGTAGGGCATCCCCACGCGGTCGGCCTCGATCTGGACGATCTCCTGCGCCTGCTTCTTGGTGCCCACGTACAGGATCACGCCGCCGCGCGCGGCCAGGTCCTCGACGTAGTTGCAGGCCGCCTGCATCTGGACGAGCGTCTTCTGCAGGTCGATGATGAAGATGCCGTTGCGCTCCGCGTAGATGAAGCGCTTCATCTTGGGGTTCCAGCGCTTGGTCTCGTGACCAAAGTGAACCCCGGCTTCCAACAGTTCCTTGATGCTGATGTTGCAGGCCATCGTGCTCCTCTTCCGGAGGGCGTTGAGGTGGGCGTTGGGCTAGTTTTGCGGGGTTGCCTGGGTCCGGACGCCCTCCTGCCGGCTCCACTCCCGCAAACACGCCTCAACGATTATAGACGCTCCTCGGGGTCTTGGGAAGGGGCTGCGTTTGACGCGGCCCCCAAAGGCCTCTAGAATGCTTGCGGACCCCTTCGTGGGGCCGTAGCTCAGAGGGAGAGCACCTGCCTTGCAAGCAGGGGGTCAGCGGTTCGAATCCGCTCGGCTCCACCAGACCGGCCGGGAAACCGGCCGTTTCGTTTTCTGGACAAGCTTTTTAGGACAAATAGACCTACCTGCGTCTGCGCGGAGCGCCTAGATTGAAGTAACCGCATTCGTGGGTTCAGCCGGACGCATCACGGCAAGCGTCGTCTTTTCGCGGTGGAAAGGAGGCGAGAGCGTGCTTACCCGACGTGATTTGTTCAAGGTAGGCGGGGTCGCCAGCGGTTTGTTCTTCCTGCAGGGCCGGGCCCAGCCGTCGGGGCAGAAGAAGCTCCACAAGCCCGTGGGCGAGCATCCGATCATCTGCCCCTACTGCGCCACGGGCTGCGGCATGATCGCTGCCGCCCAACAGGGCAAGCTGGTCAACCTGGAGGGGGACCCCGACCACCCCATCAACCGCGGAAAGTTGTGCAGCAAGGGCGAGGCTGCGCGCGGGTTCGTCGAGAGTCCTTTCCGCATGACCAAGACGCTCTACCGCGCACCCGGTTCGGACAGCTGGGAGGAGAAGCCGATCGACTGGATGATCCAGCAGATCGCGAAGCGGATCAAGGAGACCCGCGACCGCCACTGGATCCAGCAGGACGACGACGGCTACGTGGTCAACCGCACCGAAGCCATCGCCTTCTTGGGCGGCAGCTCCAACGGCAACGAAGAGTGCTACATGTTCATCAAGTTCGCGCGGGCGCTGGGGCTCAACTACATCGAACACCAGGCCCGTATCTGCCACTCCTCGACGGTGCCTGCGCTAGGGGAGAGCTTCGGGCGCGGAGCGATGACCAACCACCCCATCGACTTCAAGAACGCCGACGTGATCCTCATCGAGGGCGGCAACCCCGCCGAGCAGCACCCGCTCACCTTCAAGTGGATCATGGAGGCCAAGGACCGCGGGGCCAAGGTGATCGTGGTCGACCCGCGCTTCAACCGCAGCGCCGCGCGGGCCGACCTCTTCGCGCAGATTCGCGTGGGCACCGACATTGCCTTCATGGGCGGCCTGATCCACCACATCCTCGAAAACAAGCTGTACGACGAGTATTACGTCAAGAACTACACCAACGCTACGCTGCTGGTGAACCCCGAGTTCAAGACCGCGACCGACCTGGACGGCCTCTTCAGCGGGTACAACCCCACGCCCGACAACCCCAACGAGAAGGGGGTCTACGACCGCAGCACCTGGACTTACCAGATCGGGGAAGACGGCTACGCCAAGCGCGACCCCACGATGACCGACCCCCATTCGGTCTTCCAGCTGCTCAAGAGGCATTACAGCCGTTACACGCTGCCGATGGTGAGCAAGATCACCGGCATTCCCGAGGCGAAGCTCAAGCAGATCTACGACCTCTTTGGGTCCACGGGGCAGGTCGACCGGGTGGGTACGATCACCTACGCCATGGGAGCCACCCAGCACTCCTACGGCACCCAGCACATCCGCGCCTACGCCGTGGTCCAGTTGTTGCTGGGCAACATCGGGCGCGCGGGCGGCGGGGTGAACGCGCTGCGCGGACACTCCAACGTGCAGGGCTCCACCGATCACGCGCTGCTCTACCACATCCTGCCGGGTTACATGCCCGTCCCCGACCGCAAGTTCGCGACGCTGCAAGCCTACCTGGAAGCCAAGACGCCGAAGCGGCTTTTGCCCAACGCCCCCAACTGGTGGGAGAACCTGCCCAAGTACTTCGTCAGTCTGCTCAAGGCCTGGTGGCCCGAGGTGAAGCCTGAGATCAGCTACCGCTATCTGGCCAAGCTGGGTCCCCACGTCGGCGGCAAGCCCGACGCTTCCAACGACTACTCGCACCACGCGTTGCTGCACGCGGCGCTGGCTGGGGTGCTCAAGGGCATGATCGTGGTGGGCCAGAACCCGGCGATGAGCGCGGCCAACGTGAACATGGCCCGCAAGGCGCTCGACAGCCTCGACTGGATGGTCGTGCTCGATCCCTTCGAGACCGAGACCGCCGCCCACTGGAAGCGCCCCGGCGTGGATCCGAAGAGCATCAAGACCGAGGTCTTCTTCATCCCCACGCCGGTCTGGGCCGAGAAGAGCGGCTCGATCACCAACACCGGCCTCTGGGCGCAGTGGTACGAGAAGGCCGCCGACCACCCCGAAGGAACGGTAGACGAGATGTACTTCTTCACCAAGCTGGTGGAGGAGCTCAAGAAGCTCTACGACGAAGGCGGCGCCTTCCCCGACCCGATCGTCAACCTCTCCTGGCCGGAGTGGTCGGAGGAGCAGTCGGTCGCGTGGGCCAAGGAGATCAACGGCTACGACCTCACGACCGGCGAGCAGGTGGCCAGCTTCACCAAGCTGCGTGACGACGGCACCACCGCCTCGGGCAACTGGCTCTACGCGGGTTCCTGGACCGAAAAGGGCAACATGATGGCGCGGCGCGACTCCAAGACCGACCATCCCGCGGGGATCGGCATCTACCCGAACTGGGCGTGGTGCTGGCCGGTCAACCGGCGTATTCGCTACAACCGCGCCTCGGTCTGGTTCGACACCGGCCAGCCGCGTGACGAAAAACGCTGGGTGATCCGCTGGAACGAGGCCAAACAGAAGTGGGAAGGCGACGTACCCGACGGCGGCTGGAAGCCGGGTACGGTGCTGCCCTTCATCATGAAGTCCGACGGGCTGGGCCACCTCTTCGCCCTCAGCCTCAAGGACGGGCCCTTCCCCGAGCACTACGAGCCCTGGGAGTCGGCGGTGCTCAACCCCTTCGGTCAGCAGAACGACCCGGTCTGCAAGGTCTGGCACTTCGAAGACTTGGACGTCTACGGCGACCCGAAGGACTACCCGATCGTCGCCACCACCTACCGCCTGACCGAGCACTGGCACACCGGGATGATGAGCCGCAACGTGCCCTGGCTGCTCGAGCTGCAGCCCGACCCCTTCGTGGAGATCGGCACGGAGCTGGCTTCCGACCTGGGGATCAGGAACGGCGAGTGGGTGCTTCTGGAATCGGCCCGCGGCTCGCTCGAGGCCGTGGCCATCGTGACCCCGCGCATCCAGCCGCTCAAGATCGAAGACGAGAAGGGCGCGCGGGTGTTGCATCAGGTGGGCATTCCCTGGCACTGGGGCTACATGGGCGGCGGCGCCCGGCCCAATTCTGCGGGCAACGCGCTGACCCCCAGCGTGCACGACCCCAACTGCTTCATCCCCGAGACCAAGGCCATGCTGGTGCGGCTCAAGAAGCTCGCCAAACCGCCCAAGAAGATCGACCTGAACGCCCGGGTCTAGGAAGGAGGCTTTCATGCCCAAAGCGAACGATTACGCGATCCTGTTCGACGCCTCCCACTGCACCGGCTGCCGGGCCTGCCAGGTCGCCTGCAAGCAGTGGAACGACCTTCCCGGAGAGGCGACGGTCAACACCGGCAGCTACGAGAACCCGCCCTCGCTCTCGGCCGACACCTGGCTGCGCATGAAGTACACCGAGGGCGTCGTGAGCGACGAGGTGTTCTGGGACTTTACCCGCGACGCCTGCATGCACTGCTCGAGCGCGGCCTGTGTGGAAGCCTGCCCCACAGGGGCGGTGAACTACCGCGAGGGCGGCGTGGTGACCGTGGACCAGGACTGGTGCATCGGCTGCCGCAACTGCGTGCAAGCCTGCCCCTACGACGCCATTCATTACGACGAGCACAAAGGCGTCGTGGAGAAGTGCACGCTCTGTTACGACCGCGTGAGCAACGGACTCCAACCCGCGTGCGTTACCTCGTGCCCCACGGGTGCGCTCCACTCGGGAAGCTACGCCGACATGAAGCAGCTGGCCGAAACGCGGCTCGCCCGGCTCAAGGAGGCCGGCTACAAGGACGCCAACATCTACGGGCTCGCCGAGATGGGCGGTACCCACGTGCTCTATGTGCTGCTCAAGCACCCGAGCACCTACGGCCTGCCCGTGGGCACGGTGACCGAGAAGAAAAAGGTTGCGAGCGGCTGGCTCTCGGCGGGCATCGCGGCGGCGGTACTGGGTTACGCCGGCGTCCACTGGGTGGCCGAACGCCGCGAGCAGGTTGGAGGTGAGCGGCGATGACCGGCGAATGGGGCATCTACATCGTCCTGTACTTCTGGCTGGCGGCCATGGGGGGCGGAGCCTTCCTGATCGCCCTCGGTCTGCGCGACGACAGGGCCAAGCGTTCGGGGGCCTTCCTGGCCTTCATCGGTATCGTGATCGGCGCGCTGCTGCTGGTCGTCGACCTGGGGCAGCCGGCGCGCTTCTGGCACCTGCTCGCGGGGTTCCACCCCATCTCGGTGATGTGGCTCGGCTCCGCGGTGCTGGCGCTCTCGGGGCTGGGGCTGTTCCTGATGCTGATCCTGCGCGAGTGGCCCGACTGGCTTGTCTGGGTGACCGCCATCCTGGTGCTGCTCGTGGTGGGCTACACCGGGGTGTTGCTCATGGCCACGGCCCGGCCTTTCTGGAGCGCGAGCCCGCTGATGCCCTGGATCTTCCTGGCCTCGGCCTACACGAGCGGGGCGGCGCTCTTGGTGCTGCTGGGCAACCGCGAACCGGGGCTGCACCGGATCGCGTTCAACTTTGCCCTCATCGAGATCGTGCTGGTTGCGGCCCACCTGATCTGGACCTACCCTGCGGCCCAGCAACAGGTCCAGGCGGCCCTCACCGGCGAGCTGGCGTGGGCCTTCTGGGGCTTCGTGCTGCTGGGGGTGGCGCTGCCGCTCTACATGGAGGCCCAGCGCAAGGCCGCGGCTCTTTCGGCCCTCCTGGTGCTGGCCGGAGGTTTCTTGCTGCGCTACTTCATCGTCTACGCGGGGCAGGTCGGCGTGCTGCGCTTCTGAGCTAAGCTGAGGAGGAACGTGAGCCTATTCGATCTCGAACCGATGTTCCGGGCCCTCGACGAACTCCCGGCCGCCGGGGAGGCGGCCGGGGGTTACCCCGGTTTCGCTGCGCGTTTCCAAGAGGTCCTCGAGGTGGTCGCGCGCGAACGCCCCGACTGGGCGGAGCGCGTGCGCAGGCTGGAGAACCTGGGCGAACCCGAGCTCGCCCGGCTGCGCGAAAACGGGGTCGTTGGCGCCGGAAGCTCCGAAGACGCCCTGCTCGAGTTCGTGCTTTGGCACACGCTGCGCCGGTACCACCGTTCGCACGCGGAGGGGCCCCTTCCCGAGGGGCCCGCGGACGCCGTCTGCCCCGTGTGCGGCGCAGAAGCCGACGTGGCCTACCTGGACGAAGAGGGGTTCCGCTTCGCGGTCTGCCGGCTCTGCGACGCCCGCTGGCCGGTCCCGCGGGTGCGCTGCCTCTACTGCGGCGAGGAAGACCCGAAGCAGCTCGAATACTACCCCTACGAGGAGGGCTACCGGCTCTACCGCTGCAAGAGCTGCGGGCGCACCCTGCCCGCCGTCGACCTGCGCGAGACGGGGCAGCTGGACCTGCCGCGGCTGCGCGCCGCCGCGGTGGAGATGCAGTTCCTCTACGAGGCCGGGGCGGTGGAGGAGTGATGTACCGCTACGAGAAGGGTCGCTTTCACCCCGAACGCTTTCCCTCGCCGCGCGAGGTGGAGCTCACCCTGGTGGTCAACGGCCGCCCGACCCTGCGGCTCGCCCACTCGCCCGGAGAGGAGGTCGAGCTGGGTCTCGGCTTCTTGTGGCTGGGTGGCGTCTTCGACACCCTGGACCAGGTGCGCTGGTTCCGCCGCGCTGAAGGGGTGCTCGAGTTCGAGGTGGCGGGGCGCGCCGGACCGGGGGTGCCGCTGCGCACGAGCAGTTGCGGTATGGGCCTTGTGTACGGAGCGCGCGCCGCGCAGGAGCTGCCCTTCGTCGCGCTGGATCCCGAGCTGCCCGTTCGCATTCACGCCGCTTTGCGCGAACAGGCGGTCGAGTACCGCCGCACCCGGGGAATCCACGGCGCCGCGCTCTTCACCCCCGAGGGCCGTTTGCTGCACCTCTCGGAGGACATCGGACGTCATAACGCGGTGGACAAGATCGCCGGCAGGATCCTCCTCGAGGGCTGGTCGCCGCCCTTCGCGCTCGCGGTGAGCGGCCGCGTCTCGGGCGAGATGGCGCAGAAGGCCGCGGCCATGGGCGCGGTGCTGCTCACGAGCCGCACCGGGGCGACCCAGAGCGGCCTGGAGACGGCCGAGCGGCGCAACCTGACGGTCTGCACCTACGTACGCCCGCTCGGCTACCGGCTCAACACCTCACCCGGACGCCTGCTCGTCGGCGCCGCCGACGAGGTCCTCGAGCCGGTTCGCGTTGAGGAAGAGCCGCGCTCCGAACCGGGGGGCTAGCTCGCTCCAGGGCACGATCTCCGCTTCGGCAGCTTCCACCAGGTGCTTCAGGAAGAGGTCGCCCGCTTCGAGCTGGGTTCGGGCTGCGGGCTCGAGGTCCTTGCGGTAGAAAGCCGCCAGCGGTTCGATCCACCCCGTGGGCCCCTCCGCCACCACGGCCCGTGCGTGGGTTCGCCCGGCCGCGCGGCTCATGAAGGCCCAGTACTCCGGACTCAAATAGGGCAAGTCGCAGGCCGCCACCGCGACCCAGTCGAAACGCGCGTGCACGAGGGCGCTGTGCAGGCCGCTCAGCGAGTCGCCGCCGGGGATCACGTCCGCATGGACCGGAACGCCGAACTCGGGGTAGGGCCGGTTCGCCACCAGGAAGCGCTCGCCGGCACGGGCGAGGCTCGCAAGCACGTGCTCGGCCAGGGGCCGTCCCCGCCAAACGAACCGGGCCTTGTCCTGCCCGAAGCGTTCGGACCGTCCCCCGGCCAGCACGGCGCCGCTGAACTCCATGCCTTTAGCCTAACGCCT
>Ga0256832_1000204_pt1 | contig 37166 bp, 45 predicted proteins | sample 134614metaG_FD_190534 | JGI IMG/M metagenome (GOLD analysis project Ga0256832, IMG submission 190534) | Hydrothermal vent microbial communities from Lau Basin, Pacific Ocean - 134-614 | ecosystem: Environmental > Aquatic > Marine > Hydrothermal vents | place: Pacific Ocean: Lau Basin | collected...
TGCTAAATACACAAAGAAACTGTACAGACTGCTAAATCAGTTTGAAGAGATCTATTTTGGAAAGAAACACAGCCATTAAGAGAAAGAGGGGCCTAAAAGCCCCTGATTTTAAGTGGTAGAGCCTTCCTCATCAAGATAAAGCTCTCTGAAAACCTCATCTTTTATCTGGATATTTTCACCTTTAAATCCGGGCATTGCCTCAATTCTGTACCATGCTGATCTGTACCATATGTCCGATGGACCCTTATTTACAGGTGCAACCTTTTGGGCTCTTGTTTCCTCGTGATACTCCCAGTTCATGTAAGCGTTAAAGTCCTGAACAATGTCTGTTATCACCATTCCGTAATCGTTTAAAAGTGCTTTCTGGAACTGTTGCCATCTGTTAAGTGAGGAGTCTCTGAGGGTCAGACCAAAATATCCTGCAGATCCTTCACCTTTGAGAGAGGCTATTCCCCTTGCGATAAATGCCTTGAAGGCTTTTACAGTTTCTGGTGGATCTGTTATAAACACATCAAATGCCCCGATCCATTCCTCAGGAAATGGATTTCTAAGATCAAACCTTATCGCTTCAGCATTGTATATTCCAAGTTCTCTGAATATTCTGTTGTCAAAATCAATAGCTCTCTCGTCTATATCAAGTATAAGAACCTTCCTTGGAAGACCTGTAAGTGCAACAGCAAGTCCTGTAAGGTCGTCTTCAGCTCCCATAACAAGAATATCCCTGTTTCTAAGATCCTCCCTTGAATCTAAAAACAGAACCCTTGATATTGTAGTCTCAGGCGTTACAGATCCCTGATCATACTCCTGTATAGCCTTCGGCCTATCCTGTGTAAGTTCAAGGAATATTCTGTACCAGTCTTTATTCGCATAGAAAGGTATTCCCCTTCCTTCACAGGCCTGACATGTGTAATCAACATAAGGGGGTATTCTGAGCTGTTTAACAAGATTTAACCCTTTTTCTGTAAGGAACAGCTCATCATTTTCTACTTTTACAAACCCTTCTTCTATAAGACCTTTTATTATCTCTGAGGCAGCGGGAACAGGAAGATCTGAGTAATCAACAACCTTCCAGAAATCTTTCGTTACCTGAAGTGCAGCAAGTACCCTCTCAACATTCCTTGGTATAAGTCTGATATTCGTTTTTTCTGAAGACTCTCTGGCTATTTTCTGTAAGATTTCTGCCAACTGTTTACCTCCTTGTTAAGATTTTCTTATTATTTCCTGAATAAACTTAGGCAGTGAAAAAAGACAAGCATATATGCTATCACAAAAGTATTTGGTTTTCAATTCCTTAAGCCTTGCTGTATTCTGGGATGTGTCCTTTATATCCACAAAGTCGGAAGCTATCGTAAAGCTCCACATTCCTGAAGGATATGTAGGTATGTAAGCAAGATAAACCCCAACATTTCTGAACACTTTTCTGATCTCACTAAAGGCTTTAGAAAAATACTCCTCCTGCAGAATTGGAGACTCAGTCTGGGCAACCATTATTCCATTTTTTCTTAGTGAATTTTTCACTTTTTCATAAAACTCCTTTTTAAAAAGAACCTGAGAAGTACCCACCGGATCAGAAGAATCCATAATTATCAGATCATAAAAATCTTTCTTTTCTTCTATAAAACTGTTTCCATCCTCAATAAATATTTTGACCTTAGGATCTCTTAACTTTTCTGAAATTGTTGGAAAATATTTTTCAGAAACTAATATTACTTCCTCATCTATTTCACAAAGGTGAACCTCTTTTACAGATCTGTGCTTCAGAACCTCCCTGACCGTTCCGCCATCTCCCCCTCCAATTATAAGTATCCTTTCAGGATTTGGATGCATCACCATACCAGGATGGGCAAGCATCTCGTGGTATATAAACTCATCTCTTTCTGTTGTCTGGACAAGCCCGTCAAGAATAAGCATCTTTCCAAACTCAGGAGTATCAAGAACAAGTATCTCCTGATATTTTGATTTTATTCTTTTAACCTCGCTGGCTTTAACAGTCAGACCTACACCTTCTGTCCAGTGTTCAGTAAACCAGATCATAATTACCTCCTAAGGCTTTACTATAACGCATCTGTACCCTTTAGGAATATATCTTTTCCACACGTCTATAATGTCCTTTTTTGACACCTTATTTATTTTCTCAGGATATTCTTTATCCATCTGATAACCAAGCCCTATAGTCTCAAACCATCCCAGATACCACGCCTGTTTTGCCCTTGTTTGATGCTCCAATAAAAAATGACCGATGATTTTTTCTTTCGCCACTTTTATTTCATCATCATTAATCCCTTTTTCTATATTTTTAATAACATTAATCATCCCTTCAAGAGATTCTTCAGTTTTATTAGGTGCTGTTCCTATGTAAGCGATAAATCTTCCCATATTTATTCTTGTTGGAAAAAATGAGCCTACTGCGTATGCCAGACCTTTTTTTTCTCTCAGTTCCTGAAAAAGCCTTGATGTAAAACCACTCCCTATTATTCCGTTTAAAACTTTCATACTGAAGTAACCTTTCTCTTTTGCTGTTGGAGCATCATAAGCTACCAGTATAGTTGTTTGTGCACCATCCCTTTTTAAAACTTTACATTTCTTACCTGTTATTTCGTAAGAAAAATGGGGAAAGCTATATGATCCATTTTTTATTTTTGAGAAAACATTTTTTATAAATTTTTCTGCTTTCTGGTAAGGCAAATCTCCGACAAAAGACACAACAAATCTTTCCCCTTTTAAAACTTCTTTCCATCTTTTTTTTATTTCTTTCACAGTGATAGATCCAACATCTTTTTCCTTTCCTAATGGGGAATACTGGTAAGGGGTTCCTTTGTAGATCTCTTTTCTCAATTGATCAAAAGCATAAGAAAAACCTTCTTCCTTTTTTGCCCTTATCTGGGCGATAATATTTTTTTTCTCCATTTTCAGTTTGTCCTCAGGAAATAAAGGGTTGAATATCATATCCTTTAAAACCTTCATACCCTTTTCAAAATCCTGAGTTCTCAGTGCAAACTCTATCGTTGAGTACTCCTCACCAACAGATGTAGATATGTATCCCCCACTATCTTCAAAAACTTTGTTTATCTCAAAGGCAGAATAATTCTTACTTCCTTTAAGAAGAAGGGAAAGGGTAAGATTCGTCAGACCTTTTTTACCTTCAGGGTCTTCCACTGAGCCACCTTTGATAAAAATTGAACCTGCTATAATACCTTCTCCTTCAGTCTGCTTAAACAAAATTGTTACTCCGTTTGGTAAAATATTCTTAACCACAGTATCTCCCCCAAATGCCGGAAATATTAAAGTTAAAAAGATAAACAGATTTATGAAAAATCCTTGAAATTTTAAGACTTCTAAATAATATTTATTCACCATAACTCCTGATCTTTTGTGATAATATTTATTTTAAACCAAATAAAAAAGAGGTGTATAAGTTGTTTGAGTTACTCACTGAGAAATTTAGCGGTGTTGTAGAAAAGCTTAAAAGGGCTAAAAGGCTTGATGAGAAAACTGTAGATGAGGCTCTTAAGGACATCCGAAGGGCTTTGATTGAGGCTGATGTAAATATTGATGTTGTTAAACAGTTTTTACAGGATATAAAACAAAAGCTTGTAGGTCAGGAATTAATAAGAGGCCTAAACGCAGGTGAAACTGTAATAAAGCTCATATACGACGAACTGCTGAACATTCTTGGTGAAGAATCACCTTTAAACAGGTCTGAAAAACCTCCAACTGTGATAATGCTTGTCGGTCTTCAAGGAACAGGAAAAACAACAACTGCAGGTAAGCTTGCAAAATGGCTCAAATCAAAAGGTTATGCTGTAGGTCTTGTATCAACAGATGTCAGGAGACCTGCTGCAGGAAGACAGTTGTGTACGCTGGCAGAAACGATAAATATTCCATGTTTCATAGACGAGGAAGAAAAAGATGCTGTGAAACTTACAGAAAAAGTAATACAGAAAGCAAAAGAAGCAGGTCTTTCCCATATAATTCTTGATACAGCTGGAAGGCTTCATATTGATCAGGAATTGATGGATGAGCTTGTTCAGATTAAACAGAAGGTAAATCCTGCAGAGGTGCTTTATGTTGCAGATGCTATGCAGGGTCAGGATGCGATAAACACAGCTGAGGAATTCCACAAAAGGATAGGTCTTACAGGGGTTATATTAACAAAATTAGATGGTGATGCAAAAGGCGGTATAGCTCTTTCTGTCAGAAAGGTTCTTGGGGTTCCGATAAAATTCATAGGAATTGGTGAAAAGATAGAAGATTTTGACCAGTTTCATCCTGATAGGATAGCCCAGAGGATTTTAGGTCTGGGTGATATACAGACATTAATGGAAAAGATGCAGTCTGCTATAGATGAAGAAAAAGCCCAGCAAATGGCAAAAAGGGTAATGAATGCAGAATTTACCCTTGATGACCTGAAAGAACAGCTCCAGATGATCAGAAATCTTGGGCCTCTTGAGAATGTTCTGAAGATGATTCCCGGCATAGGATCAAAAATAAAAGATCTAAAAGTTGATGAAAAACAGTTTATAAAAATAGAGGCGATCATAAACTCAATGACCCCTGAAGAAAGGACAAATCCCCATATTATCAATGGCAGTAGAAAAAGAAGAATAGCAAGAGGAAGTGGAACAACAATAATGGATGTTAACAAACTTTTAAAGCAGTATAAAGAAATGAAAAAAATGATGAAAAAAATAAAAAAATCTGGTAAAATGAAGCTTCCGTTCAATATGCCTAATTTGCCATTTTAAAAACAGGAGGTAATGAAGACTTGGTAAGGATTAGACTTTCAAGAGGTGGAAGAAAAAAACATCCGGTTTACAGGATCGTTGTGATGGACAGCAGATCTCCAAGGGAGTCTAAGTACATCGATTACATAGGAACTTATGATCCTATTCTTAAAACCGGGAATATAAATATTGAAAAGGCAAAAGAATGGCTTACTAAAGGTGCACAGCCAACAGAAAGGGCTTTGAAAATACTTAAACAATTTGGATTAGAAGAACAAACTGCCAAAGTAGAATAAGGAGATTCCGAAAACAAAAACGGAGGGAAGTCAGATGAGCAAATTACAGGAACTGGTAGATTTTGTGGCAAAATCGCTGGTAGATCACCCGGACAAAGTTGAGGTTAAAGAGATTGAAGGAGAGAAAACCACAGTTATTGAACTTAAAGTAGCTCCTGAAGATCTTGGAAAGGTCATTGGAAGACAGGGAAGAACTGCCAGAGCTATCAGAACCCTTTTAGCTGCTGTAGCAAGAAAACAGAACAAAAGAGCTGTGCTTGAAATCCTTGAATAATATAAATGGGGCATTCAAGCCCCTTTATTTTAAACATTCTTCCAAATAATCAGCATTCTTTGTTTCTACCTTAAAAATCCTTTCATTTTCATCTACAATATCAATATCAATAAAAACTACGGGATAATTACCTAAATTTGTTATCTTATCTGCCCATTCAACCACAATAAGACCGTGACCTAAAACATCTGAAAAATCAAAATCCTTTACCCTGTAAAGATCTATATGATATACAGGAAATCTTGAGGTTTCGTACTCATTCATTACAGAAAAAGTTGGAGAGCTTACCTGATCTTCTGATTCAGGATCAATGGCAGATACCAAAAATCTCGTAAAAGTTGTTTTTCCAGCCGCAAGATCTCCTTTTAAAAGTATGATTTCTTTCCCTTCTAAACATTTAGAAAGGTCTAAAGCAAAAGATTTAAGTTGATCCAGAGAGCTTATTTTTTTTATTATTTTCATTTTAAAAAAGGTCCCCCAAAGGGGGACTTTATTTAATCATGGATCTTTAACTTTGGTTTTGGAGTGTCCTTTGAAGAAGCCGGAAGTACAGGCATTGTTCTGGCTGATTCAGGTATTTTACCGGTCAGCGACTTCAGGAATGCAACAATTTTATCAAGCTCATCATGGGTCAGTTTAATACCAAGCTGTGTCTCTCCCATTATTCTAACAGCCTCTTTTAGATCCCACACAGAACCATCGTGGAAGTACGGGTATGTCATCTCTATGTTTCTTAAGGATGGAACCTTAAACACATACCTGTCTTCTTCTTTCTTTGTTACCTTATATTTCCCAAAATCAGGTGTTGGGTAAGGTTTAACTATACCAAATTTAGCAAACATCTCTCCACCAACAGCAACACCATTGTGACAGCTTGCACAACCTTTGTCTATAAAGAGTTTCAGACCTTCCTTCTCCTTCTTTGTTAACGCGTTGGTATCACCATTCAGGAATTTGTCAAACCTTGAAGGTGTTACAAGTGTTCTTTCAAATGCTGCGATTGCTTTGGCAACATTATCATAAGTAAGCGGATCTTTGTCTCCAAAAACTTTCTTAAACTCCTTAACATACCCTGGAATTGTTTTTAGTTTCAAAACCACAAACTCTGGATTAGGCATTGCCATTTCAACATGAGCGAGTATTGGACCTTTGGCCTGATCTTCAAGGGTTTTTGCCCTTCCATCCCAGAACTGGGCGATATGAAATCCCGCATTCAGTACAGTTGGGGAGTTCCTTCCACCTGTTTTAAATTCATGACCTAAAGCTGTTTCTACACCGTCAACTCCAAATGTTGCAAGGTTATGGCATGTATTACAGCTTATTACACCACTTAATGAAAGTCTTGGATCATAGTAAAGTTTTTTTCCAAGTTCTACCTTTTCAGGCGTTGTAGGGTTATCTTTCGGAGCTGGAATTTCTTTAGGTAAAGGCTTAAAGTAATTTTTTGCTTTATTAAGCAGATCTGCATCAGAGGCAATAGCGGTTGTGGCAGTAGCTACAACTGACACCACCGCAAATTTAAATAATTTCATAATTCCTTCCTCCTTTTTAATGATAATTATTACTGATAATTATAAACAGGTAAAATCTACCTGTCAATATGATTATCATCAGTTTATTAATCTTCAGGCTGGTTGTACTCAAACTCTATTTCATGTTTTGGAATAACTGTAGTTATAGCATGCTTGTAAACTAAAACCTGCCTTGGTCCTTCCTTTAAAAGGATTGTGAAAGGGTCGAAATATCTGATCTTCCCTTCTAATTTGACACCGTTAACAAGATAGATGTTAACTCTTACCTTTTCTTTTCGGATTGCATTTAGAAACTGCTCCTGAAGTCTTCCTTTTTTCTTTCCCATTTCCTCACCTCTTAGTGTTGTGCTACTTTGTACAGTTTATCTGAAAGTTTAACAATATCTTTATATTTTACAAGTTTTACTTTCCAGTTTGTAGGAATACTTTCTTCACCGTTATATGCTCCAGCAAATGCTCCGGCTAATAAAGCTATTGAGTCTGTATCACCCCCGTAGTTTCCGTAAGAGTTAACAGCATGAATAATAACATTTTCTGTATTCTCAGGGGTTTTCAGAAATATAAACAAAGCCTGTGAAACAGCCTCAAGTGCATAAGAACCGTTTCCTATCTCATCAATTGCCTCTTCGTATGAAGCATCTTTGTCAAGAAGTGATTTTACTCTATCAAGGTAAAATTTTGTTTCATCTTTCTTAACGAAAGTTTTTAAAAGCTCTATAAAATAGCCATACTCATCTTGAAGATAAAACCTTCCCTGTAATAGTTCCCCAACAGCAACAGCAAGTATAGAAGAAGCATCAAGGACTATCTCATTTCTGTGGGTAAGCATCACAACAGCTTTTGTTCCTTCAACTGCAAGGACAGGATTTGGGTAATGGTACATCCCTATAGGTATGGCAGGCAGAGTTCCTTCAACGGATGTTCCTCCCCTTTCAATATCTCTGCCATCTTTTAATGCCTCAATAGCAACTAAAAAGGAGGGATCTACATAACTGTGAAGCTGCTCAGCCTCGTACCACTCAATGTACCTTTCTATAATGTCTCTTATATCAAGTCTTTTTCTTTCAGCAAGAGATTGAGCAACGATTTTTACAATTTCAAACTCGCTTGATGTCTCTCCAGGTTTCAGAAAAGATGCCGGCGAAGCTGGATGGGGTTCACATATATCTGTTATTTTGTCTCCGTAATGTAGTATAACTTCATCAAAGGGTAATTCTTCAACGCACATTCCCATTGAATCGCCAATAGCTGCCCCAACAAGAGCCCCTCTAAATTTATTTTTCAATACTTTCACCTCAATATTTCTACTATTAATATAAGTGCGAAATTCCACAAAGTTAATCCTGCTCTGGTCTTAGAGTTGGAAAAAGAATAACCTCTCTTATTGAAGAGCTGTCTGTAAGCATCATAATAAGTCTGTCAATTCCTATTCCTTCCCCTCCTGTCGGTGGAAGCCCATACTCAAGAGCTATCAGGAAGTTTTCATCAATATCCATAGCCTCTTCATCACCAGCTGCCTTTTCCTTTAACTGTTGTAAAAATCTCTCCCTCTGGTCTTCAGGATCATTAAGCTCTGTGTATGCGTTGGCAAGTTCCTGCCTGTTGACGATAAGCTCAAATCTTTCAACCAGATCAGGATCTTTTCTGTGGGTTTTCGCAAGGGGCGACAGAATTTTTGGAAAGTCTATAACAAATGTAGGCTGGATAAGATCTTCCTCTATAAAATGTTCAAAAAGTTTGTCCAATAGCTTCAGGTGGGTTAATTTTTCTGCCTTGGGTATTCCAATCTCTTTTGCAAAATCTCTTGCTTTTTGTTCATCTAAAAAGAAATCTTTTTCTTTTCCTGTTTTTTCTTTCAATGCCTCAAAAAATGCAACCCTTCTAAAAGGTTTTGAGAAATCAAGCTCCTGCCCTTCCCAGCTTATTTTCAATTTTCCTACAGTATCAAGGAGTATCTTTCTTAGCAGTTCTTCTGTTAAGTTCATAAGATCGTAGTAGTCCATATATGCCGCATAAAACTCAACCATCGTAAATTCAGGATTGTGGGTGGTATCTATCCCTTCATTCCTGAAGTTCCTTCCGATCTCATAAACCCTGTTAAAACCACCAACAACAAGCATTTTCAGGTAAAGCTCAGGTGCGATCCTGAGGTACATATCAAGATCAAGGGCGTTATGATGGGTTATAAAAGGCTTAGCCATAGCACCTGAAGCAACCGTCTGAAGTATCGGGGTCTCAACCTCTATAAACCCTTTGCTTTCAAGAAATTCTCTCAGACTTTTAATGGCTTTTGATCTTATTTTGAATATTTCCCTTGCTTTTGGGTTTGCTATCAGATCAATGTATCTATGTCTGTACCTGAGTTCCACATCTTTCAGTCCGTGCCATTTTTCAGGGAGAGCTCTGAGGGATTTGGAAAGGAGTTTGAACTCTTTTACCTCTACTGTAAGCTCTCCTGTCATCGTTCTGAAAAGTTCACCTTTTACACCGATAATATCACCAACATCAAGTATATCCATAGCCTTTTTGTATTCTTCTTCCCCTAAAGTATCTTTCCTGAAGTAAACCTGAAGTTTTCCATCGGCATCTTGAATGTGGCCGAAGGCAGCCTTCCCCTGATCCCTCAGGGCAACAAGCCTGCCTGCAACAGAAACAAACTCCCTGTTTGGATCAAGATCAAACTCTTTTTTTATGGAAAAAACATCTTCTCCCTCTTCAGAAATTGAACTGGCAATAAGGGTCAGCTTACCTTCTATTCTTTCAAGCTTTCCAACGAAGGCAACCTCCTGATTTGGGGCAAATTTTCCTGCTGACTGGGGAACCAGCACCTGTATCTCAACAGGTTGGTTAAGATCAGCAAGTCTGATGTAGTATTTATCCTCTCTTTTTGAAACTCTTTTTATTCTCCCTTTTATCCTAAATTCTTTGTCTGGCACAGGTTTTTCGTACTTTTTTCTTATTTCATCAAAGGTTGCTGACACCTCAAATTTATGGGGATAAGGATTTTCCCCTTTTTCTTTCATTTGATCAATAAGCTCTTTCCTACTTTCAATTATCTCTTCCGGCATAAAAAACCTCCAGTGATTTTTAACAAACTTAAATTATAATACAGAAAAGGTGGTGATTAATAGTTAGTGTTGTTTGTATTCTTGTATTTATCAAACCTGTATCTGAACTCTCTGAATGTAAGACCTAAAATCTGAGAAGCTTTTGTTTTATTCCCATCAGCTTTTTCCATAGCTTTTTCTATTAATGACTTTTCTATATTTGATAAGACCTTTTTTAGATCAATTCCTCCTTCAGGAAATGTTTTCACAGTAAAAAATTCCTCAGGATCATCAATATAAACGGAGTTTATGCTCTTTGATTCATACCTTGGAAGTGTAAGTTCTTTACCTTCAGAAAGGATCACAGCCTTTTCGAGAATATTCTTTAGCTCTCTTATGTTTCCTTTGTAATCATATTGCATTAAATAGTCTAAGAATTCTGGAGAAATTCCTTGAATATCTTTGCTGTATTTTTCTTTTAACTCTTTTAATATGCTTTCTACGATCAAAGGTATATCTTCTCTTCTTTCTTTCAGGGAGGGCATTCTTATGGTGATTGTTGATAATCTATAGTATAGATCTTCCCTAAAATTGCCTTTTTCAATCTCTTCTTCCAGATTTTTGTTAGTTGCAGATATTATCCTAACATCAACATCTACCTCCCTTACGCTTCCAAGAGGTCTGATCTTTTTTGTTTCAATAAATCTTAGGAGTTTTGCCTGAAGCTGCATAGGCATCTCCCCGATCTCATCGAGAAAAAGTGTTCCCCCGTTAGCCTCCTCAATTAGCCCTTTTTTATCTGAGGTTGCTCCTGTAAAAGCTCCTTTTTTGTATCCAAAAAGTTCAGATTCAAGAAGTTCCGCAGGAAGAGAAGCACAATTAATAGCTACAAAAGGTTGATCTGCCCTATGGCTAAGCCTGTGTATCGTTCTGGCAACAAGATCTTTACCTGTTCCGCTTTCTCCAATGATCAAAACATTTATGTCGTAGGATGCCACCTTTTCTATAGTTTCTTTCACAAGTTGAATAGCCGGCGATTTTCCTATAAGTCCTTCAAATTTACTATCTTTCTGCTCTGCAAGTTTTTTTTCAAGCTCAAGCTTGTTTTTTACATTTCTGATAAGAAGTCTCAGTTCATTAAGCTCAAAAGGTTTAGAGATATAATCATATGCCCCTAACTTTATCGCTTCTACCGCTGTGTCTGATGATGCAAAAGCTGTTATTATTACAGCTTCTGTTTTTGGGTTTTTCTCTTTTAGCTTTTTTAATATGTCAATTCCAGATCCATCAGGCAGCCGAAGATCAAGAAGGGCAAGATCGTAATAATTTTGTGATATTAATTTTTCAGCCTCATTTTTGTTTGAAGCTCTATCAACCTGAAAGCCGAAATCTTCAAGAAGTATAGATAATATCTCCTGTATATTTATCTCATCATCTACTATTATCGCTTTCATTCTTCCTCCCTAAAGGAAATGTAAGAACGAATTTTGCACCTCCTAATTGGCTATCTTCAACAAATATATTACCCCCATTTTCTATAACAACCCTTTTTGCTATGGCGAGACCAAGACCCGTCCCGGAAGAGCTTTTTGTAAAAAAAGGTTCAAAAATCCTCTCTTTATCTTCCTCTTTTATACCTTCACCATCATCCTCAACTTCTATAAATAACTTATCGTTCATAGTGTAAACATTTATTACAACCTTTTCTTTACTCCATTCAACAGCATTTTTTACAATATTTGATACAGCAGACTCAAAACCTTTTTCACTTATATACAACTTTAGATTATCTGTAGCATTCAAAAATATTTTCTTGTTTTTTCCGTAAAGTTCTTTAATTCTTAAAAGAATATCTTTGACATTAATCATAACCTTTTCGCTTTCTTTTGGTCTTGAAAGAAGAAGAAAATCAGATAAAAGTTTATTTAGCCTTTCAGATTCTTCTTTTATCATGTTGAGGAGCTTTGGATTTGGATTACCTTCTGCCATAAGTTCTGCAGCTGCTTTTATTGATGCAAGAGGGTTTCTTATTTCATGGGCAAGCTCTGCGCTTATTCTATACAGCCTTTTGTATACCTCAGATACCCTTTTTTCTTCCTCAAGTTTTTTTATGTATCTCTGCTGTTTTTCTATCTGTTGTTTAAGTTTTACACCTGCTGCTGTTATGAATGTGAAAGCAACAGCATTAAGCAGAAAATTCAAAAATCCTGTATGATCGTATTCTCTGTAAAATATAAACAGTGAAAAATATTCTACGATCGCAATAAACGCTACAAGGTATGCGGAAAAACTACTAAACTTAAAACCTGAAAAGAAAAGCGGAAAGAGGTAAAGAATAGAAAAGTATTTCAATCTGTCAAAATCTGTAAAAATAAAAGCAGATATAAAAGAAATATCTAAAATAGCATCAAAGATTGTGATTTTATCAATAAAAATTGTGATAAAACTGATAGTAGTGTATATAAAAAGTATAATAGCAGCAAAAATCTGGGTATTACTTGTTAAACCTGCTGTTCCTGCGAAAATACTGAATGCTACTAACAGAGCAAAAGAAAAAGCAAATCTGAGTATTTTGTAATTAGAAAAGGTAAGTTCTACCTGCACATAACCGTACCTTTTATTCAGATTTTCTTAATATGATAGCCCTTCCTTTCGCTATCTCATCTATCGCTATAACAGTTTTTTTTAGGGGTATTCCTTCTTCTGTTACATAGCTCTCAGCCCCTGTCTCGTACAGTTCCTTTGCAAGTTTTGATGCTGCATGGACAAGCTCATATCTATTTTTAACCTTTTTCAATGCCTGCTCAATGAGAGGTCTTTTACTCAAATTATTTCCTCCGTTGATTTTTAATTAATATAGTATATCACTCCTTTTTCTTCAGTTCCATGTATGTTAGTTTCATTACAAAGTACGTAAATATACCTGAGGTTATTCCTAAAATGCCTGCCAGCACATCTCCATACTCTGAAGTCCTGTAGGGAAGAAAATACTGAACAACTTCAATAAATATACAAAGGAGTGTAGAATAAAAAAATGATCCCCAGTAAGAGGTGTTATAACTTTCCTTTAGCAAAATTACATAAATAAAAAAAGCAACAAAATGATTGATCTTATCAGATGTGGGTGTTTGTATGGTTAACGGGGTAAACGCAAAATAAAAAATAAAAGCTGTATAAGTCCACAGAAATATCTTCAAGTATTTTACATTCACAATCCCATCAACCTCTTTAATTCTGGATCTTTAATAGCACCCAGATTAAATCTTGAAGTTTTCAACCTCTGTGAAAGAATGATATGTTTTATATTATCTTTTGCTTTTTGAATTTCATCATTTAAAACAATATAATCGTATTCTCTCCAAGCGGGTATTTCTTTTTTTGCCGTTTCAATTCTTTTTTTTATTTCTATTTCTGGATCTCCCCTTTTTTCCATCCTTTTTTTGAGTTCATCAATAGAGGGGGGGATTAAGAAAATTGTGATTATATCCTTCTTGTTTTTTTTTAGTTGCCTCATACCTTGAACATCTATAACAAGCAGGAGATCATAACCTCTGCTCAGTTCTTCCTCAACCTCTTTTTTTGGAGTTCCGTAATAATTACCATGAACAATAGCATATTCCAAAAATTCCCCTTTTTTAATTCTCAATTCAAATTCCTGTTTTGATAAAAAGTAGTAATCCACTCCGTTTTTTTCACCAGGACGGGGATTTCTTGTGGTACAGGTTATAACCCTTTTTAGATTTGGTATTTCTTTTATTAAAAGGTTGGAAATAGTTGTTTTGCCCCCTCCTGCAGGAGAGGACAGTATGAATAGTTCACCTTTCATTTACCTTCCAACGCCTTGGATTAGGAAATTCCCTAATAGTTGTGAGATGTCAAGGAACACAGTTGGATATATGCCAAGAATTAAAATCGCTGTAGCCATAAACGCAAGGGTGAACGATTCCCCAAGGGAAAGATTAAATCTCGCTGAGCTTATAGGCTCATGCATGTACATATATATTACAACTCGCAGATAATAGCCTGCAGATACTATACTCATAACTACTAAAACTACAGCAAGCCACCATATATCAGATCCGATAAGCGCAAGAAAGATACCAAGTTTTCCGAAAAAACCTACAGTTGGTGGTATTCCCAGCATTGAGAACATGAATATAAGCATGAAGAGGGCAAGCATAGGAGACCTTTTAGCCAAGCCTCTAAAGTCATCTATATGATTACTCCAGCTGTACTGTCTCTCTAATGCAGAAAGAAATATAAAACCTCCAAGCCCCATAAATATATATACAAGTGAGTAGAAAATAAGTGCAGTAAATGCGACATCTGTAGGAGCAGCAAGTGCAGCAAGTATATAACCTGAATGGGCTATTGAAGAATAAGCAAGCATTCTTTTAACATTGTCCTGCTTAAGAGCAACAAAATTACCAAATATCATTGAGGCTGCAGCAAGAAGAGCCCACCCCAGATTCCAGATTTCATACGCAAACGGAAACGCCTCAACCATTATTCTAAGAATAACAGCAAATGTTGCTATTTTTGCAGCAACAGCCATAAAAGCTGTGATAGGAGTTGGAGCTCCCTGATAAGCATCTGGTGTCCAGAAATGGAAAGGAACTGACGATGCTTTCAAAGCAAGACCAATAATTAACAGCACTATTCCTGCAACACCACCAACATCAAGATTACTTTGAGTTATGCTGTCTGCAACCGTTACAAAATCAAAAGAACCTGTTCTTCCGTAAATCAAGGCTATACCATAACTAATTATGGCTGTACCTGTACCTCCAAGTATCAGGTACTTAAAAGCACCTTCTTTTGAAAGGTAATCTTTTTTAAACATACCTGCCAGTATATAAATGGTTATAGAAGCAAGCTCAATACCTATGTAGAAAGTAACCAGATTTGGGGCAGAAACCATGATCATCATACCAAGAAGAGCAAAAAGGATAAGATAGTAATACTCTCCATAGTATGTTCTTTTAGATTCAAGATATGGCCTTAGAACTATTACAACAAAAAATGTTGAAAGTATAAGGAAAAACTTAAATGTTAGTGAGAAAGTGTCTACAGAATAAAGCCCGTAAAATGTAATATCTCCTTGTTCCATTGTCAGAGCAGGTATGGCAGCGAGAAAAAGTCCCAATGCAGTAATTACAGTAATCAAAAATCTTGCTTTTGTTAAAAGCTCTATTGTAAATACTACTAAAGCGGTTAATAGAATTATTATTTCTGGTATTAAGACTTTGAAATTAGGTATTCCAATTCCTGCAACAAGCTCCTGTAATACTGACATCTCTTAGCCTCCTATGAACTTAGAAAGAATAGCTGCTGATGTTTTTTCAAGCAACCTAACCCACCACGCAGGATAAAGACCTATAACAAACATAAGGACAACAAGAGGTATAAATGATAAAAATTCAGGGGTGTTCATATCCCTTAATTTTTCCCACCTTTCAATTTTTGAGGAGGAGAGTTCGCTCTCTTTAAACATAGCCTTATGGTAGAGCCACAATGTATAACCCGCTCCTACTATAAGACTTATACCTGCAAGAACAGCGGTCAGTTTACTTACGTCAAATGTTCCTAAGAGAACCAGAAACTCACCAACAAATCCTGACAACCCTGGAAGACCGGCAGAAGCCATAGCCGATATCATAAAAAGGGTGGCAAAAACAGGCATAAATCTGGCAAGTCCTCCCAGATCTTTAATCTCGTAGGAGTGAACTCTCTCATATATATAACCTGCAGCAAGGAATAATGCAGCAGATGTAAAACCGTGGGAAATCATTGTGATTATCGCACCGTTCAATCCATTCATATTAAGGGCAAAGGTTCCGATCGTTACAAAACCCATGTGAGAAACTGATGAGTATGCTATAAGTCTTTTTATGTGCGTTTGTGCCAGTGCCATCATTGCAGTATAAATAATTGCTATAACACCAAGGGTAAACATCACAGGCATAAAATATTTAGACGCCTCAGGGAACCAGGGAAGTGAAAATCTAACAAATCCATAAGTCCCCATTTTAAGAAGAACAGCAGCAAGTATTACAGAACCTGCCGTTGGAGCCTGAACATGGGCAGCAGGAAGCCAGGTATGGAACGGCCACATGGGAACTTTAATCGCAAAGCCAAGAGCAAGAAGAAGAAAAAATATCACCTCAAGTCTAAAAGGAAGCCCAAGATTAATCAGGTCAAAATAACTGGTTGAAAGTATTCCCTTTTCCATATACTGGTATATGTACATACCAACAACACCAATAAGTAGAAAGAGAGATCCAAAAAATGTATATATAAAGAATTTTGTTGCAGCATAAATTCTTTCAGCATATCCCCACACACCTATTATTAGAAACATTGGGATAAGCATTGCTTCCCAGAATATATAGAACCAGACAAGATCCCACGAAACAAACACACCTATACAGGCAGCCTCAAGAACAAGGAAAGATATAAAATACTCTTTTATCCTTTTCTGTATGTTTGTACTCCATACGAAAGCAGCAACAAAACAAAGGGCTGTAAGCCACACCATAGTTAGAGAAAGGGCATCCACACCAACTTCATAGCTTACTCCAAGGTACGGTATCCATGTGTACTTCTCATAAAACTGGATCTTATAGGTTGAGTAATCATACGCAAAGAGCATGTATGATGAAAGTACAAAAACGATAATAGATGTGATAATACTAACAGGTTTTGCATGTTTTTCATCTAAGAGAAATAATAAACCTGCTGCTATTAGAGGTATCACTATAGAAACCGTTATTATCGGAAATGTAGCATTAACGAATTCTACTGTCATTCTTCAGCCCCCTACACAAAAAGTAAGAAAATTCCAAGGAATATCAGTATTCCAATAGCCATCTGGGTAACATAAGCACCAATTCTTCCAGACTGGAACAGTCTCAATCCGCTACCTGTTGCAAGTGATGCTTTTGCTGAGCCGTCAACAATACCGTCAATAATGATCTTATCCCCAATAAACCACAATATCTTAGAAAACTTGTAATAACCGTAAACGAATGCTGCATAGTATATGAAATCAAAATACCATCTATTGTAGAAAAGAAGGTATAGTGGCCTGAATGTTTTTGCGATCTCTCTGGCATCAATCTTCTTAAGCTGGTAAATAACCCAAGCTCCAAATATACCAATAAGTGCAGTAAATAGAGCAAGTATGCCGATAGGAGAAGTTAATGAATGCACCAAGAAATGAAATGCATCTTCAGCTATATGAACATGATCTGCCCTGCTCAATCCTTCTTCTACAATCCTCTTAGCTTCCTCTGAAAGAAAACTCATCTGGGATGGCTCAAGAGACGGCTTAAGGAAGTTTCCGAAAAACTCCTTAAAGAATCCAAGAATAACAGCACCAGAGGCTAATACAATTAATGGAATTGTCATTGTAGGTGGGGACTCATGTACATGTTCTTTTACATGTGGATCAAGTCTGTCCCCATTTTCAAATGCAAGGAAGTAAAGCCTAAATATGTAAAACGCAGTAAGAAGAGCTCCCAACCATAAGAAAAACCATGCAAATTTTGATATTTCATACGCCCCTTCAATAATAGGGTCTTTAGAGAAAAATCCTGCGAAAGGAGGAATTCCGGAAAGTGCAAGGGCACCTATTAAAAATGTTATAGCGGTAATCGGCATATATTTCCTAAGTTGACCCATTTGCTGAACATTAAGAATATGGTGAATACCAATCAGAACAGAACCTGCTGCAAGGAATAAAAGTGCTTTAAAAACTGCATGTGATGCAAGATGGAACATACCTTCACCAAAAAGACCAAGTCCTTCAGCTGCAAACATATAGCCAAGCTGTGACATAGTTGAATAGGCTATAATCCTCTTTATATCATTTTGAACAAGTCCCATTGTTGCGGCTATAAATGCAGATGCCGTTCCAACAAACAGAACTACATCAAGGGCTATATCCGATGCTGCAAAAACCGGCATAAGTCTCGAAACCATATAAACCCCAGCTGCAACCATTGTAGCAGCGTGGATCAATGCAGAAACAGGCGTTGGACCTTCCATAGCGTTTGGAAGCCATATATGGAGTCCAAGCTGTGCAGATTTACCCACAGCTCCACCAAAAAGAAGTAAAGCTATGGCTGTTATTACCCAGTACTCAGCTTCTGGGATTTTATTGAATATATCTATATAATCAAGGGTTTCAAATGTAACAAAAGCCAGTATCAGACCAGTTAAGAAAAGCCAGTCCCCTACTCTGTTAACTATAAAAGACTCAAAGGCTGCATCTGCCGCCGATTTTTTATGATGATAAAAACCTATTAGAAGATAAGAAGCCAGCCCAACACCTTCCCATCCAAAGAAAAGCTGAACCAGATTATCAGAAAGGGTAAGCATCAACATCATAAAAACAAATAAGGAAAGGTAAGCAAAGAACCTTGGGTAGGATGGCTCATTTTTCATATATCCAGTTGCAAATATAAAAATAAATGTTGATATTACTGTAACAACACAGGTCATAAGGGCAGATAAAGGATCCCATAGAATACTAACCGAAATTTCATAATCACCTATAGGCATCCATGTGAAAAGCTTAAGGTTGTAATACTCACCTGTTGTAGCTACTTTTATAAAACCAATAATAGAGACAACAGCAGATATTGCAACAGCAATAACAGCTATAATACCTGATAAAGGCTCTTTCAAAAATTTATATCCAAACAAGCCTATAATTATAAAAGCTATCAGAGGTGAAAAAGGTATAATCCATAAATACTCCATCTCTCTCCTCTTAATTCTTTAGTTCTGTTAGTGTTTCTGTATCAACATCCTTACGGAGTCTGTAAATAGCCATAATTAAACCAAGACCAACCGCAGCCTCAGCAGCTGCTATAGTAAGAATAAAAAACACAAAAACCTGTCCACTAACATCTGCCAGTTTCATATCAAAAGCAACGAAAGCTATATTAACAGCATTAAGCATTAGCTCTGTCGAAAGAAGCAAAGCTATTATATTTCTTCTGACAGCAACACCTATCAAACCCAGAACCATAAGAAGTCCGCTCAAAGCTACATAATACTCATAAGGAACCATCAGCTTTTAGCCTCCTCATCTATAACATGATCTTTTTTCCCGATTATAATTGATCCGATCATTGCAACCAAAAGAATTAATGATGCAACCTCAAATGGAAATAAATATTTTGTAAACAACACTGTCGCTACGGCCTTTACATTGCTAACTTCGCTAATAACTTCAGGTGTGAATATACCTGTATTAGATTTCCATGCACCATAAAGGGAAACAAAAGCAAGCTCCAGAAATATAAGAAAACCTACCGGAAGGGAAATCAAAATATACTTTGACTCAAAGGCTTTCCCCTTAAATTCTGGCACGGTTGATATAACTAATACATAAAAAACAACAATGGCCACAGCATATATAATAATCTGAAGCGCACCTATCAGTTCAGCTCCCATAGCAAAAAACAAGCCTGAAATCATCACAAGTGCGGATATTAAAGAAAGTACTGCATAAATGATGTTTCTAAAAAATACAACCCCCACGGCAGATAAAACAGCAAGAGCAGAAAAAACCCAAAAAGCTGTTATTGTTAACTCCATTTAATTTGCCCCCATAACTTACTTCTTTCTTCATCATCTATCCAGATCCTATCAGGTTCATCATACCGTCTTCTGTCAAAATCTACAGCCCTTTCACACATATCTTTCATATGTGTAACACAACTTGCTCTGTGATAGGAAGCTGTCTCATATATGTCTGTCATTATAAGGCAATCAACAGGACATGCTTCTGTACATAGTCCGCAGTACATACAGTTAAGCAAGTTCATATCAAATCTGACAACCCTTTTTTTTCCATCTAAAGTCTGGACAGCCTCTATTTTGAAAAGCTCAGGAACAGGGCATGCCTGCTGGCACATATAACAGGCAACACATCTGCTTTCTCCCTCTTTTATATCCATAAACTTCTCAATAACCTTAAAGGATGGAGGCTCATTTCCATTTTTTACTCTGTGGGCATGAGTTCCCCTAAACCTTTTTGGAGGGGTTATTTTTTCAAAAGGATAGTATGTTGTGATCGTTTTTCTAAAAAGTTTTTTTATTGTTACTCTCATCCCTTTTAAAAAATCCAGAAATAAAATCAACTCCTTATTTGTAAGCCTCTGTCTTTCAACATATTTTATTTTTACCATATCACCCAAATATCATTATCCAGATAGCGACTACAAGAATATTTGCAAGGGCAAGAGGTAGCATCACCTTCCATGCAAGCTCTGTAATCTGATCAACCCTGTATCTCGGTAAAGTCCAGTGTACCCACAGGAAGAACATAAACAGAAGGAAAACCTTTACAAAAAACCAGACAATAGCAGGTATAGGAAGCCATCCCATAAGAGGTAGAGGATTCCAACCACCGAAAAACAGAATAACTGTTATAGCCGAAAGAACAAACGTGGCAATATACCATTCTGCAAGGGGGAAAAGACCAAACTTCATTCCTGTGTATTCTGTTATATACCCTCCAACAAGCTCAGCTTCAGCTTCCTGAACATCAAAGGGTGTTCTTCCTGTTTCCGCAAGAATACAGAATATAATAACTACAAACGCAAGAATGTTCGGAATTATAAACCAAATATTCTGCTGGGCTTCCACTATTTCTCTAAGGGAGAAAGATCCTGCCATCATTATGGGACCTACCATAGCAAAACCGAGTGCAACTTCATATCCTATTAAAACAGCAGCTTTTCTTAAACTACCTATCATTGGATATTTAGAGTTTGACGCCCAGCCGGCAAATATAACCCCGTAAAGGGATATACTGCCGAAAGCAAGAGCAAGAAGTACACCAATATTAAGATCAGTTATATACGGTTTTATCTCTACACCAAAAACAGTAAAAGGATCTCCAAAGGGAACAACAGCAAGTATCATAATAGCAGGGACAAAAGCCATCAGGGAGGCGAGATAAAAAAGAAATTTATCAACGCTGTCAGGTACTAAATCTTCTTTAGTTAAGACTTTCAGGGCATCTGCGATAGGCTGTAGTAAACCATGCGGACCAACATGGAGAGGTCCGGGACGCTGTTGTACGTGTCCTGCGAACTTTCTTTCAAGGAGGGTAAGATAAGCTGCCCCAAGAAACATAACGAGAATAAAAATCAGTGATTTTATCGTCAAAACAACAACAGTTCCCAGTAGTTCCATCCTAACCTCGTGTGTTGTTATTATGGCTCAGGTCTAAAAAATATTAACATATATATGACAAAAATCAAACACTGTTTGTTAAATTACCTGTCCGTTTCTCCTACAACAGGATCAAGGCTTCCAAGTATGGCAACAGCATCTGCTATTGTTCTCCCCTTTATAAGCTCTGGGAAAATCTGAAGATTGTAAAATGCTCCGGATCTAATTCTCATTCTGTAAGGTCTTCCTTCACCTTTGCTATTTATATAAAACCCAAGTTCTCCCCGTGGATTTTCCCCTGAAAGATATACCTCTCCATCAGTAGTTTTTTCACCATAAACTCTGAGTGTAAAATCTTTTACCATTGATTCAATAGAATTAAAGACTTCCTCAAGGGTTGGAAGAACATTACTGTAATCTGTGGCTATATATTCCTTCCCCTCCATGTTTTTTAGTTTTTCAACACACTGGGCTATTATACTCAAAGACTGTCTCATCTCCTCCATTCTTAAAAGATACCTGTCATAGCAATCACCAACCTTACCAAGTGGAATTTCAAAATCTACCTTATCATAAGCATCTGTAGGCTGTACCATTCTGATATCGTAAGGAATCCCCGCTGATCTTGCAACAACCCCTGTTAGACCGTAGCTGTAAACATCATCTTTTTTTATAATACCAACATCAACATTTCTTTTCAGCCATACTCTGTTTTTTGTCAGTATTGTTTCGTACTCTTCAAGTTTTTCAGGAAAATCTTTTATAAAATGTGAGATAACATCAAGGGCACCATCTGGAAGATCCTTCGCAACACCGCCAATTCTAATGTATGAAGAGTTAAGCCTTATACCAGCAATGCCCTCAATAATATCCATAATCTTTTCCCTTTCTCTAAAAGCATAAAGGAAAATGGTAAGAGCTCCAAGGTCAAGGGCAAATGTCCCAAGCCATAAAAGGTGAGAGTTTATTCTCTGAAGTTCACACATCATGGTTCTTATGTATTTTGCTTTTTCAGGTGGATCTATTCCAAGAAGTTTTTCAACAGCGTTCACATAAGCCACCTGAGAACACAGAGCCGAGATATAATCCATTCTGTCTGTGTAAGGAATGAACTGGGTATATGTCAGATTTTCTGCTATTTTTTCAACGCCTCTGTGTAGCTGACCAAGTATTATGTCGCAGTTTTTTACATATTCTCCTTCCATATCAAACAAAAACCATATTGTTCCGTGTGTTCCCGGGTGGAGAGGACCCCAGTTCAGAACGATCTGGTTTTTCTTTTCCATTCTTGATTTTTGGGTTCTTTCAATATCCTCAAGGGTTGGAACTTTTGTATGATAAGGGTTGTAGTTGTGGGCAGGTATCTCATCAGGTCTAAGATTTAAAGATGGAAGGTAGGTATCTTCTATACCCTTAAGAGGAAAATCCTTTCTTAACGGGTGGTATTTATAACCTTCCCAGAGGAACATTCTTACAAGATTTTCATGACCGTCAAATGAAACCCCAAACATATCCCATGCCTCTCTCTCCGCCCATTTCGCCCCTTTCCAGATGTGAACGACAGAGGGAAGAGAGTCTTCTTCAGCCCAGCATTTCACAGCAACCCTTCTGTTTTTTTCAGGATTAAAAAGAATATAAATCCCTTGAAATCTGGGCTTATGGAGTGGATAATCAATACAGAAAAGATCAATAAAATGCTTGTATCCTAAACTGTTTTTTAGATAGACAAGCAGGTTAAGGAGAGAATTTTTATCAACCGTTAGACTGGTAAAATTTTCCCCCTCTTCAACATTTATTCCTTCAAACTGATTTTTTACTGACTCAAGCTCTTCACTGCTAATCCAAATTTGCAAAATAATACCCCTTAATTTTCATATTCAAAGGGGAAAGCTCCATACGGAGCTTTATTAAAATCCAAGTGGAGATTTTTCTTTAATAGGTTGTGATGCTGTTGGAACTTCTTTAACAGGTATCTCTTCCCAGACTTTGCCTTCCTTTTTGGCTTTTATCTTCTTCTGAAGCTCCATAATCCCCCACAAAAGCGCCTGCGGGGTCGGAGGACAACCCGGGACGTAAACATCAACAGGAATAATTCTATCTACTCCCTGAAGTGTTGCGTATGTTGGGAAAGGTCCACCTGCAGATGAACACCCTCCCATTGATATAACCCATTTAGGATCAGGCATCTGGTCGTATATAAGTTTAAGCATAGGTGCAACTTTGTTTACAACTGTTCCGGCAACTATAAGGACATCTGACTGCCTTGGGGAACCTCTGAATATAATCCCAAGCCTGTCTGTATCAAATCTTGATGCAGCTGTATGCATCATCTCTATAGCACAGCAGGCAAGACCTACAGATGCAGGCCATAAAGAGTTTCTCCTTCCCCAGCTTAAAACTTCCTCAACAGTGGTTAATATTATCCCGTTGTTATGTTTTACTGCCATTTTAACGCTCCTTTTTTCCAGGCATATATATATCCAAGTATAAGAATAAACAGGAATATAAACATTTCAGTAAATATCAGACCTGCATTTATCTGTGCAACTTCTCTAAATATTGCACCCCATGGAAGAACAAAAGCTGCCTCAAGATCAAACAGAACCAGAAGCAGACCAAGAAGATAGTACTTCTGTTCAAGAGAAAGATGAGATGTTTTATCGTAAAGGGGAACACCACATTCGTAAGTGTATCCCTCCATAGGATCCGGAACTCTTGGCGCAATAAGCCTGTTTATAAGCAAAAGTGCCGCTCCTATAACAAAAGCAAGAATTCCAAAAACAACAAGGGCAAAGTATCCTGTCATCTCTACACCTCAAACAGATTTTCAAACACCGTTTTATAAAGAATAACCGATAATCCTTCTAAAATCAATTATCCATTTTAGTTTGGTTTATAACCAGTTTTCTATTCTTAAAGCATCTATTCTTGAGAACTCTTTCGTGTTGTTGGTAACCAAAACAGCATTTAAAGATAATGCATGGGCTGCTATTTGAAGATCATAAGCTCCGATGATTTTACCCTTTTTTTCCAGATAAGCTCTTAATTTTCCGTATTCTTCTGACGCTCTTAAATCAAACGGTAAAACCTCAAAAAAATCTATAAATGTTTTAACCGTGGTTATTAGCTTTTGAGTGCCTTTTTTATAAGCCCCATACAAAAGCTCTGACGCCACAATGCTTGAAAGGACAACTTCATTGTCTTTACTAATAGTTTTTAACTTTTCTTTTACAAAAACAGGTTTTTCTCTGATAATAAAACTGCAAATATTAGTATCAAGCATATAAATCATTAAAATAATTCCCTTTCTTGAGCTGTTGGTTGGTTTCTATTTTTTAGGAAGTTTTTAGCTTCCGTATCCTCCAGTTCCTCTAAAATCTCAAATAGAACATCCCATTTCTCTTTTTCAGGGAATATGATCAATTTGTTGTTCTGTTTTGCGATGTAAACTTCTTCTGCATCTATTTGATACCCTTTGGGCAGTCTTACAGCTAACGAGTTTCCACTTCTAAAAACTTTTGTCCTTTTCACACCATATCACCTCTAAGTGAATATACAATAAAGTATATACATTGCATTCTGGAATGCAACTTTAAAAAGAATAAATTTAGGCATACATACTTCTATTGTTGAGCAAGCAAAACTGTTATACATACTAAATTGATTCTTTAAAATAAGTTCTAAAGCCTTATTCATTTTCATATCTCAAATCTTTAATCTTTCTTTATTCCTAAACTCCTATTTAAACATATCTAAGATATAAGCATTTATTTAGGTTATTGATTTAACCAGCTGAAAATCTATGTATAATGATTAAAAGAATGAAAGATAGGTTGGATCAACATAAGAAGGGATTGTTATTGAGGTTGTAGACAAAACGGTAGATGCTGAAAAAGTCAAAAAGGTTGTTGAAAACTGTCAGACCGGAAAATGCGACTGTATGATTGAAAAACAAAAGCAAAGGTTACATTTATGGATTTTAAAAAAATCCTGTTTTTAGGGCTGTGGCTACTTTAATAATGAGCAAAATTTCTACCTAAAACATAAATTCATGCAGGATATAAAATGGCAATAAAAATAGGCTTTATATGCACGGGAAACTCTGCAAGAAGCCAGATGGCTGAAGGCTTTGGAAAATATTATGCCAAAAAATTTGGAAAAGATATAGAGGTTTATTCTGCAGGATCAGACCCTTCAGGTTATGTCCACCCACTTGCATTTAAGGTCATGGCAGAAAAAGGTATAGATATATCAAAAAACAGATCAAAATCCTTAAAGGAGATACCATTAAATGAGCTTGATTATGTTATAACACTGTGTGGAGATGCTGCCGAGAACTGTCCGGTAGTAGTAGGGGCAAAAACAATACACTGGGGACTTCCTGATCCTGCGAAGGCAGAGGGAACAGAAGAAGAAAAACTGAAAGTTTTCAGAGAAATAAGGGATAAAATAGAAGAAAAGGTAAAAAATCTGATAGCAGGTATATAAATGGGAAAAAATCTTAAGCTGTCCTTATACGTGATAACAGATGAAAAACTCCTTGAGGGAAAAGATATAGTAAAGGCTGTTGAGGAAGCCATCTTAGGAGGAGCTGATGTTATACAGTACAGGGCAAAGAATAAATCTTCCAGAGAAATGTATCAGGAAGCTGTTCAGATAAAAAAATTATGCGGTAAATACAACAAACCTCTGATAATAAATGACAGGGTGGATATAGCTTTATCTGTTGATGCTGATGGGGTTCATGTAGGTCAGGAGGATCTTGATGTGGAGGTTGTCAGAAGGCTTATCGGTTTTGATAAGATTGTTGGGCTTTCAACAAAAAACCTTAAGCAGGTTGAGGAAGCTAACAGACTGCCTGTTGATTACATAGGGTTTGGAAGTATTTTTCCAACAGAAACTAAAAAAGATGCAAAGGTTTCCGGACTGGATCAACTGAAAAAAGCTGTTGAGCTATCTATCCAGCCTGTTGTTGCTGTAGGAGGTATCAATGAGCAAAACATACAGTCTGTTCTGGATACAGGCTGTGAAAATGTAGCTGTAGTCTCGGCAGTTTTTAAAGACGAAAACATCAAACAGAACACAAAAAGATTAAAAGAGATAATCAACAAAAAAAATAAAATGGGTTTTAATGTTGATTAAACAAAACACAGGTATAATTTTTGTAAAAAAATTAAAAAGGGAAAGATGGAAGGAATAGGAAAAACTCTAATATTGATAGGGCTTTTTATAGTTCTGGTTGGTTTACTGATCACATTTTTTGAAAAACTCCCCTTCGGACTTGGAAAACTTCCGGGGGACATATACATAAAAAGGGATAACTTTGTTTTTTATTTCCCACTTGCAACATCAATATTAATAAGCGTTGTTCTATCACTTATATTTATTCTCCTTTCAAAGATCTCAAAATGATAAAGCTGTCAGATTACGATTACAACCTTCCAAAAGAGCTTATCGCAAAATATCCTGTTGAGCCGAGAGATTCCTGTAGGCTTATGGTTTTGGACAGAAAAACCAAAAAGATTGAGCACAGAGTGTTTAGAGAAATAGGGGAATACCTTGAAGAAGGAGACTTACTTGTTCTAAATGACACAAAGGTTATTCCTGCAAGACTAATAGGGAAGAAAAAAACAGGTGCAAAGATAGAGGTTTTTCTTTTAAGACCTTACACAGAAAAAAAATGGGAAGCCCTCATAAAAAACATAAAAAGGCTGAAAAAAGGTCAGGAAGTAATTATAGGTGAAGACTTCAGGGTAAAACTCCTTGAAAAACAGGAAGAAGGAAAGGCGAAGGTTGAACTTATTGGAGATGATATTGACAGGCTCTTAGAAAAATACGGACACATTCCACTGCCACCTTACATAGAAAGGGAAGATGAAGAAAAAGATAAAGAGCTTTACCAGACAGTGTTCGCAAGAAAACAGGGTGCTGTTGCTTCACCAACAGCAGGGCTGCATTTTACAAAAAAACTTCTTGAAAAACTTGAAAAAAAAGGTGTAAAAAAAGCCTTCTGCACCCTCCATGTTGGGCTTGGAACATTCAGACCGATAAAAACTGAAGACATCACAAAACACAAAATGCATGAGGAGTTTTACCAGATCCCTGATGAAACACTGCAGGCAATAAAAGAAACAAAACAAAAAGGCAAAAAGGTTATAGCCGTTGGAACAACAGTTGTTAGAACCCTTGAAACTTACGCCCAGACAGGTCGTAAAGAAGGTTTCAGCGATATATTTATATACCCTCCTTACAGCTTTAAGATGGTTGATGCCCTGATAACAAACTTTCACCTGCCAAAATCAACCCTTATACTTCTTGTCTCTGCATTTGCCGGAAGGGATTTTATAATGGAAGCCTACAAAGAAGCTGTTGAAAAAAAATACAGATTTTTTTCTTACGGTGATGCGATGCTAATCATCTAAAAGCTCAAAAACCTTTTCCCTTGATGTTTCTCCTCTTATAAGCCTTATTTTTGATTTTGGAATTTTAAAATGTTTTGACAGCACCTGAACAACCTTTTTGTTGGCTTTTCCCTTTTCAGGAATGGCTGTAACCCTTACCTCATAATAATCTGTATCTATTTTTTTGATCTCATCTTTTTTTGCGTTAGGCTTTACCCTGACTGTGATTCTCATTTCTTACCCCTTATGTTAAAATTCATTTATGGAGACCCTGAAAAAAATTGTAATATTTTTGAGCGGTGCTTTTGTATACCTTTTCGTTTTTATCATGGGGGGAAGTCTAATAAATGAAAAGATCCTCTCCCAGTTCTATTTTCTTATATTTATTGCCCTTTTTCTTATAGGTTTTATTTCAAACATATTTATTAATAAATATCTTTATAAGGTATGCCCCATAAGATCAATAATATACTCCTTTATTAGCGGAATTCTTCTTTTTGCCTCTGCATTTTTTATTCTGAAAATAGGGGGCTTTAATTGAAAAATATATACCTTGTCGGCTTTATGGGAAGCGGGAAATCAACAGTAGGCAGGATACTGGCAGAAAAGCTGAATATGAACTTTGTTGATGTTGACCAGTTGATAGAAGAAGAAGAAAAAATGAAAATATCAGACATATTTAAAAAAAAAGGGGAAAAATACTTCAGAGAGCTTGAAAGAAGAAAGATAAAAGACCTGACCAAAGGAGAAAACCTTGTGATCTCAACAGGAGGAGGTCTGGGAGCAGACAGGGAAAATATGGATCTGATGAAAAAAACAGGTTTTGTTGTCTGGTTAGATGTATCCCTTGATGAGATAATTAAAAGATGCGAAGGAGACAAAAACAGACCCTTATTAAACCAGCCTTACGAAAACATCAAAAAACTTTATGAAAAAAGAAAACCTGTCTATAAAATGGCTAACATACATATAAAAACAGACAGCAAAAATCCAGAAAAGATAGCAGAGGAAGTAATAGATGCTTATATACACAGGCATTGATATAGTTGAAAATAAAAGAATAGAAAAAGCAATTAAAAAATTTGGAAACAGATTTCTAAATAGAATTTTTACAGAAAATGAGATAAAATACTGCTATGGTAAAGCTGAATATGTCTCATGTTTTTCTGCAAGGTTTGCAGCAAAAGAGGCATTTATAAAGGCATTTTATCAGGCTTTCCAAAAAAACATTCCCCTTAAATCTATAGAAATAAAAGGCTTTGCAGGAAAGCCTGCAGAAATTTTGCTGCACCCTCCTGATGAAAATGTCAAATCTAATCTAAACCGCGTAAAATATACACTTTCCATATCTCACGAAAAGAACTACTCTGTAGCAATAGCAATTATTTATTTTTATTAGTGCAGAAAAAAATTTGCACATTTTATATTCATAGTCTTTATGTTCTTTATTTTTCAAGAACTAATAAATTGGCACATCAATTGCTAATAATTTTTTGCGAGGGAAAAAAATGAAAATGAAAAAGTACACAGTAGAAAATCTTCAGAAAGGGTGGGTGTTAATAAGGGAAGAGTTAGGAGAAAACGCTATAATTCTATCTGTCAAAGAGGCTGACGGTAAATTTGAGATTTTAGCTGCATCTCCTGAGAAAAAAACACCAAAAAAAGAAGATAAACTGTTTGAAACTTTCAAGAAAAAGTTCAGCAAAAATGAGGACATCAAAAATTTAGAAAAGCTGATAAACCTGCTGATAAGAATAAAAGATTCAAAGATAAATGACAGTCTGCTAAATGAGATTCAGGAGGAAATACACAGGAACTATCTGCCTATCATTGAAAAAATCAACAGCGTTGACATTCTTACAAAAATTGAGACAAATCCCCTTACCAAAAGGTACATCAATGTTTTAGGCAACATATCATCAGGAAAAAGTACAACAATAGCAAAACTTGCTGCGATACTTAAATTCAACAGGGACAAAAAAATAGCCGTTGCCTCCTTTGATTTTTACAAAATCGGCGGATCAGAAAGCCTCAAAAAGTTTGCAGAAATAATGCAGATACCCTTCTTTATGATAAAAGATGAAAAAGATCTGATAATGTACAAGGACTCTTTTGACGAGTTTGAGCATATACTTTTTGACACCCCGGGAAATATAAAAGATCTTACAGAGGTGGAAAAGATACTAACATTTATTACATCAAGCTCAGACGCAGAAAACATACTCACTATACCCCTGACAAAGAAAGAAAATCTGATTGACAGGGATATAAGGTACTTCAGCAAATTTAAGATACACCACCTTATACTTACAAAATTAGATGAGCTTGAAAACAGAATACCCCTTTATTTTGTTCTGACAAACTACGACTACAAAATAAGCTACATAACAAATGGTCTGAATGTTCCTAAGGACATTGTTGAATCCTATCAGGTTCTGAACGGAATTTTTGAGGAGAGAGGCAGATGAAAGATCAGGCAGAAATCTTAAGAGACATGGCAAAGAAGTTAAAACCTTTTGATTTTCAGGTTATATCCATAACATCAGGTAAGGGAGGAGTAGGAAAAACAAGTTTTACAGTAAATCTTGCGTATCATCTTCAGAAATTAGGTAAAACAGTTTTAATACTTGATGCAGATCTTGCTTTAGCAAATGTTGATATAATTCTTGGGGAAAGGCCAAAGTACAACCTTCTTCATCTGTTATCAGGCGAAAAAAACATAAATGAGATAATATGGGAATCTAAGTACGGCATAAAGTTTATACCTGCATCTTCAGGCTTTGAGGAACTTGCCAACCTTCCAAAAGAAAAACAGATCCAGATACTAAACTCTCTTCAGGAAATCTACTACAAATTTGATATTATGCTTATAGATACATCTGCAGGAATATCTGAGAGCGTTATAAATTTCTGTTTGGCTTCAGACAAAACAATAGTGATAACAACCTCAGACCCAACCGCTTTAGCAGATTCTTACGCAATTTCAAGAATTCTTCTGAATTACAAACCAGAAAACATGGAATTGGGACTTGTTGTTAATCTCGTTGAAGATGAATATGAGGCTGAAAAGATATACAAAGGTATGAATAATATTCTGAAAGAGTTCACAGGAAAAACCATAAAATACTACGGAGCTCTAAGAAAAGACAAAAAACTATCTGAATCGGTGAAAGACAGGTATGTTTTATCAGCTGTTAATCCAAAATCAGCTTACAGCAAAGATGTTGAGTCTATAGCAAGGTATATAGTTGAAGGAAAAACGGTAAAGAGGAAAGATGGTTTCTGGAATAGATTTATCAAAAACTTAAAAAATCTAAAGGTAGAGTAAGGAGGAGAAAAGATGAAGGTGTCTAACAGAGAGAGAAACGAAATAATAATGGAGTTTTTACCTAAAATTCAGTATATCGTCCAGTCAATAAAACAGGAAAATCTTCCTCCTACCGTAACAGAAGAAGATCTTATAAACACAGGGGTCTTAGGGCTTATTGATGCCATAAACAAATATGATCCGGAAAAAGGTGTAAAACTATCAACATATGCAGAGATAAGGATTAGAGGACATATAATAGATAGTTTAAGAAAGCTTGACTGGGTTCCAAGAAATATAAGACAAAAAGCAAGACATATAGAAACTGCAATTCTTGAGGTTGAGCAAAAATTGGGAAGAGAAGCAACCCCTGAGGAAATAGCAGAATATTTAGGTATGGATGTTGAGGAATACATGAAGTATGCTGAAAAAATCTCAAACAGCAGTCTTATATCAATAGACACAAAAGTAGGAATTGATGAAGACAGCACAACAAGTCTTTGGCAGATTTTATCAATAAATGACGATACACCAGACAAACATGTTGAAGAAGAAGAATTGAAAAGAATAATTTCTGATATAATTTCTAAGCTAAAAGAAAGGGAAAGACTTGTTATAACACTTTACTATTACGAAGAACTATCAATGAAAGAGATAGGAGAAATACTTGGATTGACAGAATCAAGAATTTCCCAGATACATACAAAGACAATGCTTAAAATAAGAAATATGATAAGTAAATATTTAACAAAGGATTAAATGGAGAAAAATAGCGTTTATATACATTACTTAATAGGAGATCTTGAGAATTATGTTGTTGATAATAGGCTAAAAATAGAAAAAATTTTGGGCAAAGAAAATTTAAGTATTCAGGACAGTATTTATATATTTGACAAATTTTCCAACAGTCTTAAAAAAACCACAAATCTCATCAAACTTTCAAATGAAATAAATGATAAAGACACTTTAAGAACAATATCAATCGTTTCATCTGAAACGATAGCTTGGGTAATGTTTACTTTTCCCTCTGTTGAGCCTGTTATTCCTGTTTTCCTTGAGAATCTAATGTTTGACAAAAGACATATAATTGATGCTCTTGGGGAACTGCTCCTTGAGTTTGATGAGTTTATAGAAAAACCTGAGAAACTAAAGTCTATAAATGTGGAAATATTCAATATGGTAAATGAAGTTTCTATGTTTTTTGGACATTTATCAAGTATGATGAAAAAGGGAGCTTTGGAAAATTAGCGCCCCCTAACGAGAGAAAGTCCTCCATCAACAACTATGGTCTGACCCTGTATCCATTTTGCATCCGGTGTGCAAAGAAATCCAACAACACCAGCAATATCCTCAGGCATACCCATTCTGCCTAAAGGAGTAAGCTTTACAGTTCCTTCTTTTACTTCTTCGTAATTTGGGAAAAGCTGTATGGCTTCTGTATCTATAGGACCGCCAGATACTGTATTTACATTAATCCCTTTTTCTCCCAATTCAACAGCAGCATATCTGACGAGAGCCTCAAGGGCAGACTTTGCAGCACCGTGTATAGCGTAATTGGGCATGTAATCCCTTGTACCTGTGGAAGATATAGCTATTATTTTTCCTTCTCTATCTTCCATTAATGGAACAGCTTTCTGAACACTCCAGATAAAACCCATAACAGTAATATCAAATATTCTCCTTGTTCCTCTCTCTTTCAGCCTTAAAAATGGAGCAAATCCTCCAACAACCTCCCTTCCTGAAGCAACAGCATTGCTGACAAAAATATCAAGATAACCAAATTTTTCTTTTATTTCATTAAAAACCCTGTCTATGTCCTCTTTATTTCCAAAATCTCCCTGAATCGCATACCCCTTAACTCCCTTCTCTTCTATTTCCTTAACAGTTTCTTCAGCCTTTTCTTTATTTTTGTAATAGTTAATTATCACATCAGCTCCCATCTCAGCTAACTTTAGTGCTATAGCTCTTCCTATTCCTCTGCTTCCTCCGGTTATAAAAGCGAGTTTTCCGTCAAGTTCCTTACAGGTCATCTATTCCCTCCTTTAATGATGTTTACTTTTATTTACTTTTTCCAAAAACTTTTTAAGTAAAACATCCCCATGGTATCCCTCTTCAACAAGATCAAGAAAAATTTTCATCTCTTCATCTGATGGTTCTCTTCCTAATATATCAATTATTTTTTCATACTCCACAAAAGTATCTTTTTCCCATCCTTCTCCAATCATATAGTTCTGATATACAAAAGGGTCTTCTACTTTTGCTTTTAATGCCTCCTTATAACCTAATATAAACATAATAATCATCAATACCAGAAAGGTAAATGCAAGTATTACACTGATAATAAGCTCCATCTTACTCCTCCTTAATTGAATTCCCTTAATCTTTGGAGAACTTTAAAAGCTTTTTTAGAATAAATTGTTTCTTTTGCAAGTTCAATTCCTTCCTTTATATCTTCAACAATTCCGGAAACTTTAAGAGCAAATGCCGCATTCAAGGCTACAAAATCCGTTTTTGGAGAGTAGTCTTTACCTTCAAGAATAGAAAGGGCTACTTTTAGGTTGTACTCAAGATCTCCTCCCTGTATATCTGAAAGGGATGCTCTTTTAAGGCCAAAATCTTCAGGTTTTATTTTGTATATATATATATCCTTATCATCTAATTCTCCAACAAGTGTTTCGTTTGTTATAGATACTTCATCAAGACCTTCCATGCCATGGACAACAAATGCTCTTTTTACACCAAGCTGTGGCAACACTTTTGTAAGAGGCTCAACAAGGTTAAGATCGTATACTCCCATAAGCTGAAATTTTGCATCTGCAGGATTTGAAAGTGGCCCAAGTATGTTAAATATAGTTCTTATCCCTATCTCTCTTCGCTGCTTTATTACATTTTTCATAGCAGGATGGTATATAGGTGCAAATAAAAATGCCAGTCCGATTTTTTCAATAGCTTCTGCAGCTTTCTCAGGAGACATCTGAATGTTTACTCCAAGGGCTTCCATTATGTCTGCACTTCCACATTTTGAGGATACAGACCTGTTTCCATGTTTTGCCACTTTTGCACCTGCACCTGCAACAACAAATGCTGTTATTGTAGAAACATTAAATGTGTTTACTTTGTCGCCACCTGTCCCGCAGGTGTCCACAAGTTTTGATCTATCTGAAACAGGAAGTTTAACAGACTCCCTTTTCATAACAGATGCAGCTGCTGCTATTTCTTCAACAGTTTCTCCTTTCATCTTTAGACCTACGAGAATAGCACCTATCTGGGCATCAGTGGCCTCTCCTTTCATTAAAAAATCAAAAAGCATTTCTGTCTCTTCTTTTGTAAGATCTGTATTGGAAGTTATCTTTTTTATTAACTGTTTTATCACTGTACCCCTCTACTCAAGAGATTTGTCCAGATATTCTATAATCGCTTTTTCCCTTAGTTTGTTAAGCTGTATCTGGTACTCATTTTTAAGTCTCTGGGCTATCTCTTCTCCAGAAAGATCCTGATTCAGCACTTTTTCTTTTTCTGCCTCAACTATAACAAAGTAAACACCGTTTTTTACAGGAACTTCAAATATTTCTCTGATCTTTTTCTTCCATATCTGCTGATCTAATTTTGGTATAAGATCCCCTTTTTGAACTTCCCCTAAAAGACCTCCTTTTTCTGCGGTTATTGGATCATCAGAATATTTTTTTGCAAGTTCAGGAAAGTTATCTGCATTGAGATTTTTCAGCAGATAGTCATATTTTTCTTTAAAATCTTTATTAGATGTAGATAAAAATATTATTCTAACCTTCCTCGTTTTTACCTGTTTTCCTTCCTTTATTCCTCCAAAAAGGGCTCTTCTTAAATGAATCTGTATGTACCTCCTGATAAGAAGTTCTCTTTTTATAAGATCTTTGAACTCTGTAAATGATAGCCCTTGCTCTATTAGCTTATTTTTAAACTGTTCAACACTCTCCAATTTATTAGCTTTAGCTATTCTGAGAATAGCATCATCTATTTCTTTTGGATCAACCCTTATTCCTAATTTTTCAGCTTCCTGTGCAACAAGTATCTGATCTATAAGTTTTTTTGCAGCTTCTTTCTTATTATTAATTCCAAACCATTGCATCGCCATATCAAGTTCGGACTGTAAGACAGGCTGACCGTTAACAACAATAATTATCTTATCAAAAAGTTTCAAATCTTTATCTGAAGCATATAAAAAACTGAAAAATATTAAAAAAGATGTTATTACCCTAATCATCATTTTTCCTTCTTTTATCAGCGTAATTTTCAATTATTCTAAGCTGGGATCTTTCAATGCCAAGTGCTTTATCTGGTATATCTTTTGTTATAACAGAACCCGATCCTGTTATTGCTTCCTCTCCTATTGTTACAGGTGCAACAAGCATTGTATCACTTCCTATAAATGCTTTATCTTTGATAACGGTTTTATGTTTTTTAAATCCATCATAATTACATGTTATTGTTCCCGCTCCGATATTAACATTTTTTCCTATCTGGGCATCACCAAGATAAGCAAGATGTTTCGCTGCTGTATTTTCTCCAACAACCGAGTTTTTTACCTCAACAAAATTCCCTATCTGGGCATTTTCTTTTATTACAGAATTATTTCTTATTCTTGCGTAAGGTCCTATGACAGAATTATCCTCAATAACAGAATCCTCAATTATAGAGCCTTTAAGGATTTTCACATTTTTTCCTATTTTGGAGTTTATCACACTGCAGTTTTCTTCAATTACCGTGTCCTCCCCTATAGATGTTTTTCCTTTAAGAGAAACTCCCTGAAATATCTCAACATCTGGTGATAGCTCAACATCAAACTCAATATAAACAGTCTCAGGGTTGTGGAATGTAGCTCCCGCATAAGACCAGAACTGAAGATATTTCATTCTCAGTATATTTTCGGCTTTTGCAAGATCCCACCTGTCGTTAACCCCTATAAACTGAGTGTAGTCTGGAACCATAAGAGCATAAACATCTTTACCCATCTGATTAAGAAGTTCAATCACATCTGTAAGATAATACTCTTTCTGTGCGTTGTTGTTTTCAAGCCTATCTATAACCTGATTCAGATAAGGTGCATAAAACAGGTAAATACCTGTGTTGATCTCATCAATCTGCTGCTCCTGATAGGTTGCGTCCTTTTCCTCAACTATCTTTATTATTTTGTGGTTTTTATCTTTTACTACTCTGCCGTAGCCTAAGGGATTTGGAACTTTGGTGGTGATTACAACACCTGCCACATCTTCATTCCTGAAATCCTGTCCACCCTCTGCAGGTGCTCCTTCAAATTTCATAAGAGCTTCCATATATTTGACAGCATTTTTCAGTGTTTCACCCTCAACAAGAGGAAGATCCCCGTTAACAATCAGAACTATACCATCAAAATTTTCCCAGTAAGGCTTTGCTGTAGCAACTGCATGTCCTGTACCAAGTTGTTCCTCCTGTTCAACATAAACACAGTTAAGGCAGTTTATAGCTTTTATAACCTGTTGTTTTTCATGTCCTACAACATATATCATCCTGTCAGGATTACTCCATCTAACTGCAAGGGATACATAATGTATCATAGGCTTTCCGAGTATTTTATGTACCACTTTAGGTTTTTTTGATCTAAATCTTGTTCCTTTGCCTGCTGCAAGTATAACAGCTATATGCTTCTCATGGTGGTGTCCCATCTTTTTACCCCTTAACAAGAGTGTTTTCAAGTTTTTCTATTAAAGGCATAACCTCTTCGCTCTTTGTTTTATAACTTGCCCTGTTAACAATAAGTTTTGCAGAAGAAGGGCTTATCTCTTCTAATACCACAAGTCCGTTTTCCCTGAGAGTTCTTCCTGTTTCAACAATATCTACAATAAAATCTGCAAGTCCAACCAGTGGAGCAAGCTCTATTGAACCGTAAAGCTCTATAATCTGTACTTTTACCCCTTTTTTTCCAAAAAAATCTCTTGCAATATTAGGATATTTAGTTGCCACTTTTAATGATGTTGGATTAGAAAAATATTTATTCCTGTCTTCAGGAAGTCCAGCAACCATTATTGTGCATGCACCTACACCAAGATCAACAGGTATATACACATCCGGTTTTGTTTCAAACAGAAGATCGTCACCTGCAACCCCTATATCTGCAACACCGTATTCTACATAAACCGGAACATCTTTAGCCCTAACCAGTAAAAAATTGAATTTATCCACCTGTAAAATAAGCTTTCTGGAATCCTGTTTTATCAGGTTTTCAATTATCCCTGCAGAGGCAAAAATTGAAATCACCTGATCAAAAAGCCTCCCTTTAGGCAGAGCCACCGTCAGCCTATCTTGAGGAAGTTTTCTAACCATCTACTGCCTTCTTCCCTTTGCAAAAGGTATGCTTATCCAGAGCTGATCAACCTCAC
>Ga0256832_1000205_pt1 | contig 37007 bp, 32 predicted proteins | sample 134614metaG_FD_190534 | JGI IMG/M metagenome (GOLD analysis project Ga0256832, IMG submission 190534) | Hydrothermal vent microbial communities from Lau Basin, Pacific Ocean - 134-614 | ecosystem: Environmental > Aquatic > Marine > Hydrothermal vents | place: Pacific Ocean: Lau Basin | collected...
CAACCTCAAGGGGCCATTCTTTCTGTCCCAGGCCTGCGCGCCCTGGTTGAAGAAGCAGCGTGGCTGCATCGTCAACATGGTCGATATCCATGGGCTTCGCCCGCTGCGCAAGCATCCGGTGTATTCCATTGCCAAGGCGGGCAACGCGATGATGGTGCAGGCTCTGGCCCATGAGCTGGGACCCGAGGTTCGCGTCAATGGCGTCGCGCCTGGCGCCATCCTGTGGCCAGCGCAAGGCCTGGACGATGCCGCGCGACAGCAGATCCTGGACCGGACCGCACTGAACGCGATCGGCGATCCGGACGATATCGCCTGCACGATCCTGTTTCTCGTGCGCGATGCGCTCTATGTCACCGGCCAGATCATCGCGGTCGACGGCGGTCGCACAGCCCAACAATAGCGCTATCGAGGGTCTGTCTGGACGATATTGCCCCGATCGAAGAGCTATCGCCAAGGCCGCGGCGCATGTCAAGGTATACTCGTCGCCCATGAATTTTCGAGATCGTTCCTCGCGCCCATGGGCCAGGCGCGGAAGCGAGTCATAGCCCCTTCCATGGCGAGTTTCCGCACAACGCCCACGGGTGCGAGGGACGGTCGCAGTGGCCGAAAATCCATGGGCGGCGAGTATAACACCCCCGTCAGCCTTCACACAGCAAGGCCACCGCATGGACTTCTATGCCCTCCTTGCGCCCGGCGAAGCCCATGCCCTCGGTGGTCGTTGCCTTGATGTTGACCGCATCGCGGGAGACGCCGAGATCGGCGGCGATATGCTCGCGCATGCGTGGGAGGTACGGCGCCAGCTTGGGCGCCTGCGCGATCAGGGTCAGGTCGACGTTCAACGCCCGCCAACCGGCTTCGGCCACCGCTTCGACCACGCGGCGCAGCAGGATACGGCTGTCGATGCCCGCGAACTCGGCGTGGCTGTCCGGGAAATGGTGACCGATGTCGCCGAGCGCGGCGGCGCCGAGCAGCGCATCGCACAACGCATGCAGGGCGACATCACCGTCGGAGTGCGCGGCCAGCCCCTCGGGATGATCGATCTCGACGCCGCCCAGCACCAGGCGGGTGCCGCTGGCGAAGCGGTGGGCATCGTAACCATGACCGACACGCATCAGTCTTTCTCCTCTTCGAGCAGGAAGGCGGCCAGCGGGAGATCCTCGGGCCGGGTGATCTTCAGATTGGCGCGGCTGCCCTCGACCAATAACGGATGATGACCCGCCAGCTCCATCGCGCCGGCGTCATCGGTCACCAGGTGGCCGCGCGCGAGGGCGTCGCCGAGCGCGCGATGCAGCATGCCGACGCGGAACATCTGCGGCGTCAGGGCATGCCACAGGCCCTCGCGCGGCACCGTCTCGCGCACCGCGCCATGAGCGTCGTCGCGCTTCATCGTATCGGCCACCGGCGCGGCCAGCAGGCCGCCGACCGGGTGCGCGCCGGCGCGCGCGAGGAGCCGCTCCAGGTCGGCGCGCGGCAGGCACGGGCGCGCGGCATCATGCACCAATACCCAGTCGTCGGCGGCCTCTTGCTGTAATAACCAGTCGAGCAGACGCAACACCGAGTCCGCGCGCTCGGCGCCGCCGGCCACGGTATGCACGCGCGCATGGCCGGCATGGGCGCAATCCGGCCAGTAGGGATCTTCCGGATGCAAGGCGACGACCACCCGGTGGATCGCGGGATGTCCGACGAAGCGCGCAAGAGTGTGATCGATGACGCGCCGGCCGCCGAGCTCCAGGTATTGCTTCGGACGCCCGGCGCGCATCCGGCGACCGATGCCGGCGGCCGGGATCGCTGCCCAACAACGTGGCTGATTCATTCGGTTTCCGCGCCGATGACCTGGATGAAGGTCTCGCCGTCACGGATCATGCCAAGCTCGGAACGCGCGCGCTCCTCGACCGCCTCGCGCCCATGGCGCAGATCGGCGACATCGGCACGCAGCGCCGCGTTGCGCTGTTTGCGACGCGCCAGACCCGCGTCGCGGCGGGCGATCTCGTGTCGCAAGGCGCTGATGCGCGCCAAACCGCCCTCGCCGACCCACAGGCGGTAGTGCAACACCAGCAAGGCCGCGATCAGCAACAGCTGAACCAAGCGCAACATCAGTGGACCGGGCACGATGTGTTCACAACGGTTTCCATTTCGTGGAACCTGAAAAAGCGGCGAAGCGGGTTCATCCGGACCCTTCGGCCAGGAACCGCGCTGTGCTCAGGCGCGCTCCCGGAACCATGTCCGGTTCGAGTACCGCGGAGCCGGCCACGGCGTTGCCACGCAATAGCGCTGTTGCCCGATCCGCAGCGCTTGATCGGGCCTACGCCTTGTCAGGTCAATGGCATTTCAGCACGATTGCACTGCAATGGCGGCAACCGCGCTGTATTGAGGCACCATGAGTGAATGGTTACAGAATAGGGAAGGATTCGGAACGAAGCAAGCGCCACGCCCCTCGCCCGCATGCCTACTTCTTCAGAAACGGAAACGCATCCTTGCCCGCAAAGCGGGCCTCATCGCCGAGTTGGTCTTCGATGCGCATCAGCTGGTTGTACTTGGCGACGCGATCGGAACGCGACAGCGAGCCGGTCTTGATCTGACCGGCGTCGGTGGCCACGGCGAGGTCGGCGATGGTGGTGTCCTCGGTCTCGCCGGAGCGGTGGGAGATCACCGTGGTATAGCCGGCCTCGTGCGCCATCTCGATCGCGGCGAGGGTCTCGCTGAGGGTGCCGATCTGGTTGAACTTGATCAGGATGGAGTTGGCGATGCCTTTGTCGATGCCTTCGCGCAGGATCTTGGTGTTGGTGACGAAGAGATCGTCGCCGACCAATTGCACCTGTCCGCCGAGCTCGTCGGTGAGCTGTTTCCAGCCGTCCCAGTCCCCTTCGTCGAGGCCGTCCTCGAGCGAGACGATCGGGTATTGGCGCACCCAGTCGGCCAGGTAGGCGACGAACCCGGCAGCATCGAATTCCCGCCCTTCGGAGGCGAGTACATACTTGCCGTCGCGGTAGAACTCCGAGGCTGCGGCGTCGATACCCAGGTAGATGTCCTCGCCGGCGCGGAAACCGGCCTTGTCGATGGCCTCCAGGATGACCTCGATCGCGGCTTGGTTCGAAGAAAGATTGGGGGCGAAGCCGCCTTCATCGCCGACCGTGGTCGACAGGCCCTGCGCGGCGAGCACCGATTTCAGCGCATGAAACACCTCGGCGCCGTAGCGAACCGCCTCGCGGAGGCTGGGCGCGCCGGCCGGGATGATCATGAATTCCTGCAGATCGACGCTGTTGTCGGCATGTTCGCCACCGTTGATGATGTTCATCATCGGAACCGGCAGCAGGTTGGCGGCCGGGTTCAGCGATTTGTACAGCGGCAGCATGCGTTCCTGGGCGGTGGCGTGAGCCGCCGCCAATGATACCGCGAGGATCGCGTTGGCGCCGAGATGGGATTTGTTTTCGGTGCCATCGAGCTGGATCATCTGTTCGTCGAGGAACTGCTGCATCGAGACCTCTTCGCCGACCAGGCGGTGACGGATCTGCTCGTTGATATGGCCGACCGCGCGCAACACGCCCTTGCCGCCGAAGCGGCCTTTGTCGCCGTCACGCAGCTCCAACGCCTCGCGCGAGCCGGTCGAGGCGCCGGAGGGCGCGGCGGCGCGGCCGATCGCACCGTCGTCGGTGATGACATCGGCTTCGACGGTTGGGTTGCCACGGGAATCGAGGATCTCGCGTCCCCGGATTTCGATGATTTCTGACATGGATGCTTCCTTGGTGTTAGCTAGGGTTTTTGTTCGAGAAAGCCGCGCGATTTCACTGCTTCGTCGATCGCCAACAGGGTTTCGAGCAGCTCGCGCATGCGTCCCAGCGGCCAGGAGTTGGGGCCGTCGCTGAGCGCCTCGTCGGGGTTCGGGTGGGTCTCCATGAACAAGCCGGATAGGCCGGCGGCCACCGCCGCGCGCGCGAGCACGGGCACATGCTCGCGCTGGCCGCCGGAGCAAGCGCCCTGCCCGCCCGGCAACTGCACCGAGTGAGTGGCGTCGAACACCACCGGACAATCGCATTCACGCATCACCGCCAGGCCACGCATATCCGAGACCAGGTTGTTGTAACCGAACGAGACGCCGCGCTCGCAGGCCATCACCTGTCGGTTGCCGGCCGCCCGCGCCTTGTCAATGACATGTTTCATGTCCCAGGGTGCGAGAAACTGGCCTTTTTTGATGTTCACCGGCCGCCCCTGACGCGCGACATTCTGGATGAAGTTGGTCTGGCGACACAGAAAGGCCGGCGTTTGCAGCACGTCGACGACCTCGGCGACCTCGTCCAGCGGGGTGTCTTCATGGACATCGGTGAGCACCGGCAGATCGAGCTGACGGCGCACCGTCTGGAGGATCTTCAGGCCCTGCTCCAGCCCCGGGCCGCGATAGCTGCCATGCGACGAACGGTTGGCCTTGTCGAACGAGGATTTGTAGATGAAGGGGATGCCGAGCGCGCCGGTGATCTCGCGCAGGCGTCCGGCGACATCCAGCGCCATCTGCTCGCTTTCGATCACGCAGGTACCGGCGATCAGGAACAGGCGCCGGTCCAGACCGACCTCGAAGCCGCACAGATTCATGTCGTTTCTCCACGCCGCCGGCGATGGGCGAAGGCGGCATCGATGAAGCCGGAGAACAGTGGGTGGCCGTCACGCGGCGTCGAGGTGAACTCGGGATGGAACTGGCAGGCGACGAACCAGGGATGTTCCTCGAGCTCGATCATCTCGACCAGACGCCCGTCGGTGGAGGTTCCGGAGATGACCAGGCCGGCGGCCTCGAGCTGCTCGCGGAACTGGTTGTTGAACTCGTAGCGGTGGCGATGACGCTCGACAATGACATCCCGGCCATAGGCCTGGTGCGCCTTGCTGCCGCGCTTGAGAACGCAGGGTTGGCCGCCGAGCCGCATGGTGCCGCCCATATCGGCGCGCTCGTCGCGGGTTTCGATGCGGCCGTCGGCGGTCAGCCACTCCGTAATCAATGCAATCACCGGAAACGGGGTATGGTTGTCGAATTCGGTGCTGTGCGCACCTTCCATGCCGGCCACATGGCGCGCGAACTCGATCACCGCGACCTGCATCCCAAGGCAGATTCCCAGGTAGGGGACGCCGCGCTCACGCGCGTGACGGGCGGCGCTGATCTTGCCTTCGACGCCCCGCTCGCCGAAGCCGCCGGGCACCAGGATCGCATCCATCCCGGCGAGCATACCGGTGCCTTCCTTCTCGATCTGCTCGGAATCGATGTAATGGATGTTGATGCGCAAGTGGGCGTGGATACCGGCATGCGACAAAGCCTCGGAGAGCGATTTGTAAGCCTCGGTCAGATCGACGTATTTGCCGACCATCGCGATATCCAGTTCGCCGCGGGTGTTTTCCAGACCGTCGATCACCGCCTCCCATTCGCTCAGATCGGCGGGCGCGGCGTCGATGCCGAACTGGCGCAGCACGATGTCGTCCAGCCCTTGGGCGTGCAACAGCAGCGGGATGCGGTAGATGTAGTCGGCATCGATCGCCGAGATCACCGCCTCCTCCGGCACGTTCGTGAACAACGCGATCTTGCGCCGTTCGGCGTCCGGGATCGCCTGCTCGGCGCGGCATACCAGGATGTCGGGCTGGATCCCGATGGTGCGCAGCTCCTTCACCGAGTGCTGGGTCGGCTTGGTTTTCAGCTCGCCGGCGGCCTTGATGAAGGGCACCAGGGTGAGGTGCATGAACAGCACCCGGTCGCGCCCCAGGTCGACGCCCATCTGGCGGATCGCCTCCATGAACGGCAGCGATTCGATGTCGCCGACGGTGCCGCCGATCTCGATCATCGCGATGTCGGCGTCGCCGGCGGCCAATTCGATGTCGAGCTTGATCTCGTCGGTGATGTGCGGGATCACCTGCACCGTGCCGCCGAGGTAATCGCCGCGGCGCTCCTTGCGGATCACGCTCTCATAGATCTGGCCGGTGGTGAAGTTGTTGTTGCGCGTCATCGTAGTGCGGATGAAGCGCTCGTAATGGCCGAGGTCGAGATCGGTCTCGGCGCCGTCCTCGGTGACGAACACCTCGCCGTGCTGAAACGGGCTCATCGTGCCCGGGTCGACGTTGATGTAGGGATCGAGCTTCGCCATCGTGACCTTCAGGCCGCGCGCCTCGAGCAGCGCGGCCAACGAGGCCGAGGCGATGCCCTTCCCCAGCGACGAAACCACACCGCCGGTAACAAAGATATATCTGGTCATGAAACGCCGCTGGTAGGGGACCCTGAACGGGCCAACAAGGTACCAGAAGGCGGCCGACGGCTCAATCGAATCCGCTCGACCGCCCAGGGCAATCGCGTTTCATTTCGCTTGACGTTTCCTGGTTTCAAGGGTTTAGCGCCGCTGCCCGATCCGCTGCGCTTGATCGGGCCTACGCCTTAGGGTAATGGCATTCAAGCGCGATTGTCCTGGCTCGACCACGTGTCTTCGTTCCGACGCAACAGGAGATTTCCCAACGGGTCCACCCGCAGGCACCAGCCTTCCGCCAACCACAGGGTGGCCACCGTCTCGGTGATCATCGCCGGCCCGGCGATGATCTGGCCGGGCGCGAGCGCTTCGCGGTCGTAGACCGGCACCGCGCCGTCGGGGGTATCGCTGTGGGTGTACGGCGCGGCATCGGCACGCGCCGACAGCGCCGGCAGGGCCGGCTCCCCGGCCCTGCCGGTGATCCGCAGGCGCAGGTTGACCAGTTCCACCGGGGCGTCGATGCGATGGCCATAACGCTGCTCATGGCCTGTCTCGAACGCCACCGCCACCTCGTCGATCCGTCCCCGCCACGGCACCTCCAGGGTGGCCGACTGCCCGAGGTAGCGCAGGTCCAGGCTGGGTTCGAGCATCAGGCTTTCCTCGCGCTGACCCTCGGCGAGCAGCGCCTCCCGACCCTGTTCCGCAAGCCGCGAAAAACCTGCCTCGATGGCGGCGATATCGAGCGCTTCGAACCGCCCCTGAAGCGCGTGCGACAAGGCCCGGCCGGGCGGCGTGGCCAGCATCCCGAGCGCCGACAGAACGCCGGCGTCGACCGGCGCCATCGCTTCGCGCACTCCCAGTGCGTCGGCCAGCGCGCAGACATGCAAGCCGCCCGCGCCACCGAACGAGACCAGGGTCAGTGTGGCAGGATCGGCGCCCCGCTCGATCGAGATCCTGCGCAATGCCCGCGCCATGTGTTCGTCGGCGACGCGCACGATGCCGCGCGCGGCCTGTTCCAGGCTCATCCCCATGGCTTGCGCGAGCGGCTCGAGGGCGGCGCGCGCGGCGGCGGGATCGAGATGCATCCGGCCACCGAGGAACGCGGTCGGCAACAGACGGCCCAGTACCAGGTTGGCGTCGGTGACGGTGGGTTCTTTCCCGCCACGCCGATAGCAAGCCGGCCCCGGGTCGGCTCCGGCCGATTCCGGGCCGACCCGCAACATGCCGCCGGCGTCGAGGCGGGCGAGCGAGCCGCCGCCCGCGCCGATGGTATGGATGTCGACCATCGGCACCGCGACCGGGTAGCGACCGATGCGCCCGCGCGTGGTCAGCGCGGGTTCGCCGTCGATCAGCGCGACATCGGCGGAGGTGCCGCCCATATCGAAGGTGAGCAGCCGCTCGCGACCGCACTGGCGTCCGATCCAGCGCGCGCCGGCGAGTCCCCCGGCCGGGCCGGAAAGCAACATGCGCACCGCCTGGGCCCCGGCCTGTTCGAGCGCGATCGTGGTCGCCGCGCTTTGCATCACGGCGATGCGCGCGCCGCGCAAGCGTTCCCGCAACCGCCCGAGATAGCCAGCCACCAAGGGTCCCACCCAGCTGTTCAACCAGGTGGCGATGCCGCGCTCGTATTCGCGGATCTCCGGCAGTACCTCGCTGGAAAGGGAAACGAACAGATCGTCGGGCAGAGCCTCGCGGATGCGGCGCTCGGCGTCGTCATCCAGCCATGAGAACAGCAGATTGACGGCGACGGATTCAGGCTTCAGGCACGCCACCTCGGCACGCAATCGCGCGAGATCGGATTCACTGAGCGGATCGAGCCAACGACCATCGGCGGAGAGCCGGCCTCCGGTCTCGATGCACAGTTCCGGGGGGACCGGCGGCGCCTGCGGCGACGGGCGCAGTTCGTAGAGCTCGGCGCGCGCCTGACGGCCGATGGTCAGGAGATCGCCGAAGCCCCGGTTGCCGATATACAGGGTACGCGCGCCCTTGCCTTCGAGCACGGCGTTGGTGGCCACCGTCGAGCCATGCACGATACGCAGCCGCGCCGCCTCCAATCCCAGCTCGCGCACACCCTGGGCGATCGCGCGTTCCGGCTCCCGGGGCGTCGAGAGCACCTTGTGCACGCGCATGCGACCGTTTTCGAGCAATACGAAATCGGTAAAGGTTCCGCCGGTATCGACGCCAAGCAGCACGTTTTCGCCCTCGAGCAAGAGAAGAAACAAGCAAACGAAGGGGAAACGGCCTCAGCTGGCCAGGATCGCCATCCGCACCAGCTCGGCCAGCGAGCGCGCCGACATCTTTTCCATGACCCGCGCGCGATGGGCCTCGATGGTCTTGGAGCTGACGCCGAGCAGGTTGGCGATCTCCTTGTTGGACTTGCCTTCGGTGACCATCGCCATGACCTCGCGCTCGCGCGGGGTCAGGCAAGCCAGGCGGGCCGCGATCTCGGCGCGGACCGCCTGATTGTCGCGGTACTCGCGATCGCGTTGCATGGCGTCACGGATGGCGTCGAGCAACAACTCGTCGTTGAAGGGTTTTTCGATGAAGTCGTCGGCGCCGGCCTTCATCGCGCGCACCGCCATCTGGACGTCGCCGTGGCCGGTGATGATGATGATCGGGATATGGATCTGGTTTTGGTTGAGGTATTCCTGCAACTCCAGGCCGCTCATGCCCGGCATGCGCACATCGAGCAGCAGACAACCCGCCCGCCCCGGCACATAGCGTTGCACGAATTCGTCGGCGGAGGCGAACACCTCCACCGGCATGCCGATCGATTCGATCAGCCAGCGCAGCGAGCTGCGCATGGCGCTGTCGTCGTCGACGACGAAAACGGTCCCGTTCTGGACCGGTTCCTGCTGTGTATTCATACCGCGAGCGAGCCCTCGATCTCCAGGGTGATGGCGGGCAGCCGGATGATGAACTCGGCGCCCGCGCCGGGGGCGGAATCCACCTCGATCCCGCCCTTGTGGTCCTGCACAATGGTAGCACTGATTGCCAGCCCCATGCCCATGCCTTCCTCCTTGGTGGTGAAGAAGGGATCGAACAGCTGCTGCATGCGTTCGGGCTCGATGCCGGCCCCGTTGTCGCAAACCCGGATGGTGACCTCGCCCGGACTTTCCTCGGCACAGCTCAGGCGCACCCAACCGTCCTCGACAGCGGAGCCGGCCACCGATTCCAGCGCGTTCTTCAACAGGTTCAGCAAGACCTGTTCCATCTGCACGACATCGGCGCTGATATACAGCGGTTGCGCGGGGAGATCCAGACGCACCGACACGCCACTCTGCTTGACCTCGAACTCGAGGAAGGAAACCACCTCCTTGAGCATCTGGCTGACCTCGACGCGCTCGCGCATCGGCGCATTGTTGCCGATCATCACGCGCAGGCGGCGAATGATCTCACTGGCGCGCTGCGATTGCTGGCCGATCCGTTCGAGCGCCTCGATCAACTCGTTCTCGCCGCCGATGCCGGCCTTCATCCGCCGGATGCAGCCGTTGGCATAGTTCGAGATCGCCGACAGCGGCTGGTTGAGCTCATGAGCGATGCCGGTCGCCATCTCACCCATCGTACTGAGACGGCAAACCTGCACCAGCTCGGTCTGGTGACGACGCGCGATCTCCTGGGCGACATGCATCGCGGTGACATCGCGCGCATAGACATTGACATAGCCGGATTCCATCACCGGGGCCAGCAACACCGAGTAATGCCGTTCGTCGTGCTGGATCTCCCGTTCATGACTGCGCCCGCGTCGCAGTGCCTGGGCAATCAGCTCGCGCCAATACTGCGGCAGGGTCTGCGACAACTCACAACCCCAATAGTCGAGCAGCGGGCGGCTCGCGCGATTGGCGTAGATCACCACGCCCTGACTGTTGACGCGCAGCACCGGTTCCGGGCTTTCACCGGGGAAACGGGCCAGATCGGCGATCTCGCGCTCCTGGCGCACCCGCGTCGAGATATCGTGCAGATAGACGGTGAACAGGCGTTTGTCGGCCAGCTCGATCGGCTTGATCGAGACCTCAACCGGGAAGATCCGCCCCTCCTGATCGACCGCTTCCATCTCGACCCGGCTGCTGTTGGCGCAATCACTGGCCTTGGCGCATTCGAAGATCGCATCGAACAGCACATGGCTGTCGTGTTCGAGCAGGGTCTCTGCCAGTCGCCGGCCGATCAGTTCGTCGCTGCGATAGCCGAACTGCTCTTCCGCGGTGGGGTTGAAATCGACGATCACGCCGTTTTCATCCACCGTAATGATGGCGTCCAGCGAACTTTCCAGTACCGCGGTCTTGATTGCCTCGGTATCCTTGATCTCGGACTCGTGACGCCGGCGCATCTCTTCGCGCGCTTGCAGAAAAAGCCGGACCATCTGCTTCATCCACTCTTCCAACAGCACGATCTGATTGCCCTCGGGCGCGACCGGCTGACTGATGCCGAGCGCGCGCTGGGAGAAATCGGCGATCCGTCGGATCGAACGATTCACGCGCGACGAGATCAGGTAAGCCAGCAACGAGAACAGCGCGACGAACACCAGAGTGCCGATCAGGCGCTGCCAGCGCTCCAGTTCGACGAATTTGTCGCGCGCGCTGAAGATGCTCGCCTTCGGCAACAACACCGCGAACAGCAGGCTGATATCGGAGCCTTCGTAATCGAACAGCGAATGCGCCGACATCACATGGTCATCGCGCAGACCGTCGACCAGCGCGCTGTCCGGCACCTTTTCCGGATCGCTGCTGGCGAGGATGCGCTGTTCATCGACATCCAGCAGCGCCACCACCGCGTCGCCGGTCAGCGATTGCTCAGCCACGCGCAGCAGACGGTCGTCGATCGGCACCACCAGCAACAAGGTGCCGCTGCGGGTTCCGACACGGTCGCGCACCGCCTGGCCGATCAACAGATAGGGCTTGCCGTCGAGCAGAAAATGGACCGGCCGGATGCGGCTTTCCTGGACATAGGTCTGATCGATGCTGTCGAACTGCACTGGAACGAACGGATATCGCGCATCGCGCTGCACCGCGCGGATATGGCCCTGCTCATCGTAGACCAGGATATAGCGAGGCGGCACCGAGGTCGCGATCAGGGCCTCGCGTCGCACCCAGCCCAGCGAGGTGGTCAGGCGAGGCTCGGCGGGCGCCTCGTCGGACCAGGATTCCAGATCCATCCAGTCGAACATCCACTCATGCCATGCGATCAGACGGACCACATGCTTGTACTCGTTCAGGTAGCTGTCGTAACGCAACAAGGCCTCGCTGGCACGCTGATCCTGCTGACGCTGGACCTCTTCATCGTAGAGACGCTCGAGTACCGAAGTCTGAATCTTATCGAGCACCACCCACAGAATGACCGCGCTGAGCAAGCCGGCCACCACCGCCAGAAACGGCAGCGAAAGACGGCGAAACAGGCGCTGGACCCCTTTGCGCACAACCGGCGCCGGCGGCCGGATCGGTTCGATCTTCATGGAGGCATCATCGCGAAAACCCGAGACGACGGCAATACCGGCGGAACGCCGGGGTTCGGGGATCACGGGAAGGAATCGGGACGATCCTTACTGCAAGCGAAGAATCAGCCGGGGACCGCCGGACGACAGACGGGCTGGAGCCGGACCCGCCGGGCAGCGCCCCGACCCGGCCGTCCGCGGGCGCTCAGGCCGAAAGCCGCTCGGCTTGCGGCAAAAAAAAGCGCGGCGTGGTGAAGCGCGCAAGCATCTCCGCGCACTCCGCCGCGTCCGCGTTATGGAAACGGATGGCGACACCCTGTTCGGTACATCGAACGACCACCCCACGCAGCGAAATATGACGAGGCTCGCCATGCGCATCGCAGACGAACGCCGCATGCACTTCGGCCCCTTTTGGTATACTGGCGAAATCGGTTTCGACGAACAGACCGTTGGCGCTCATGTTCACGGCGGTGCCGCGCACCAGGCCAAAACCTTCATAGCCCAGGACGACATCGAAACCCACGTTGTAACGCTGTTGATTACGCTGGTTCACTCCGGCCTCCTTTGGTGACTGGTCCGGGAACTCTGACGGCCCACCTGAACCAATTCGCCGATTATGGTCGACAACCACGCCGGCGAAAATCCGGAGCGACACCCAAACGACCGGGGGTAAACCCCATAACGGGCATCGTATACTCGTCGCTACAGGAGCCCCAATGCCCAGCCAATCTACCCAACCGGCGCCCACGGCCATGAACGGCACCCGGCAAACCACGCCCCAGCCACGCGCGCCGGAGCTGTGGCGCCTTCTGATCGCCATGGTCTATGACAGCCTGCTGGTCGTTTCGATCCTGATCGTCGCCTCCGCGATCGTGGTCGTGCCCTTCGGCCTGATCACCGGCGCGGCGATACCCGGCAACCATCCGTTGTTCCGCCTGTGGCTGGCGACAGCGGTCGCCGCGTTCTTCCTGTGGTTCTGGGTTCACGGCGGCCAGACGCTGGGCATGCGCGCCTGGCGCATGCGCGTGGTGCGCATGGACGGTCAGTCCCTGCGCTGGCGGGACGCCATCGCGCGGCTGCTCGCCAGTCTGCTCTCATGGGCCGCTTGTGGGCTGGGCTTCGCATGGATCCTGGTCGGCCCGCAACACCGCACCTGGCACGACCGGCTGGCCGGTACCCGCTTGGTGATGGTGAAGAAAAACCGCTCATAGACACCGCTTCGGAGCAGGCTCAATAGAGGGTCGAATGGCCATATGCCTCGAGGATCGCGGCAATCCGTTGCAGCGTTTCGCGCGGCGGCGGCCTCGTCCCCTGCAACGGATAGGCGTGCCCCATCGCCTCCCACTTGTGGCGACCCAATTCGTGATAGGGAATCAGCTCGACGCAGACGATGTTGTCCATGTCGGCGAGGAACTGGCCAAGACGATGCGCCGAGGGTTCGTCATCGGTAAACCCCGGCACCACGACATAGCGGATGCGGGTTTCCTGCCCACGCGCGTGCAAGCGCCGGGCGAAAGCCAGGATATGGCGATTCGGCGCGCCCACCAGCTCGCGGTGGATGTCCTCGTCGATCTGCTTCAGATCCAGCATCACGAGATCGGTCACATCGAGCACCGCGTCGATCAGCGGGGAATGACGACGGGTTACGCCATTGGTGTCCAGGCAGGTATGCAGCCCTTCGGCCCGGGCCGCTGAAAACAGCGCGCGAACGAACTCCGGCTGCAACATCGGCTCGCCGCCGGAAACCGTGATTCCGCCGCCGGACGCCTTCATGAAATGGCGGTAGCTCAGGGCCTCGTCGAGGATCTCGGCGACGCTCGCCTCGCGCCCGCCGCGAAGATCCCAGGTGTCGCGGTTGTGGCAGTACTGGCAGCGCAGCAGACAGCCCTGGGTAAACACCACGAAGCGGATACCCGGGCCATCCACCGCGCCGCAGGACTCGAACGAATGGATGCGTCCGCGCGTCGCCCGCAGCGCGTCGGCGGACGGGCTACAGCGATTGGGTGAAGGTTCTTGCAATGACATCGAGGTGCTGATCGCGCGTCAATGAATTGAAGCGCACGGCATAGCCCGAGACGCGAATCGTCAGCTGCGGGTAGTTCTCGGGGTTTTCCATGGCATCGAGCAGCATCTCCCGGTTCATGACGTTGACGTTCAAATGCTGTCCGCCCTCGATCCCAGGTTCGTTGTGAAAATAGCCATCGATCAATCCGGCCAGGTTGGCCCGCTGCGTGGCGACCTGCTTGCCCAGGGTGTTCGGCACGATCGAGAAGGTGTACGAGATGCCGTCCTTCGCATGAGCGTAAGGCAGTTTTCCGACCGAGGTCAGCGAGGCCACCGCGCCCTTGCGGTCACGCCCATGCATCGGGTTGGCGCCGGGCGCGAAAGGCTCGCCGGCACGGCGACCGTCCGGGGTGTTGCCGGTTTTCTTGCCATACACGACATTCGAGGTGATCGTCAGCACCGATTGGGTCGGCACCGCGTCACGGTAGAAGCGATGCCGGCGCAGCTTGCCCATGAAGCGCTCGACCAGCTCGCAGGCGATGTCGTCGACGCGGGCATCGTTGTTGCCGAAGGTCGGGAAATCCCCTTCGATCTCGAAATCGACCGCGATACCCTGCTCGTCACGGATCGGGCGCACCTTCGCGTACTTGATCGCCGACAAGGAATCGGCCACGACCGACAAACCGGCGATGCCACAGGCCATGGTGCGCTTCACATCGCGATCGTGCAGCGCCATCTGGGCCGCCTCATAGCTGTACTTGTCATGCATGTAGTGGATCATGTTCAACGCGGTGACGTACTGGGTGGATACCCAGTCCATCATCTCATCAAGGCGCTGACAGACCTCGTCGTAGTCCAGCACCTCGCCGGCCAGCGGCGCTTGCGCCGGACCGACCTGCATCTTGAGCTTCTCGTCAACGCCACCGTTGATCGCGTACAGCAGGGTCTTGGCCAGGTTCACGCGGGCGCCGAAAAACTGCATCTGCCTGCCCACCACCATCGGCGATACACAGCAAGCGATGGCATAGTCGTCGGAATCCAGATCCGGCCGCATCAAGTCGTCGTTCTCGTACTGAATCGATGAAGTATCGATCGAGACCCGGGCGCAGAAATGCTTGAATCCCTCGGGCAGGCGTTCCGACCACAACACAGTGATGTTCGGCTCCGGCGACGGCCCCATGGTGTAGAGGGTGTTGAGCACCCGGAAGCTGGTGCGCGTCACCAGCGTGCGACCGTCCTTGCCCATGCCGCCGATGGACTCGGTGGCCCAGATCGGATCCCCCGAGAACAGCTCGTCGTATTCCGGCGTGCGCAGAAAGCGCACCATGCGCAGCTTCATGACGAAATGATCGATCAGCTCCTGAGCCTGCTCCTCGTCGATCCGACCCGCCGCCAGATCGCGCTCGAAATAGATATCCAGGAAGGTGGAAACCCGCCCCAGCGACATCGCCGCGCCATTCTGCGACTTGACCGCGGCCAGATAGGCGAAATAGACCCACTGCACAGCCTCGCGCGCGGTGGTCGCCGGCCCCGAGATGTCGAAGCCGTATTTCGCCGCCATCTCCTTCATCTGCTCCAGCGCCCGGTGCTGCTCCGCCAGCTCTTCGCGAAGCTGAATCGTCATGCACAGATCCTCACCCCGCTCGACCCGCGGCTGAAGGGAATGGAACTGGGCGACCTTGTCACGCATCAGGTAGTCGACTCCATACAGCGCAACACGGCGGAAATCGGCGATGATGCGACCACGGCCGTAGGCATCCGGCAGACCGGTCAGAATCCCCGCCTTGCGGCACTTGAGGATATCGGGGGTATAGACGTCGAAAACACCCTGATTATGGGTCTTGCGATACTCGGTGAAGGTTTTCTTCACCGCCGGATCGAGCTCGCGGCCATAGGCCTTGCACGAAGCTTCGACCATGCGTACCCCCCCGTTGGGCATGATCGCGCGCTTCAGCGGCGCATCGGTTTGCAGGCCGACGATGGTTTCCAGCTCCTTGTCGATATAGCCCGCCTCGTGCGAGGTGATCGTCGATGGCACGGCGGTATCGAAATCCAGTGGCGCGTGAGTGGCGTTTTCCTTCTTGATCCCTTCCATGACCTGCCGCCACAGACGCTGCGTCGCCGCGGTGGCGCGCTCCTCGAGAAAGGCATCATCGCCCTCGTAAGGCGTGTAATTCTTCTGGACGAAATCACGGACATTGACTTCATTCTTCCAGTCCCCCGGGACGAAACCGTCCCAGGCGCGTGCAAACTGCTCTTCCATATTTCATCACCTGCTTAACAACCGACTTCGATTCAACCTCCCCATGCTCCCGACTCGACCGGGCATCCGGATTCCCCGCATGCATGCCCGCTCCCGACAGGAAGCGCCGCCGAACCCACAGGGGGGATTCAGGGCATTTTTCGGAAGGAGCAGCCAATCGCGGCATCTGCGTGGTAATGAGGCGCCATTATTGACGATGAAGTTACCCCGCATTGCCCGACGGGTCATGGGAACGCATCGAATACTACCGCTAGAAAACAGGTGGCATTACGTCAAAATTGTGAACTATTGTGAAGCATCCGACATCCGAGAACCGGCGCACAACTTTTGCGCGAGAGCATGAGGACGTTGGCCCAGCTTACGCAAACCTCGGCAAATCCTTTCGTCTTGCTCCTGTTGCGCATCGTGGCTTGAGGAGGGGACATTATACTCGTCGCCCACGAATTTTCGGCCACTGCGACCGCCCCTCGCACCCGTGGGCGTTGTTGCGGAAACTCGCCATAGAATGAGCTATGACTCGCTTCCGCGCCTAGCCCACGGCGCGAGGAACGGTCTCGAAAATCCGAAAATTCATGGGCGACGAGTATAGAACAGGAGATTTTTCAGTGAACTTCGGAAACCCCATTGCCCCGCCCTGCTGACCCGGATCAATATACGGAAACCGCCTCGTTACTATAGAATCCCCGAATGATTCCGTTTGGGGAAACCGATGCAAACCGCCAATATCCAAACCATTGCCACCCAGCCATTCGACGATCAGCGCCCGGGCACCTCCGGCCTGCGGAAAAAAGTAGACATCTTTCAACAGCCCCACTACCTGGAAAACTTCGTCCAGGCGATCTTCGATACCCAACCCGAACTGGCAGGCGGTCTACTGATTCTGGGGGGAGACGGCCGCTTCCACAACGACGTGGCCATCGCCACCATCCTGCGCATGGCCGCCGCGAATGGCGTCGCGCGGGTCATGGTGGGGCAGCACGGTTACCTGTCGACCCCGGCGGTATCCCACCTGATCCGGAAATACCATGCCCAGGGCGGCATCATCCTTTCCGCCAGCCACAATCCGGGCGGACCGCAAGGCGACTTCGGAATCAAATTCAACATCGCCAACGGCGGACCCGCGCCCGAAACCGTCACCGAGGCGATCTATACCGCCACCCGCTCCATCACCCGCTACCGCCGTCTTTCCGACGCCGCGCCACCGATCGACCAATGCGGCGCTTTCCAACTCGGCGGAATGCGCGTGGAAATCATCGACCCGGTAGCCGATTACGCCGAACTGATGACCCGTTTGTTCGACTTCGACGCCATGCGCGAATGGATAGCCAGCGGTCACCAGCTGCGTTTCGACGCCATGCATGCAATCACCGGCCCCTACGCCCGACACCTCTTCGTCGACCTGCTCGGCACCCCGGAAGAATGGATCCTGAATGCCACCCCGCTACCCGATTTCGGGGGGGGACATCCCGACCCGAACCTGAAACACGCGGCAAAACTCGTCAACCTGACGAAAGGAGACCAGGGCGTCGATTTCGCCGCCGCATCGGACGGCGACGGCGACCGGAACATGATCCTCGGTCGTGACTGCTTCGTGACACCCAGCGACAGCCTCGCCATCCTCACGGCCAACGCCGCGCTGGCCCCAGGCTACCGCGAGGGCGCGCGCGGCGTGGCGCGCTCGATGCCAACCAGCCAGGCCGTCGATCGGGTTGCCGAACGGCTCGGCATCCCGCACTACGAAACGCCGACCGGCTGGAAATATTTTGGCAACCTGCTGGATGCCGGACTCATCACCTTCTGTGGCGAAGAAAGCTTTGGCACCGGATCGGACCATGTGCGGGAAAAGGATGGGCTGTGGGCGGTCCTGTTCTGGCTCAACCTGCTCGCCGCCAGCGGCAACAGCGTCGCCGATCTGCTGAAGGCCCATTGGCGCGAATACGGCCGTAACTACTACACCCGGCACGACTATGAAGGCATCGACAGCGAACTGGCCGGGCAACTGATGGAAGACCTCCGCGCCCGCCTCGGGCAACTGCCAGGGCAACGTTTCGATGAACGGACCGTCCGCTGGGCCGACGACTTCGCCTATACCGATCCGGTCGACGCCAGCCGCTCCACGCACCAGGGCCTCCGTATCGGTTTCGATGACGGCGCGCGGATCGTGCTGCGCCTGTCCGGCACCGGAACCCAAGGCGCCACGCTGCGACTCTACCTGGAGAAGCTCGAAACCAACCCCGACGAGGTGACGCGGGACACCCAAGAAGTCATGCAGCCGCTGATCCAGATCGCCGACCAACTCGCGGAGATCCGCTCACGCACGGGACGCCAAGCGCCCGATGTGATTACCTAGCCCGGAAAATTCATGAATCACACGCGCCCTACTATACTCGTCGCCCATGAATTTCCCGCTACCGCGACCGTCGGCGTCATTGCGAAAACCCCCATAGACCGAGCCATGACGCGTTTCCGCGCCTGCCCCATGGGCGACACATAACATTACCCCAGTCAAGGAATAACTTGACCTGGATCAAGTCCCGGAATCCCGCGCAGCGTAATAATCATTTCAAGGGTCCATGCCGCCCGGCGTCGTTTTATCCAATAACAAGAATCCAGTGGCGCCGAGAGCCAGGGCTTTCCTTTACATTGCACCAAGGAGGATAACTGTCATGGTTACCTATGAAGAACTCCACACCCAGAACCACAAAATCACCGAACTGACCAACATCCTGTCGCGCTTGCTCGAAGACCGCACGCTCTGCGATTCCGAGGTCACATGCGACCTGTTCTACCGCTACGTGGAAACCGTCAAGGAGCACTTGAACACCACCGACGCGGGCCTCTACGCCCGTCTGCTCTCCGCTGGAGACCAGAAGGCAGCCAACACCGCGCGGAAATTCATGAGCGGCTCGCAAGAGATCAAACGCATCTTCGCCAGCTACCTGAAGAAATGGTGCGAGCCAAAGAACCGCAAACTGATCATTCGCGACCACGATCGTTTTCTGAACGAAACGGAAGAGATGTTTCAAATGGTGCTGGATCGCATCCTCGACGAAACCGAGCACCTCTACCCGCTGATTCGCGAAATCACCGGTGACGAGGTGAAGGCCGCCTGAGGCCCGCCGCGACCGCGGGCCGGAACACTGCTTTTTCCGGCCCGGACGCCACATCGAACGGAGGCTGACCGCCTCCGTTTTTCGTATACTCGTCGCCCGTGAAGCTTCAGTTGTTCGAGGTCGTTCCTCACGCCCGTGGACCAGGCGCGGAAACGCGTCATGGCCCGGTCTATGGGAGTTTTCGCAACGACGCCCAGGGGGAGCGAGGGGCGGTCGCATAAGTACCGCGGAACCGGTGCGGCGGTGCCGAAAAACTGCGCCGTTGCCCGATCCGCGACACTTGATCGGGCCTGCGCCTCGTCAGATCAATGGCTTTTCAATGCGGTCGCCCTGGCGCGGGCCGTGACCAGCTCTTTCAACGAGTGTTCGTTCTCGCAGTAGCCGATCTCATCCACGCTGACATCGCCGGTGGCGAGCTTTTCGTCACAGGCATCGGTGTGGCCGCAAGCGGCGCAACGCCGCATCTGCGCGTCGATGTCGGTGATGCGGCCGTGATGCACATAGGCATCGACGTTTACGCCCAGCGCCGCGAGCATGCGGCCAAGGCGCAGTTGGTCGACCCGCGCGGCAAGCGCCTCGCGGTATTTCAGGCCGGCTCTCATGTTGAATACGATGGCGATCGGCAACAGCACGATGAATGCCAGCAAAGCGATACCCAATACGGCATAGGCAACGTAGCCAAGGATTTCCATACCTGCCTCCGGTTGTGGATTTATCCTGTACCTTAGCTCATCGAAGCGATAAAGAAAATAAAAAATCCATTTAAATCATCATGTTAAAATAACTATATATGCTGATTCCCTGATTCCGGACGGAGGCTTATCGTTTCTTCGGCGGCAGGATGTCGGTAATGCTGCCCTCGGCGACCTCGGCGGCGAAGCACAGGGTTTCGCTGAGCGTCGGGTGCGGGTGGATGGTCAGGCCGATATCTTCCATGTCGGCGCCCATCTCCAGCGCAAGCACGGCTTCGGCGATCAGTTCGCCGGCGTTGACGCCGACGATGCCGGCACCGAGGATGCGTCGGGTCTCGGGATCGAACAGCAGCTTGGTCAGACCCTCGTCGCGGCCGATGCCGAGCGCGCGTCCGCTGGCGGCCCAGGGGAAAACGGCCTTTTCGTAAACCACGCCTTTTGCCTTGGCTTCGGTCTCGGTGAGGCCCATCCAGGCGATCTCGGGGTCGGTGTAGGCCACCGAGGGGATGGTCATCGGGTCGAACACCGCTTTTTGGCCGGCGATGACTTCGGCGGCGACCTTGGCTTCGTGGGTGGCCTTGTGCGCCAGCATCGGGTTGCCGACGACATCGCCGATGGCGAAGATGTGCGGAACGTTGGTACGCATCTGCTCATCGACCGGGATGAAGCCGCGTTCGTCGACCTGTACGCCGGCCTTGTCGGCGTCGATCGAGGCGCCGTTGGGCCGCCGGCCGACGGCGACGAGCACGCGATCGTAGCTGCGCGGACCGTCCTGCGGGGCGTTGGCGCCGTCGAACGTGACTTTCAGGCCGTTCTTCAGCGCTTCGATGGCGGTGACCTGGGTCGATAGCATGATGTCGCCGACGCGGCCCTTCAGGCGCTTTTGCAGCGGTCGCACCAGGTCTGGGTCGCAACCCGGGATCAGGCCGGGCTGCATCTCGACGATGTCGATATGGGTGCCGAGGGTGCTGTAGACGGTGGCCATTTCGAGGCCGATGATGCCGCCGCCGATAACGAGCATGCGTTTGGGCACATCGGCCAGCGCGAGCGCGCCGGTGGAGTCGATCAGGCGCGGGTCGTCGTTCGGAAACGAGGGGATGCGCACCGCGCTGGAGCCACAGGCGATGATGGCGTGCTCGAAACGGATGCGGGTGGTGCCACCCTCGCCTTCGACGAGCAGGGTGTGCGGCGATTCGAAGCGCCCGACGCCGGTGACGACCTCGACCTTGCGTTGCCGGGCCAGGGCCTTCAGGCCACCGGTGAGACGGCCGACGACCTTGTCCTTGCCGGCGCGCAGCGCGTCGAGATCGACCTTCGGCTCGGCGAAGGTGACGCCCATGTGGCTCAGTTCGGCGGCTTCGTTGATGACATCGGCGGTATGCAGCAGGGCCTTCGATGGGATGCAGCCGACGTTCAGACAGACGCCGCCGAGCGCGGAATAGCGCTCGACGAGGGCGACCTTGCGCCCGAGGTCGGCAGCGCGGAAGGCAGCGGTGTAGCCGCCGGGGCCGGCGCCCAGAACCAGCACCTGGACATTGAGATCGGCTTCTCCGGCGGCGCTGGCCGGTGCGCTGGCGGTTGGCTTCTCGCGCGCCGGCGCATCTTGCCCGGCAGCGGACCCGGCCTGGTCTTGGGCTTCGTCATCGCTTTCCAGCGTCAACAGCAGGTCGCCTTGCGAGACCTTGTCGCCGACCGCGACTTTCAGCTCTTTGACGCGCCCGCCTTGCGGTGACGGGATCTCCATCGTCGCCTTGTCGCTCTCGAGGGTCAACAAGGAGTCCTCGGGCTGCACCTGATCGCCGGGCGAGACCAGGAGCTCGATGATCTCGACGCTGTCGAAATCGCCGATGTCGGGCAGGGTCACATCAACCGTTTGCGTCATTCTCGCGTACCTCGGTTCGGTTGCGGCCGTCTACAGCAGCAGGCGGCGGATGTCCGACAGCAGGCCGGACAGGCAGGTGGTAAAACGGACGCCCTGGGCGCCGTCGATGACACGGTGGTCATAGGAGAGTGCCAGCGGCAGCATCAGGCGCGGTACGAATTCGCTGCCATTCCAGACCGGTTTCATCGCCGAGCGGCTGACGCCGAGGATTGCGACCTCGGGGGCGTTGACGATGGGCGTGAACTGGGTGCCGCCGATGCCGCCAAGGCTGGAGATGGTGAAGCAGCCGCCTTGCATGTCGCCGGGAGCGAGCTTGCCGTCACGCGCCTTCTGGCTGATCTCCATCAATTCGCGGGCCAGCTCGAGGACGCTCTTGCGATCGACCTCGCGCACCACCGGCACGACCAGGCCGTTGGGGGTATCGACGGCCACGCCCAGGTTCAGGTATTGCTTCAGGATGAGGTTTTCCCCATCCGGGCTCAATGAGGCATTGAACTCGGGCATCTCGCGCAGCGCCTGGGCAACGGCCTTCATCAGGAAAGGCATGAGGGTCAGGCGCAGGTCCTGCTTCGCGGCGCTTTCCTTTTGTTGCTTGCGAAAGGCCTCCAGCTCGGTGATGTCGGCCTCGTCGAACTGGGTGACATGGGGCACCGCGAGCCAGGCGCCATGCAGGTGCGCGCCGCTGCGTTTCTTGATCCGCCCGAGGGGGCGGACCTCGATCTCGCCGAACTGGCTGAAGTCGATCCGCGGCGCTTGCGGCAGGCCCGGCGCGACAGCGCCCGGCGCCGCCTGGACGCCGCCGGCGAGCGTGGATTTGACGAAGCGGCGCACGTCGTCGCGAGTGATGCGGCCCTTCAGGCCGGTGCCGCCGACAAGGCTCAGGTCGACCCCCAGTTCACGCGCGAAACGCCGCACCGAGGGGCTGGCGTGAGGCTTGCGCCCGCTGCCGCTCGGCTCCGGCGGCACCGGGGCCGGGCGCGCCGGCGGTTCGCCGGCGGGTACCGGCGGCGGACTCTCCGGCTCGGGTTCCAGCTCGGCTTCCGGAAGCGCTGGATGCCCGGCGTCGGGCGCATCGCCCGCGGGCGCGGTCTCCGCCCCGGCCTCGACCTCCATCAGCGCGATCAGGTCGCCGACGTTGATCTTATCGCCCACATCGACCTTCAGCGCGACGATGCGCCCGGCCTCCGGTGCCGGGATCTCCATCGTCGCCTTATCGCTTTCGAGCGTCAGCAGCGAGTCCTCGGCGGCGACTTCGTCCCCTTCCGAGACCAGCAGCTCGATGACCTCGACATCCTTGAAATCGCCGATGTCCGGCAAGCGCACTTCTTTTTGTACTGCCATCTGGATCCCCTCGATCAAACAGTGACCGGATTCGGCTTGTCCGGGTCGATGTCATACTGGGCGATGGCCTGCCTGACCACCGCGGACTCGAGTTCGCCGAGGTCGGCCAGCGCCTTCAGCGCAGCGACGACGACATAGTGACGATTGACCTCGAAGAACTCGCGCAAGGCCGCGCGCATGTCGCTGCGACCAAAGCCGTCGGTGCCCAGCGTGACATAGTGCTGATGCAGGTAGGGACGCACTTGGTCGGCGTAGTTGCGCATGTAATCGGTGGCGGCGATCACCGGCCCCTTGCGATCCTTCAGCATCGCGGTGATATGAGGCACCCGTGGCGTGGCCTCGGGGTGCAGCAGGTTCCAGCGCTCGCAATCGATGCCGTCGCGACGCAGCTCGTTGAAGCTGGTGGCGCTCCAGACATCGGCCGAGACGCCCCAATCGCTTTCGAGCAACGCCGCGGCCGCGATCACCTCGCGCAGGATGGCGCCGCTGCCAAGCAATTGCACGCGCTTCTTGCGCCGGCCGCCGGCCTGGAACAGGTAGAGTCCCTTGAGGATGTCTTCTTCGACACCGTCCGGCATCGGCGGCTGGATGTAGTTCTCGTTCATCGCGGTGACATAGTAGAACACGCCCTCCTGCTCCTGGTACATGCGGCGCATGCCGTCGCGCAGGATCACCGCCAGTTCGTAGGCAAAGGTGGGATCATAGCTGACGCAGTTCGGCACCGTTTGCGCGGCAAGCAGGCTGTGGCCGTCCTGGTGTTGCAGCCCCTCGCCGGCGAGCGTGGTGCGCCCGGCGGTGCCGCCGATCAGGAAGCCGCGCGCCTGCATGTCGCCGGCGGCCCAGATCAGGTCGCCGACGCGCTGGAAGCCGAACATCGAGTAGAAGATGTAGAACGGGATCATGTTGACCCCGTGGTTCGAATAGGCGGTGGCGGCGGCGATCCACGACGAGATCGCGCCGGCCTCGTTGATGCCTTCCTGCAGGATCTGGCCTTTTTTGTCCTCGCGATAGTACATCACCTGGTCGGAATCCACCGGCTCGTAGAGCTGGCCGACCGAGGAATAGATGCCGAGCTGGCGGAACATGCCTTCCATGCCGAAGGTGCGCGCCTCGTCGGGCACGATCGGCACCACCAGCTTGCCAATCTGCTTGTCGCGCACGAGCAGGGTGAGAAAACGCACGAAGGCCATGGTGGTGGACATCTCACGCTCGCCGCTGCCTTCGAGCAGGGTCTTGAAGGTGGACAGCGGCGGCACCGGCAACGGCTCGGCATCGGCATGACGCGCCGGCAGCGGACCGCCGAGCGCCTCGCGGCGCTCCTTCAGGTATTTCGCCTCGGGGCTGTTTTCGTCCGGCTTGAAGAACGGCGTCGAGGCGATCTGCTCGTCGCTGATCGGGATGTTGAAACGATCGCGGAAGGCGCGCAGCGCGCGTTCTTCCATCTTCTTCTGCGAGTGGGTGATGTTCTGCCCCTCGCCGGCCTCGCCCATGCCGTAGCCCTTCACCGTCTTCGCCAGGATCACGGTCGGCTGGCCCTTATGCTCCATTGCCGCCTTGTAGGCAGCGTAAACCTTGTGCGGATCGTGGCCGCCACGGTTCAGGCGCCAGATGTCCTCGTCGGAAAGGTTCGCGACCAGATCGAGCAGCTCCGGGTACTTGCCGAAGAAATGCTTGCGCACATAGGCGCCGCCCTTGGCCTTGTAGGCCTGATAGTCGCCGTCGACGACCTCTTCCATGCGCTTCACCAGCAGACCGCTCTTGTCGCGCGCCAGCAGCGGATCCCAATAGCTGCCCCAGATCACCTTGATGACGTTCCAGCCGGCGCCGCGAAACACCGCTTCCAGTTCCTGGATGATCTTGCCGTTGCCGCGTACCGGTCCGTCCAGGCGTTGCAGGTTGCAGTTGATGACGAACACCAGGTTGTCGAGCTTCTCTCGCCCGGCGAGCGAGATCGCGCCGAGCGATTCCGGCTCGTCGGTCTCGCCGTCGCCGAGAAAGGCCCAAACCTTGCGTTGGCGGGTATCGGCCAATTCGCGGTCACGCAGGTAGCGCATGAAGCGCGCCTGGTAGATCGACATGATCGGGCCGAGTCCCATCGACACCGTCGGGAACTGCCAGAAGCCCGGCATCAGCCACGGATGGGGATAGGACGACAATCCCTTCTCGTCCTCCGCGCGATAGAAATTGCGCGCCTCCTGACGGAAGTTCTTCAGGTTCTTCTCGCCGATGCGGCCCTCGAGAAAGGCGCGCGCGTAGATGCCCGGCGCCGAATGTCCCTGGAAATAGACCAGATCCCCGCCATGGCGCTCGCCGCGCGCGCGGAAGAAGTGGTTCATGCCGACGTCGTAGAGCGTGGCCGCCGAGGCGAAGCTGGCGATATGCCCGCCGAGCTCGGTCGACAAACGGTTGGCATGCACCACCATCGCCATCGCGTTCCAGCGCACCAACGAGCGGATGCGCCGCTCCATCGCCTGGTTGCCAGGGTAAGGCGGCTGACGGTTCACCGGGATGGTGTTCAGGTAAGCGGTATTCGGTGTGTAGGGGAGATAGGCGCCCGAACGCCGCGCCTTGTCGATCAACTTCTCGATCAGAAAGTGCGCGCGCTCCGCGCCTTCGTTCTCGATCACCGCGTCGATGGCCTCGAGCCATTCCTCGGTTTCCTGGGGATCGATATCCTGCATCTTCGTCATCGGGTCTTTCTCTCGTGGCGTCCGGCGAACGCCAGACGGGATCACCGCTTGGCGGACGGCCGGAAAAAACGGCCATTAAACGATCCAGCGACCGAAAATTCAAGAAATTTCGCGACTCGCAGCGACTTTTTGAGGTGGCTTCAGACACTAAAAAGCGCGCACCCGGAGGCACGCGCTCTTTTCGATCGGCTACCCCGTCAACCGGGGCGACGGCGGTCTCAGGAGCAGTTCTTACCGCTGGTCGAGGCATCGACCTTGTGATCGAAGGCCGCCTTGCGAGCCGCTTCCATCTTCTTCTCCATCTCGGCGCGACGCGCTTCCATGTCGGCCATGGCCTTTGCCTGGCGGGCCTGCATCTCTTTCAGCATCTCGTCCCGCTTGGCCTGCATCTTGGCCAGCTCAGCGGAGAAATCCGGCGCCTTGAATTCCGGCATGGCCGGCGGCTGCGGCATCGCCGGCGCGGTGAATTGCGGCATCGCCGGCGCGGTGACCTGTGGCATCGCGGGAGCCGCCGGACGCGCGGCCATCATCTGCGCGGCCATCTTGCGCTGGGCTTCGATGGCATCCTGATAAGCCTTGGCCTGGGCTTCCATTGCGGCCTTCTGCTCTTCGCTCAGCGCCGGAGCGGCAACCGGAGCGACCGCCGCTGGATAGGGGGCATAGCCGTACGGAGCATAACCATTGTAGCCAGAGCCGTAGTAGTTGCCGTTTCCGGCGCCGTAACCATGGCCGCGACCATGGCCACTGAAGCTCATGCTGAACGAGCCATCGACCGCGCCGTCGCCATAACCATTGCCGCTGCCCCAGCCGTTTCCGTTGCCGTATCCATTGTCGCCCCACCAGGCGCTGGCGGCGGTTGCGCTGGTCAGCGCCACTACTGCTACTGCAATTGCAATCTTTTTCATCACATACTCTCGAGTTTTCTTGGTTATTGATATCGCGGTCGCCGCCGACCACAAGCCCCTTGCAAAAGGGGATGCCTGGGGCTTGTGGTCGGCGGCGACGCGGCTTTGTTCGTCATTGCGGGCTCCCGACCGACGGAAGCCTTTCGGGGCGCTTCCCTGCGCCCTCCCCCCCGGGTCGATCTGGAGGGATTCGCCTTGCGGATGCTTACTTCGCGGCGGCAGCCTGAGCGCAGGGGGAACCAGCCGGAGCGGTCGGAGCGGCCTGTACGGCGGGAGCCGGCATGGCCATGCCCGGAGCGACGGGGGCTACCGGAGCAACGGGAGCGACCGGCGGGTAACCGTAGCCATACGGAGCACCGTACGGAGCGTAGCCGTTGTAGCCATTCCAGCCGTTGTAGCCGTAACCGCTGCCGTAAGCGTCGCCACGGCCATGGCCGCTGAAGCTCATGTTGAAGGAGCCGTCCATGTCACCGGCGCCGTTGCCCCAGCCCGAGCCGTTGCCCCAGCCGTTGTTGTTGCCGTAACCGCCGTCGTTCCACGGACCCCACCAGGCGTTGGCGGAAGCGGAAACACCGAGGATGGCTGCGATAGCTGCGATTTTGACGATCTTGTTCATGAATCTTCTCCAGATACAGTTTTCATTGAGATTGGGTGGAAGAAAGTGTTTGCTGCCTGTCACTTTCTGGAATGGAATTATATAAGCAATTTCTAAAATAAGAAAATTCATTTAAGCTATCAGACGATATCATCCGATAGCCTTTTCAAATACTATTCCGGAAAGTCATCTTCGAGCGGCGGGTTGCCGTCATAGACCTCGTAGCGGCGTTTTTGCAGGTAGGCGTCGCGCACGAATTCGTAACGATCCAGTGCCGCCTGGTCGAGCACCCGGCTGGCGCCGAGCAGGTCGGCGCGAAGGTCGATCAGTTCCACGCCACGCAAGCCCCAGCTGACACTGGCCGGTTCTACATAGGTGGTCGGGTTGGTCAGCCAGTCACCGATGAAGCCCACGCCATCGCGCGCGCTGCTCGGGCCGATGACAGGCAAGACCAGATACGGACCCGGAGCGATGCCCCAGGCGCCGAACGCCTGACCGAAATCCTCGTCATGTCGCGGCAGGTTCATGTTGGTGGCGACATCGAAGAAGCCCAACAAGCCGACGGTGGAATTCAAGGTCACCCGGCCGAAATCGGAGGCGGCGTGGCGGAGTTTGAATTGCAGCAGGTTGCTGACGATCGAGGTGACATCGTCGAGATTGGTAAAGAAGTTGGTCACGCCCCGGTCGAGCAGCTCGGGCATGACTTTCTTGTAACCACGGGCCAGCGGCTTCAGAAAGGTTTGGTCGACGCTTTCGTTGAACGCGAACATGTCGCGGTTGTAGCGCTCCCAAGGGTCACGCGGATCCGCAAAGGCATCTTTCTCTTTCTGTGGCCCGATGCCGGCGCAGCCGTTCAGCAGCAAGGCAACGGCGATCACGCCCATCGTCGACTTGTCGTTCACCCGAGTTCTCCCATTACGTCCACTTCGGACCCAGACCATCTCCCGCTCCGACGGATTGCCGGCGGAACGAAGGATAACGGAAAGCCCGCGCCCGTGCATCCATGACCGGCGGGAAACGGTATTCGTTTCCGTGGAGATGGCCTGCCCGCGTTCATCGGGCAGGCGCGGACGGTTTTCAGAAGGATGAGACAGCGGACCCTCAGGCCGGCTGACGCTGATCCTCGCGCAGCTTGCTGGTGAAGAATTCATCGATCTCGTCGGGGTCGACGAGCTTGCCGTTGGCGTCGACCATCGGCTGGTCGAAGTCGTTCCAGCCGCGCAGGCCGGTCTTCAAGGATACCACCCGCGGGTAGTCGAGCACTTGCAGGGACCACGCCGAAAGCAGGCTGCGATGACCGGATCGACACACCACGACGACATCGCGATCACCGTTCTCGCGCGCCCGCACGAGCTCGGGAACGGTTTCGTCGAAGTTCCACTCGGCGGCCGATTCGAGGATCCCGCGCGGGATGTTCAGCGAGCCGGCGATATGGCAGAAGGCGAACTCGTCCGGCTCGCGCACGTCGACGATCAGCGCGTCGGGATGCGCCTGGAGGCGCTCCTCGAGATCCCACGGCATGTCTTCCGGCACGTCTTTCAGCAGGTCGCGGATCTTCTCGATGAATCGCATCATGGTCGCTTACCCTTTTCTGGAACACAGGTTCTGTTCGACCGCCATCACCGCGGCCTCGACGCGCGAGTGGACATCGAGCTTGCGCAAAATGGCCTTGACATGCAGCTTGACGGTGCCGTCGGAGATGCCCAAATGGCGGGCGATGACCTTGTTGCTCTGGCCTTCGGCGAGGTGGCACAGGATCTCGTGCTCGCGCGGGGTCAGATCGTCGAAAGAGGAGCCGCCCCGTCCGCGCGCGCGCGCATCGTCGCCACTGACCGCGCGCGCGAGCACGCCGGTGAGCTCCGGCGCGACGACGTTCTGCCCGCCGATGATGTCGTCGAGCGCGCGGATCAGGTCGTCCGGCTCCATGTCCTTGAGCAGATAGCCCTGGGCGCCGTTGCGCAACGATTCGATCACGTCCTTTTCCTCGCGGCTGGTGGTCAGCATCACGATCGGCATGCCGAGGCCGCGCGCGCGCAGCTGTTTCAGCACCTCGATGCCGCTCATCTGCGGCATGCGCATGTCCAGCAGGATCACGTCCGGCTCGCTCTCGGCGGCCTGGCGCATGCCTTCTTCGCAGTCACCGACGGCATCGATGACCTCGATGCCCCGCCGTTCGAGCAGCTCGCGCAGGCCGATGCGAAACAGCGCATGATCGTCGATCAACAAGACGCGCATGATCTTCTCCTCTATTCGGTGCCGGTGGCTTCATAGGGTTCGCTGAGACGGGCGTCCGGCTTGTAGGTCAATTCGACCCGGGTGCCCTCGCCCGGTTCGCTCTCGATGCGCAGGATGCCGCCGAGCCGGTGGGCACGCTCCTGCATGATCGACAGCCCGATGTGCTCGCCCGGACGCCCGTCGCGCTGGGCGTTGTCGAAACCGACGCCATCATCCTCGATCAGCAGCACATAGACATCGTCGGGATGGCGCGAGAGCAGGATGCGCACGGTATGCGCCTCGGCGTGCTTGCGGATATTGGCCAGCGCCTCCTGCACGATGCGCAGGATCTGCATCTCCTCGCTGGCGCTGAGGCTGGTCTGGGCGCAATGGCGCTGGAAGAAGACGTGCAGGCCGGTTTCCTCCTGATAACGCCGGGCGAGTTTCTCCAACGCCGGGATCAGGCCGCGCTGGTCGATCGGCGCACGGAAACTGTTGAGCAGTTCGCGCAGCTCGACATGGGCCTCGTCGAGGGCGTTGCGGATGCGCTCGATATCGCGCATCGCCTCGGCGCCGGCATCGGATTTGGCCAGGCCGTCTTGCAGCATGCGCACCTGAAAACGCAGGCTCGCCAGGGTCTGGGCCAGGGAATCATGCAGCTCGTGAGCCAGGTTGGTGCGCTCCTGGATGATCGAAAGCCGACGCGCATCGGCGTCCGAACGCTGCTTGGCGATCGCCATGCCGAGGTGGCTGCCGATGGTCTTGAGCAGATCCATGACGTCCTCGCGCTGCGATACCCCGGGCTTCTCGACGAAGATGTTGTACAGGCCGAGGGTCTGGCCATGGTAATCCAGCGGCACGCTGATCAGCTCCACGCGGTCTGCGCCGAACATCTCGCGCCGGTTCATCTCGGCACAGCGGTTGGGATCGTGCTCGCAGAGGATGTCGCCCGGCGACAGCGCCTTGCCACACACGCACAATCGCACCGGCAGCAACTCGTGCTCGAGCAACACCTCGTTGTCAAGACCGATGCTGCCGACCAGGCGCAAACGCTTGTCCGGCATCACCAAGCGCACGGTGGCGGCGCGCCCGTTGACCATCTCCTTGAAGATGCGCAGGAACTGGATCAGCAGATCATCGAGATTCTGCGCCTGATTGATGCTTGCGGCGACGTCGTAGAGGATCTTCAGCGAGGCGGTCTTCTGCGCCAAACGCGTGGTATGGCGCGCGACACGGCTGTCCATGTCCTCGTAGAGATCGGTCAACTCCTCGTTCAGGCTGTCGATATCACGGATCATGCCGTCGAGCACGCCGGCGTTCTCGAGCTCCAGATGCGCGCCCGGATCGCCCTCGGTGACATGGGCGATCGAATCCTCGAGCAGCACCAACGGCTTCAACAGCTTGGCGCGCAGGCGGATGCCGACGAACACCAGGCCGACCAGCGACACCAATACCGACAGCAACAACAGGCGATGGATACCCGGGCCGTCGTGACCGCCGACGAAAATCACGCCGACCGCGAAGGCGCTGATGCCGAAACCGGCGACGAGCGCGGCGATCGGCCACACCAGGCCGGCGCTGAGCAGCAGGCGCAGGATGCGCTTGCGCACGTTCAGCTTGCGCTCGCGCGCGGCCTGGGTCTGCTCAAACAGGGATCGGCTGTTCATACGAGCGAGTATATACTCGTTACCCATGAATTTTCGGCCACCGCGACCACCCCGCCTGACCCACGGGCGCGAGGAATGGTCTCGAAAATCCGAAAATTCATGGGCGGCGGGTATAAGCGCGATAGCCCTGGCAAGGCCGGGGATCACCCGGCGGAACCGGATTCAGCGTGAATAAAGCCCGGTCAGCGTGGCGCGCGCCAGCGCGTGCTGATTCAGGTAGTAACCGACCATCGCCGCCGGAGCGTTCTGATCCAGCGGCAGGCTCGGGGTGTCCAGCGCATAGAGGGTCAGATGGTAATGGTGGGTGCCGTGGCCCTTCGGCGGGCAGGGGCCGCCATAGCCCGGCTTGCCGAAATCGGTGCGCGACTGCACCACGCCAGCCGGCATCCGGCGCAACGCGGGATCACCGGCGCCGGCCTCCAGCTCGTGCACCGAGGCGGGAATGTTGAACACCACCCAGTGCCACCAACCACTGCCCGTCGGGGCGTCCGGATCATGCATCGTGATCGCGAAGCTCTTGGTCGCGCCCGGCTCGCCGGACCAGTGCAGCGCCGGCGAGACATTGCCGCCGGTGCAGCCGAAACCATTGAACACCTGCTTCTCGGGGATACGCTGGCCATCGACGATGTCCGGGCTGTGGAGTTCCAGCGCTTGCACGGCGCCGACCAGCATCAGGCCGAGCAACAACCAGGATGCGCGCGCGACCATCAGAGGAACCTCCGCGCCATATTGAAGAGATCGTCCATCACCGAGCCGTCGTTGTCGGCATCGATGAAATCGGTCAGCATATCGGTCAAACCACCGGACGACGGGCGCGATCCGGCACCGACACGGCTGAAATCGATGCCGGAACGGGAAGGCGCCGATGACCCGCCACCCAGTAGTTTCTTGCCGAGCATGCCCATCATCATGCTGGCGATCACCGGCAGCATCTTCTTCAGAATGCTGTCGCTGATGCCGGTGGAACTCGCGGCGCGCGCGGCGACCTGGCGGCTGACCTCCTTCGAACCGAAAAGATGGCCGAGAATGCCTTCGCCCTCGCGCGCGGCCTCGCCATCGGCGAGGGCGGAGAGATCATCGAGATAGCGCGCGTGGTTGCCGTTGCGCAAGGCGTTCAACAGCGATTCCTCCCCGCGCACCTCGACATTGGTCTGCACGCCGCGGCTCAGCGCCGGCGCGAGACTGCCGATCGCGTCCCGAACCTGGCGCTCGTCGAGCCCGAACTGTTCGCCGAGCTGGCTGACCAACCGCCCGTTGTGCGCATTGAAGATTTCGTCGAGTGCGTTCATCAATCGTCCTCCGTGTAAGCTGCTGGGTTATATACTCGTCACCCATGAATCTTCGGCCACTGCGACCGCTCCTCGCGCCCGTGGGCGTCGTTGCGGAAACTCGCCATAGTCCGAGCTATGACTCGTTTCCGCGCCTGGCCCACGGGCGCGAGGAACGGTTCCGAAAATCCGGAAATTCATGGACGACGAGTATACATCGTACTCGAGTTCGTCGGCGCGCATCACGCGCTGTGGCAGAAAAGCGCAGCCGTCTTCCTTTCAGGAATACCAGGGATTCGCTGACCACCTCGGCGTGGATGAAAACGGAGGCCCGCAACAGGCAAGCCAGCAGAGGATGTTGGAACGATTCCATGGCATCACTCAATGCCGTGATCGCTCAGGGGGCCTCGCCTCCAGAACCGGCCCGGGCGGCGCCCCACCCGAACCGTTTCAAAGGCTCAGCCGTCGACGCGCACCAGTTCGACACGACGATTCATCGCCTTGCCTTCCGGCGTGTCATTCGAGGTGATCGGCTGTTCTTCGCCATAGCCTTTCGCGCGCATGTTCCCGGCCTTCACGCCCTTGGAGGCCAGGTAGGCCATCACGGCGTTCGCGCGGCGCTGCGACAGATCCTTGTTGTAGGCGGCATCCCCATCGGAGTCGGTATGGCCGGCCACTTCGACCTTGATCTCGGGGTGCGCGCTCAAGGTCCTGGCGACACGGTCAAGGATCGCGGTCGACTCGTCAGTGAGCTTGTCTGAATCGGTATGGAAGTTCACGCCACGCAGCACGATCGTCGCGCCCTGTGGGCAACCGAAGGCGTCGACCTGACTGGCGGCCGGGGTGTCGGCGCACAGATCGAAGGGGTCGGCGACGCCATCGCCATCGCTGTCAAGCGACGGCGGCGCAACCTCGACCTTGGCGGTCGCCGCCGGCGCGGCGGCCGGCGCCACGCGCGGCGCAACCGGCGGCAACGGTGGATAGGGGTAGTATCCGCGGCGATAGCCCCAGCCGTTCCAACCATTGCCCCAGAAATCAGACATCATGTTGGTCAGGCCACGCGCCTTGAAATCGACATCGACGTTAACCTCGGTGCTGCCGTCGACCAGGCCGGTCATGGTATCCATCATGTCGCCCCAATCGTTGTTGCCCCAGTGATTGCCCCAGGGGCGCCAGCCGTTGCCCCAGGGCGCACCGCCCCACGGGCCACGGCTCCACGGCGCGCGCCAACCACGCCAGGGGCGATAGTAGCCGCCTCGCCAGGGAGCCGGGACGGGCGCCGGCGCGGCAACACGCGGCGCGGCGCCGCTGCACCCGCTGCCGGCGGCATGGACGAGAGGAGTGGCCATCAGCACACTGGCGATGGCGGAACCGATCAGGCTTGGTTTGATGTTCACTGTCTTTCTCCGGGTTCGATTGTCGGGATACTTCTTGGCAGGCAAGCGCGATCGCCCTGCACTTCTTTGGTTTAATAATTACTTATATAAGTCAATTATGATATATATCGCAAAAAAAATCCACCGGCGGAAAAGAGTTCACCGGTATCCGGCCACCGCATCGAGAAAAGCCGTCCGTCTCCGCTCATCATTCAGGCCGTGCTCGTCGATCAGCGGCAGGGAGGGAAGCAACTCGCGCAGCACGGCGACGAACAGGCCCGCCGCCTCTTCCCGACCCAACGGCTCGCCACGCGCATCGAACAACGGTGCGTCACCGACGGCGCAACTCGGTGAGCGGCTCTTCGACACCAGACCGCCGAGATCGGGGTGGCAGGCCAGCCAGGCGCGCGCGCAGGCCCGCATCGCGGCGCTGTGGTCGCGCGTGGGATCCGTGCAATCGGCCAAGCGGATGCGGCCATCGATCCGGTAGAGTTGGATCGGCGCGCGTGGCACGCCAAGCCCGATGCCGATCTCGGGGCATACCGGAAGCACGCGAAACCCGGCAAGCCATTCCCGCAGGCGCGCCTCCCGTTTCTGCCGGCCATCATAGCGCACCGGTTCGCCGAGCAGGCAGGCGGAAACCGCGATCGTCGCCCTCAAACCGCGACCGCATCCTCGCCGGGCCACAGCGAGCGGCCACTCATGCCCTCGGGAACCGGCAGCCCCATCAGTTCGAGGACGGTCGGCGCGACATCGCTCAACCCGCCTTCCGGAAGCAAGGCATCGATCTCGCTGTCGAACACCAGGCAAGGCACTGGAAACAAGGTGTGTTGGGTATGCGGTTCACCGGTCTCCGGATCCACCAGCAGGTCGCAGTTTCCATGGTCCGCCGTGACCAGCGCCGACCAGCCGTGCTCGGCGCAGGCGTCAAGCACCCGCCCGACTTCGCGGTCGAGGGTCTCGACCGCCTCGATCACGGCCTCGCGCACCGCGGTATGACCCACCATGTCGCCATTCGCGAAGTTGACCACGATCAGCGCGTACTCGCCCCGCGCGATCTCTTCGATGACGGCATCGGCCACCTTCGAGGCGCTCATTGCCGGGGCCTGGTCATAGGTGGCGACGCGCGGCGAATCGATGATGCGGCGCCCCTCGCCCGGCAGCGGCTCACTGCTGCCGCCGTTGAAGAAAAAGGTCACATGGGCGTATTTCTCGGTTTCTGCGCAATGGAACTGGCGTAGCCCGGCGGCACTGACGACCTCCGCCAGGGTGGTCGCCGGGCGCTCCTGATCGAACGCGAACGGCAGGCTGTAGCGCTGGTCGTACTCGGTCATCGTGGTCAGTTGCACGCTGCGGTAGGCGCCCCGGTCGAAGCCTTCGAAATCCTTACAAAACAGCGCCTTGGCGAGCTGGCGTGGACGGTCGCGGCGGAAGTTGAAAAACACCACCGCATCCTCAGGAAGCATCGGCTCATGCTCGTTGAGCACCGTCGGCGGCAGGAACTCGTCGTCGACCCCCTGGGCGTAGGCGCGCTCGATCGCGGCATCCAGATTTGGCGCGCGCTCGCCCTCGCCGCGCGCCATCGCCCGCCACGCCGCCTCGGTACGATCCCAGCGGGTATCGCGATCCATTGCGTAATACCGACCGCTGACCGATGCCAGGCGCCCGGCTCCGGCGGCCAGCGCGGAAACCAACGGCGCGAACTGCTCGTGTGCCGAGCGCGGCGCGACATCGCGACCGTCGCTGATCGCATGCACCAGCGGCTCCACCCCGTTTGCGCGACACAGCTCGATCAAGGCCAGCAGGTGACCGATATGGCTGTGCACGCCCCCGTCGGAGACCAACCCGACCAGGTGCAGCGGGCGGCCCCGTGAGCGCGCATGCCGCACCGCGTCGAGCAGACTGGGGTTGCGAAAGAAATCACGGTTCGCAATCGCCTCGTCGATCAGCACCAGATCCTGACGCACGACGCAACCGCTTCCGAGCGTCAGGTGCCCGACCTCGGAGTTCCCCATCTGCCCGTCCGGCAGACCGACCGCGGCCCCGGACGCCCGCAGGCGGTTGTGCGGACACCGCGCGAACCACGCATCCAGCCGGGGCGTGCGCGCCAGCGCCACGGCATTGTTCAGGCGATTCGGATTGCTGCCCACGCCGTCCATGATGACCAGGACGACAGCTTTGCGGGGCACGGGGTTGGGGTCTGACATTGAGCGGAATACTCCTTGAGAATGCAAACATAGCGGGTAACTGACAAAGACGGCGGCACAGCCGGAAACTGAAGAGATCCGGGCGCGCGGCGACACGCGTCCGGACGCGATCCGGCGCGCGTGCGACACCGGCTCACCGGCTATCGGTCGAACTTGTCGCGCAGGTATCTTGCCAGGCGCGCGGGCGGGATATAGCCGGGGATCGCTTCGCCGTCTTCCAGCACCATGTACGGGGTACCGTTGACGCCGACCATCTGCCCCAACCTGTAGTGTTTCGCAACCGGATTGTCGCATTGCCGGGAAGGCAGCGTCTTGCCGCTCTTCAACTCGGTCAGCGCCTGCTTGCGGTTGTCCGAGCACCAGGCGGTGACCGCCTTGTCGTAGGCCGAACTGCCGATCCCGGCGCGCGGGTAGAACAGGTAGCGTATGCGTATGCCCTTGTCCAGGTATTCCGGCATCTGACGATGCAGCTTGCGACAGTAACCGCAATCGACATCGGTGAACACGTTGACGGTATGCTTCGGCTTCTTCGGCTCGTAAACGATCATGTTCCGTTCGCCAACGGCGTCGATCGCGGCAATACGCGCCTTCCGTTCCGCCGATTCGGTCAGATCCTTGCCGCTACGCAGATCCAACAGCGAACCCTGCAACAGGTAGTTGCCATCGGCCGAGGCGTAGAAGATCCGTGGGCCGACGGTAACCTCATAGACGCCCGCCATCGGGCTGTTGCGGATCTCGCCGACCTTCAGATCCGGCGCGACGCGCGCGATGCCGTTGCGGATGCGTTGTTCCACCGCCGCGTCGATACCCAGGGCCGTCGAGGTGGTGAAGGCAAGCAGAAAACCGGCCACGAGCGCGCGTCGCCGGGAAGAATGGTTCGATAAATGGTGCATGGGTTGTTTCGTCTCTGAAAATGGAGGATTTGCAGCGGAGAGCCGTCGTCGGGCCGATCCGCCCGAGATGGCGGCACAAGGCCCACCCGCCGAGGATGACCCGCCGATGCGCGCATCGCTTGCACGCGCCGATCCGAAGCCGGTCCTTCCTTTCAGACCCGCCAACGGCGAAATCGATCCATTCGCTAAGGGCATCGTGATGTCAAGGCTGCTTGGCCCGGCAAAACGGAAATCGCGCCACGAGGCAGGGGCCTCCCCGCGCC
>Ga0256832_1000206_pt1 | contig 36890 bp, 36 predicted proteins | sample 134614metaG_FD_190534 | JGI IMG/M metagenome (GOLD analysis project Ga0256832, IMG submission 190534) | Hydrothermal vent microbial communities from Lau Basin, Pacific Ocean - 134-614 | ecosystem: Environmental > Aquatic > Marine > Hydrothermal vents | place: Pacific Ocean: Lau Basin | collected...
GCAGGGGCCGGCAACCGCAAGCCGTGGCGCGAATGCTCCGGCACGCTTCATGCGGCCGCCCCTCAAGGCGTGGCCCAATGATAATAATGAAAGGGTCATACGTGACCAAATTTGCAGATCTGGGCCTTTCGCCCAAAATCCTGAAATCCGTCGAGCAGGCGGGCTACGAAACCCCCTCCCCCATTCAGGCGCAGGCAATCCCGCTGGCGCTCGCGGGCCACGATATCCTCGGCCTCGCCCAGACGGGCACCGGCAAGACAGCCGCCTTCGGCCTGCCGCTGATCGAAAATCTCCTGGCCTCGGGCAAGCGCCCGGCGCCGAAAACGGCGCGCGCGCTCATTCTGGCGCCCACCCGCGAACTGGTGAACCAGATCGCCGACAACCTTCGCCAGTATGTGAAGGGCACGCCGCTCAGGGTAACAACCGTTGTCGGCGGCGTTTCCATCAATCGCCAGATCAAGGAGCTTTCGCGCGGCACGGATATCCTCGTGGCCACGCCGGGACGGCTCATCGATCTGATCGAGCGGCGCGCCGTCGATCTCGGCCAGAGCCGCTATCTGGTGCTGGATGAAGCCGATCAGATGCTTGATCTGGGCTTCATCCATGCCCTGCGCCGCATCGCGCCGCTTCTGGGCACGCCCCGCCAGACGATGCTGTTTTCGGCCACCATGCCAAAGCAGATGAACGAGCTTTCCTCGGCCTATCTCACCAACCCAAAACGCATCCAGGTGGCCACGCCGGGCAAGGCCGCCGACAAGGTGCGCCAATCGCTCCATTTTTCCCCTCAGGGCGAAAAGACGGAGCTTCTGAAGGATTACCTCGACGCCTCCCCCGATGGCCTTGCGCTGGTATTCGCGCGCACCAAGCACGGGGCGGAGAAGCTGAAGAAGCATCTCGAGGCATGCGGCTATGATGCCGTCTCGATCCACGGCAACAAATCCCAGGGCCAGCGCGAGCGCGCCATCCGCGCCTTCAAATCGGGCCAGGCCCGGGTGCTGGTGGCCACCGACGTTGCGGCGCGCGGGATCGACATCCCTGATGTCAGCCATGTCTACAATTACGATCTGCCGGAGGTGCCGGAAAACTACGTGCACCGCATCGGCCGCACCGCGCGCGCCGGCAAGGGGGGCGAGGCGATCGCTTTCGTCTCGGCCACAGAGATCGGCTACCTGCGCCAGATCCAGAAGCTGATGAAGCTCGATATCCCCGTTGCCGGCGGCGAACGTCCGGCCGAGGAAAAGCCCGCCCCGCGCGGGCAGGGCGGTGGGCGGCGCCGGGGCGGCGGCGGCGGCAAGAGCCGCGGCTGGAAGGGCAGCCGCAACCGGCGGCGCTCGGCAGCCTGAACCGGCAAAGGATCACTATCGAACAGCGAAAGGCCCGGCAGCATCACTGCCGGGCCTTTTTCGATTCCTGCCTGTCACGGCACAGGCCTGCCGCTCAGCGGAAAAGCATCACCGGCAGCTGGCATCCCTGCACCATGGCGGTGGTGGTGGAGCCTATGATCATGCTGCGGATGCGTGAATGGCCATAGGCCCCCATCACCAGGAGGCCCGTTTGCCGCGCCTTTGTCTGCTCGCAGATCACCTTTTCGGGCTGGCCCGTGACGATCTCGGCCACCACTTCGAATCCGGCTTCCCGCAACATCGCTTCCGCCCCTTCGAGCATCTCGCGCAGATCCGGCGTTTCTTCACCGATGGTCAGCAAGTGGCATTTCAGCCCTCTGAAAACGGGGCTCTTGGTAATATGCTCCAGCGCCCGCACGGCCGACGGCCCGCCATCGAAGGCCAGCGTGAAGCGCTCGATCTGGTGGAAGGCCCGCGCCGCCACCAGAACCGGCCGCTCGCTCGCGCGCACCACGCGTTCGAGATTGCTGCCGAGATGGAGCTTCGCGAAATCCGCCGCCTCGCCCCGCTTGCCGATCACGATCAGATCCGCCCCGCGCTCCAGGAGCGCCAGTTCCTCCACCAGATCGCCGTGGCGCAGCACCGTCACCACCTTCTCGACACCATCTTCTCTGAGGCTTGCCGCGCCATCTTCGAGGATCGCCCGTCCCCGCTTGAGGCTGAGCTTCGCCTGCTGCTCGTCAAGCTCAGCCAGCTCCTGCATGAGCTTCGTGCGCGCGCCAAGCCCGATGCTGCCTGAAAGATCGCCGCGCCGGGCTTCCCGCCGCCCGATCACATGCAGCAGCACCACCTCCGCGCCCATCCGCCGCGCAACCCATGCCGCGTGATCGCAGACGCTCCCGGAATAGACCGAGCCATCCACCAGTGCGATGATCCTTGCCATGCGCTTTTCCTCCTAATGGCCGAACAGACGCTCGATGGCATCCGGTTTGTCGTGAATGGCGAGCTTGTCCACGATGGTTTCGCTGGCCTTGTTGAGCCCCACGATATCCACCTCGGCGCCCTCGCGGCGAAATTTCAGCACCGCCTTGTCCAGCGCGCCCACGGCGGAAATATCCCAGATATGCGCATGGCTCACATCGATCACCACGCGATCGAGCGCCTCGTGAAAATCGAAGGATTTGAGGAAATCGGGCGCGGAGGCGAAGAAGAGCTGGCCGAACACATGATAGCTGCGCGCGCGGCCATCCTCGGAAAGCTCGGAAGTGACGCGGAAGATCTGCGCGATCTTGCCGGCAAAGAAGATGCCGGAAAGCAGCACGCCGGTGAGCACCCCGATCGCCAGATTGTGGGTGAAGACGGTAGCGGCCACCGTGGCCAGCATGACGATGGTTGAGCTCTGCGGATGGTGCCTGATCTCGCGGATCGACGACCAGCTGAAGGTGCCGATCGAAACCATGATCATGATCGCCACCAGCGCCGGCATCGGGATCCGCGCCACCCAATCGCCGAGCCCCACGATCAGGATCAGCAGGAAAACCCCGGCGGCGAAGGTGGAAAGCCGTCCGCGGCCGCCCGATTTCACGTTGATCATGGATTGGCCGATCATGGCGCAGCCGGCCATTCCGCCGATGAAGCCGGTGGCGGTGTTGGCAATCCCCTGGCCCACGCATTCGCGGTTCTTGTCGCTGTCGGTATCGGTGAGATCATCGATGATCTGGGCCGTCATCAGGCTTTCCAGAAGCCCCACCGCCGCCACCGCCGCCGATACCGGGAAGATGATCCTGAGCGTCTCCAGATCGAGCGGGATGTCGGGGAAGAGGAATACGGGCAGGGTATCGGGCAATTCGCCCATGTCGCCCACATTGCGCACATCGAAGCCAAACCAGATCGTCAGCCCCGTCAGCACGATGATGGTGACAAGGGGCGAGGGGATGGCAGTGGTAACATGGGGAAAAAGATAGATGATCGCGAGCCCGGCGGCGACCATGGCGTAGGTTTCCCAAGTCACACCCGTAAGCTCGGGCAGCTGGGCCATGAAGATCAGGATCGCGAGCGCATTGACGAAGCCCGTCATCACCGATTTCGATACAAAACGCATCACATCGCCGAGCCTGAGGAAGCCGGCGATCACCTGAAGGATGCCGGCAAGCACCGTAGCCGCGAGCAGATATTCAAGCCCGTGCGCCTTCACCAGCCCCCCCATCAGCACCGCAGTGGCAGCGGTGGCGGCCGAGATCATCGCCGGCCGCCCGCCGGTGATCGCCGTGATCACCGCGATCGAGAAGGAGGCATAGAGCCCCACCTTGGGATCCACCCCGGCGATGATCGAAAAGGATATCGCCTCGGGGATCAGCGCCAGCGCCACCACGAGCCCGGCCAGGAGATCGGCGCGCGGGCTGATCAGCCACTCGCGGCGCAGGGTGATGATGAGATCGGTTTTCACGTTCGGCCTCCGACAAATTCTTCAAGCCGCCCGCTATAGAGGCGATAGGCTGGCTTGGCCAGAGGGAAGGATACTGTCAGGATTGGTGCGTCGGTATTGGCCGATGCGCGAAACATCGCATCCGCCATGGCCACAGGCCAGCCCGGTGCAGGAAACCACGCACCGTGGCCAGCGCCACGAGGATGCTCATGCCCTCTGCTCGGCGTTCGGATTGTAGCCGCTGGCGCTTTCCAGAAGGTGGCGCGTGTAGGGGTGCTCGGCACGCATGGCGCGCATCTCCTCCACGCTCAGCATCTCGACGATCTCACCGTTCTGCATCACCGCCGTGGCCTCGCACATATGCGCGATCACCGCGAGATCATGGCTGACCATGAGATAGGTCAGCCCGTGCTCCTCGCGCAGATCGGTAAGGAGATTGAGCACCTCGGCCTGCACGCTCACGTCGAGCGCCGAGGTGGGCTCGTCGAGCAGCAGCACGGAAGGCTCGGGCGCCAGCGCGCGCGCGATCGCCACCCGCTGGCGCTGGCCGCCCGAAAGCTGGTGGGGATAGCGGAAGCGGTAGCTCGGCCCGAGGCCGACATCGGCGAGAAGCGCATTCACCCGCCTGTCGATATCGGAGAATCCGTGCAGCTTCAGCACTTCGGAGAGCACCTGATCCACCGAGTGGCGCGGGTGCAGGCTGGCGTAGGGATCCTGAAACACCATCTGCACCTCCTTGTAGAAGGCGCGATCGCGTTTCTCCCCGAGCTTTCGCTCCCCCACAACCATCTCGCCCGACCAGTTGGGCACAAGCCCCATCAGCGCGCGCAGGATGGTGGATTTGCCCGAGCCCGATTCCCCCACCAGCCCGAAGCTCGCGCCCGAGGGAACTTCGAATGTGGCATTCTTCACCGCATCGACGCGATCCTCGCCCTCTCCGAACCACACGCAAAGATCCCTGAATGCAAGCCTGCTCATTGGCGTCCGCTCACGCTTGGGGCGTCCAGCCAGGCCGGATCGCGTTTCAGAACTTCAAGATGATGGCGCGGCTCGTCAAGCCGCGGCAGCGAGCCGAGCAATCCGCGGGTGTAGGGATGGCGCGCCTCGTGCAGGCGATCGGCATCGCAGACCTCGACGATCTTGCCGGCATACATGATCAGCACCCGATCGCAGAAGCTCGCCACGAGATTGAGATCGTGGCTGATGAAGATCAGCCCCATGCCGCGCTCGCGCACCAGGCGATCCATGATCGAGAGCACCTGCGTCTGCACGCTCACGTCAAGCGCCGAAGTGGGCTCGTCGGCAATCAGGATATCGGGCTCGGTGACCATCATCATGGCGATCATGATGCGCTGGCCCATCCCGCCCGACATCTCGTGCGGATAGGCCCGCATCACCCGCTCGGGATCCCGGATCGAGACGGCTTCCAGCATCTCGATCGCCTTTTCATATGCCGCCCGCTTGCCGGCGCCGGTGTGAAAGCGGTAGATTTCCATGATCTGATCGCCGATGCGCATCACCGGGTTGAGCGAGAATTTCGGATCCTGCATCACCATGGAAATGCGCTGTCCGCGGATCTTCTGCATCTCGCGTTCGGAAAGCTTCAGCAGATCGGTGCCTTCCAGCTCCAGTTTCCCGGCCTCCACCCTTCCGGGCGGGCGGATGAGGCGCAGGATGGCGCGCCCCGTCATCGATTTGCCGGAGCCCGATTCCCCCACGATCCCGAGGCGCTCGCGCCCCAGCGTGAAGGAAATGCCGCGCACCGCCTGAAAATCCCCCTGCCGGGTTGGGAAGGTGACGGTGAGATCTTCGATATCGAGAAGAGGTTTTTCAGACATCACCCGGCATCCTTCGGATCAAGCACATCGCGCAGGCCGTCCCCCAGGAGATTGAAGGCGAGCGACACGATGAAGATGGCGAGCCCCGGCATGGTGGCCACCCACCAGTGATCCAGGATGAAACGCCGCCCCTCGGCCACCATGGCGCCCCACTCGGGGCTCGGGGGCTGGGCGCCAAGGCCGAGGAAGCCGAGGCCGGCGGCGGTGAGGATCACGCCCGCCATGTCAAGCGTGACGCGCACGATCAGCGAGCTGATGCACAGGGGCCAGATGTGTTTCGTGATGATGCGCATCGGCCCCGCGCCCTGAAGGCGTATCGCCGCGATATAATCGGAATTGCGGATGGTGAGGGTTTCTGCCCGCGCCAGGCGCGCATAGGGCGGCCAGGCGGTGATCGAGATCGCCAGCACTGCGTTCTCGATGCCTGCGCCCAGCGCCGCCACGAAGGCAAGCGCCAGCACGAGGCGGGGGAAGGCGAGGAAAATGTCGGTGAGGCGCATCAGAACCGCATCCACGATCCCGCCCGCATAGCCCGCAACGGTGCCCACCAGCAGCCCCACGATCGGGGCGATCAGCGCCACGAGCGTGACGATATAGAGCGTGATGCGCGAGCCGTAGATGAGGCGCGAGAGGATGTCGCGCCCGAGGCTGTCGGTGCCGAGGAGATGGCCTTCGCTCAAGGGCGGCTTGAGCCTGCCCGCAAGATCCTGGGCCAGCGGATCATGGGGCGCAATCCAGGGGGCGAAGGCGGCGATCAGCACCAGCAGGATCAGGATCATCAGGCCCACCATGGCCATCGTGTTGGAGCGGAACTTGAGCCAGCCGGAATAAAACGCCACGCAGCGCGCATGGAAGCGCGAGGTCGGCGTATCGGTGAGGAGCCAGCCGCGAAAGCCGAGGCGGGGATCGTTCAGGCTGTCTGACATCATTTCGCCCTCGGATCGAAGACCTGGTAGAGAAGGTCGGAGAAGATATTGAGCAGAACGAAGATCAGCCCCACCACGACCGTTCCGCCAAGAACGGCGTTCATGTCGGCTGACAAGAGGGCGGTGGTGATATAGGAGCCAAGCCCCGGCCAGGCGAAAATGGTTTCGGTCAGCACCGCGCCTTCAAGAAGGTTGGCGTAGGAAAGGGCGATCACGGTGATGAGCTGCACGCGGATATTGCCGAAGGCGTGTTTCCAGATCACGCGGCGCTCGGGCAGGCCCTTCACGCGCGCGGTGGTGATGTATTCCGCCGAAAGCTGCTCGAGCATGAAGCTGCGGGTCATGCGGCTGATATAAGCCATGGAGTAGTAGCCCAGAATGGAAGCGGGCAGGATGATGTGGCTGAAGGCGTTTTTGAACACGTCCCAGTTGCCGGCAAGGAGGCTGTCCAGCAGGATCATGCCGGTGCGCTCGGGCACCATGCCCTCCCAGATGATATCGAGCCGCCCCGGCCCGCCGACCCAGTTGAGTATGCCGTAGAAGATCAGAAGGCCCATGAGGCCGAGCCAGAAGATGGGCATGGAATAGCCGATCAGCGCCACCACGCGGGCGGTCTGATCGATCCAGGAGCCGCGCTTCACCGCCGCCATCACGCCAAGCGGCACACCGATCACCACCCCGAACAGCACGCCCAGCGTTGCCAGTTCGAAGGTGGCGGGAAAGACGCGCCGGATATCCTCGGCCACGGGGCGGGCATTGAGGAGCGACATGCCGAAATCCCCGTGCAGCACATCCCATATGTAATAGCCGAACTGCACGAGAAGGGGTCTGTCGAGCCCCATGTCGTGATAGACCTGCTGATAGACCTCATTGGTGGCCCGCTCGCCCACCACCGCCAGCACAGGATCCACGGGCATCACCCGCCCGATGATGAAGGTAATGAACATCAGCCCCAGCATGGTGATGACAACCGAGCCGAGAACGCGTGCGATCTTCCAGAGGATCCGTTGGAAACGGGGCAGCCTGTGCCGCCCCGCTCCCCTGTTTTCGGCCAGTGCCATCTACTTCGTCACCGGCCAGTAGGAAACGGCGGTGATGGCGCCGCCGAGATTGAGGTTCTTCACGTTGTCGCGCCGCCCCGTCTGCTCGATCTTCTGGAACATGATCCCGAAGGGCGATTTCTGGCGGAACTCGGCCTGGATATCGCGATACATCTGCGCGCGCACATCGCGATCCTTCTCGATCACCGCGGCTTCCACCTTGGGGGTGAGGCCATCGGTATCCCAGGCATTGCGCCAGGCGAGAAGGCCGGTGAGCTTGGCTTCATCGCGGTTGTCGGGGTTATAGGCGAAGGTGCCGGCATTGGTGTGGGGATCGGGGTAGTCCGGGCCCCAGGCGCCGATATACATGTCGAGATCACGCGCACGATACCGCCCGAGGATCTGCTTGCCGGTGCCCACGGTGAGCTTCAGCGTGATGCCGGCCTGAGCGAAGGTGTTCTGCAGCGATTGCGCGATTTCGAGCCGATCCTGGGCTTCGCGCACCCCGGCCTCGATCTCGAACGGGCCGACACCGGCCTTCTTCAGAAGCTCCTTCGCCTTCTCGATGTTGAGGCTGAAGGGATTTTCATCCACCGCGCCGAGATATGTCGCGGGGAGGAAATTCTGATGGATCACATACTGGCCCTTGAGGAAACTGTCCTGCATGCCCTGGTAATCGATCAGATACTTGATCGCCTGGCGCACCTCGGGCTTCGAAAGGATCGGGTGCTTCTGGTTGACGGAAATATACATGATCCGCCCGCGCAGCTCGCTGTCGATCGCAACGCCCGGCGTGCCCTCGAGCCCCTGCACGTCCTGCGGGTTGAGATCGCGGGCCACATCGATATCGCCGCGCTCAAGAAGCAGGCGCTGGGTGGCGCTTTCGGGCACATGGCGCACGATCACCCTTTCCATGGCAGGCTTCGGGCCCCACCACTCGGGATTGACCACGAGGCTCACGGATTCATTGGGCTTCCATGCCACCAGCTTGTAGGGGCCGGAGCCTGCGCTGTTGGTCTTGAGCCAGGCATTGCCCATGTCGCCGTCAACTTCGTGCTTCATCACCTCTTCCTTGTCGAGGATGCCGCCGATGGTGGCGGTGAGGCAGTTCAGCACGAAGGAGGTGGCATATTGCTTGTCGGTGGTGAGGCTGACCTTGTTGCCATCCACGACCTTGATCATCTCATCCACGTTCTCCGGCGTGAAGCCGAATTGCGTGAGGATGAAGCTCGGGGTCTTGTTGAGCTTCACCGCCCGCTGAAGCGACCACGCCGCATCCTCGGCGCGGATCGGATTGCCGGAGGCAAACTTGCGCCCCTGCGCGATGGTGAAGGTGATGGTCTTGCCGTCATCGGAAACTTCCCAGCTTTCGGCGATATCCGGGCCATAACCGGCATCCAGATTCATCGGATCGAAATTGACGAGCTTGGAGTAGATGTTGCGGCTCACGTCGGAACCGGCGAATTCGAAGCTTTCGGCCGGATCGAGGGTGGTGATATCGTCAATCTGGTTGGCGATCACCAGCACGTTGGGCGGGGTTTCGGCCACGCCCGGCACCGGGGCAAACCCCACCGCGAGCGCCATCACGGCCGCGGTTGTTATCTTTTTCATGAAACTCATGATCTTCCTCCTCTCTGTTGGCTATTATTTGACCACTTATACAATTATTGCGCCGCTCCCCAAGTCTTTTCGAGCACGCGAAGCCAATTGCCGTGACAGAGCTTTTCCATCAGGGCATCATCGTAGCCATGATCGCGCATGGCCCGGCGCAGGGCCGGCAGGCCGGCAACATCGCCAACGGCCTCGGGAATCATCGCGCCATCGAAATCCGAACCGAAACCGACCCTCTCCTCCCCAAGCCGCCCTATAAGGTAATCGAGGTGGCGCAGCATCACATCGAGCGGCACATCGGCGCGCATCTGGCCATCGGGGCGGAGGAAGGCGGCGGCGAAATTGAGGCCCACCATGCCATCGCTCTCGGCAATCGCATCAAGCTGCCAATCGGTGAGGTTGCGCGCATGGGGGCAGATGGCATGGGCGTTGGAATGGGTGGCCACGAGGGGCGCTTCGCTGATGGCGGCAACATCGCGAAAGCCCGCAGCATTGATATGCGAAAGATCGATCATCACGCCCAGTTCGTTGCACCGGCGGATCAGGCGCTTGCCGGCCTCCGTAAGCCCCGGCCCGGTATCGGGCGAAGCTGGGAACGCGAACGGGACGCCATGGCCAAAGATCGTCGGCCGGCTCCAGACAGGCCCGAGCGAGCGCAGCCCGGCCGCATGGAGCACATCGAGCGTATGGAGATCGGCATCGATCGCCTCGGCGCCCTCCATATGCATGATCGCCGCCAACTCCCCGCTGGAAAGGCAGGCACGAAGATCGCTGACGTTCCGGCAGATTTTCAAGGCACCCATCCTCTCGAGATGCAGAAGGATGCCGATTTCCTCGAAAATCGCTTCGAGTGCCGATTCGCGGTCCAGCGCCGGCGGCAGAGGAAGATCATAACGCGGCCTGCGCATCGCCTGCATCACGCCTTCCTCATCCTCTCCGGGCGATGGCGCATAAAGCGCAAAGAACCCGCCGCCAAACCCTCCCGCCCTTGCCCGTGGCAGATCGATATGGCCGCCGCACCCTTCGATGAAACCACGCACCGCCGCCTTGCCGCCCGCATTGAGGAGCTGCAACAGCACATCGTTGTGGCCATCCAAAATGGCAGGCGCCCTGTCTTCCTGCATACCTTCTCCCTTCAGCCGGATATCTCGCCCGGCAATTCTCCGCGTGCCATGATGCCCCCGATCACCGCAGGAAACCAGAGCCGAATTCCGCCACCCGTTTCAGCCCCCCCTTCCGCGCCGGGCGATTTTTCATATAATCGCGGCAATGAACAATACGGGCAGGTATTCCAGTGCGTTTCAATATCCTCATGCTTGCAGCCCTGGCAATGATATCGGGCATGGTTACAGGCGCATTTGCCGCGCCGGAGATCTCACCCCGGCCAGTGGCAAGGCCCGCCTTCCCCCCCGGCATCGCGGGAATCGAGGGTAGCATCGTGGAAATCAGGGCAAGGAGGAGCAATCTGGCCTTTGACAATTGGATCGCTGGCTTTCGCCGCCGGGCACTTTCCCAAGGGATCAGCCCCGCCGTTTTCGATCGCGCCTTTCGCAACGTGCAATACAATACCTACGTGATCGAAAAGGATCGCAACCAATCGGAATTCACCAAACAGATCTGGGACTATCTGGACAGCGCTGCATCCAAGAGCCGCATCAGGAACGGGCGCGCCGCCCTCAAGAGGCACAACCGCCTGCTGGAGCGCATCGAAAGGCGCTATGGCGTGGACAAGGAGATCGTGACGGCGATCTGGGGCCTTGAAAGCGCCTATGGAACCCACCGCGGCGATATTCCGGTCATCGAAGCCCTGGCAACGCTCGCTTTCGATGGCCGGCGCGGGCGCTTCTTCGAAGGCCAGCTCATCGCCGCCCTGAAGATCCTGCAAGCCGGTGACGTGACGCCCGCGCGGATGAAGGGCTCCTGGGCCGGCGCCATGGGCCACACCCAGTTCATCCCGACGAGCTACCTTGCCTTCGCTGTCGATTTCACCGGCGACGGCAAACGCGATATCTGGTCCGACGATCCGGCCGACGCCCTCGCGTCCACCGCCGCCTACCTCGCCCGCCACGGCTGGAAGAAGGGCCAGCCCTGGGGCATCGAAGTCCGCCTTCCCAAGGGCTTCGATTACCGCCTTTCAGGCGAGCGCATCAGGAAGCCTGTCTCGGAATGGATGGCCCTTGGCGTGCGCGATGCCAGCGGCCGCAAGATCCCCGAACACGGCCCCGCCTCGATCCTTCTGCCGGCTGGCGCGCAGGGCGCGGCATTCATGATCTTCGAAAATTTCCACGTGATCGAGCGCTACAACACCGCCGATGCCTATGTGATCGCCGTCGGCCATCTTGCCGACCGCCTCCGGGGCGGCCCCGCGATCCGCCATGAATGGCCACGGGAAGACAGGCCTCTGAGCTTCACCGAAAAGAAGGAAATGCAGCGCCTCCTCACTGCCGCCGGCTTCGATACGGACGGCGCGGACGGCATCATCGGCCCGAAGACGATTGCCGCCGTCCGCTCCTTTCAGGCCACCATCGGCATGGTGCCCGATGGCTATGCAAGCTATACTATCCTGAAGCGCCTGCGTGCCCGCTGAGCCCTTTCCTTCATCTTGGACGAAATACTCCGGGGTGAATTGCCCGGCACGGGCAAGAGGGGCAGCGCCCCTTCAACTCAGCCCCGCCGCCGCACGCCCAGCTTCAGCATGAGATAGCGGTTGTATTTCTCAAAGGCCTCTGCCGTTCGCGTCCGCTGATTGAAGCGCTGATCGAGCCGTGCGCGCTTGCGCTCGCTCAGCAGCAGCCGCATGGCACGGTGCAAGGCCCAGCGCAGCTTCGGACGGCTGCGGGCGAGTTCCTCGTCCACCCGCCCGATCCCGTAGCCGAGAACATTGAAGAACCCCTGCTCCAGTTCCACCGAAGGTGCGACGGACGCGGTGATGTCTTTTTCATGCAGAATCTCCAGCGGCATCGCCTCCAGTGTCGAAAGAAACCGGCGGACATGATGCCCGCCCCCCACCGTGGCTTTCGTTCCCCCCGCCGAAAAGGCATCCGAGCGGAAACAATCGGCGATGATGATCTCTCCACCGTCTTTCAGCAATGCTGAGGATTTCTCCAGCGCGATGGCAACCGGAATATACTGGAAGCTCTCGGAAAACAGGCAGATATCGAATCCGCCCTCGCCCTCGAAATCCTCGAAGCGGCATTCATGCACGCGCGCGCCGGGTGCGTTCTCGCGGCAGCGGGAGGCAAGGAATGCACTCGGCACCACGATTTCCACTTCATGGTCGAGCGCCAGCAGCTTCTTTGCCGTCTCCCCCGCGCCGCCGCCGATATCGAGGATGCGCAGCCGCCCCTCCGGAAGCAGGCGAAACAGCTTCTCCGTATAGGCATCCTGGGCGCGGCGCAGGTTGGCGGCCGTCACCTCAAGGCCGTCCCACAGGCCGTAGTGGAGATTTTCGGCACCCGTCAGCCACTTGATGAAGGCGAGCCCCACATCGAGCCCCACCGCACGGGTATCCGGTTTTCTCGCCATGCTCTCACCTCCTCGAACACTGCGGAGGCCTTAGCAACATGGCGCGGGAAATTAAAGATGCGAAAGATGCGGGGCGAATTCCTCGAACACGGTGCGATAGACATCCCGCTTGAAGGGAACGATCCGCCCGATCAGCTCATCTGGCGCCATCCAGCGCCAGGCGGAGAACTCGGGATGGGCGGTTCGGATGTCAATCGCGCTGTCATCGCCAAGAAAGCGCATGAGATACCACAACTGACGCTGGCCTCTGTAGCGCCCCTTCCAGATGCGCGGCACGAGATCGGGCGGCAGATCATAGGTGAGCCAATCGCGAGACCGGGCCTCGATGCGCACGAGATCGGGGCTCACCCCGGTTTCCTCCTCAAGCTCGCGCAGCGCGGCGGCCTCCGGCGCCTCGCCCTCGTCGATCCCGCCCTGGGGCATCTGCCAGGCATCGCCAGGGTTGTCGAGCCGCTGGCCGGCAAACACAAGTCCTTGCGGATCGGCAAGCACGATCCCAACGTTGCGCCGATAGGGAAGGCGTGAAAGATCCGGCTGTTCCGTCATCCTGCCGTGTCCTGCTCTGCGAAGGAGGCGGGCCGCCCGGCGCGGGCGGCCCGGCCATATCATTCCTGAGGTTTCAAGACCTTGAGACCATGCAGAAGATCAACTGCGTAGGAAAGCTGGAAATCCTCCTCTCGCAGCTTGGCGGCAGCTTCCGCGGCAGCCGCCTCCTCCTCGAGCTGGCGACGCTCTTCCTCGCTCATGGAATCATTTTCCAGCACCCCGCGAAGATCCGCCTCGCTGCGCAGCTTCGGCCCCTTGGGCTGATCCGCCTCGGCGGTCTTGTCTTCAGGCTTGCGCGGTGGCTGGAGCACGACGATATCCGGGATCACGCCAAGCGCCTGAATGGAACGGCCCGATGGGGTGTAATAACGTGCGGTTGTGAGGCGCATCGCGCCGCCGTTCTTCAGCGGCATGACTGTCTGGACGGAGCCCTTGCCGAAGCTCTTCGTGCCCACGACAACCGCGCGGCGGTGATCCTTGAGCGCCCCGGCCACGATCTCGGACGCCGAGGCAGAGCCCCCATTGATGATGACGACGATCGGCTTGCCCTGGGCCAGATCGCCCGGCGTGGCATTCCAGCGATCGCCATCCTCCGGGTTGCGCCCGCGGGTGGAAACGATCTCGCCCTTGTCGAGGAAGGCATCGGCCACCTTGATTGCCTGGTTGAGCAGACCGCCAGGGTTGTTGCGCAGATCGATCACGAAGCCTTCCACATTCTCGATCCCGCCAAGCTCCTCGATGGATTTGCGAATACCTTCCTGGAGATTGGGATAAGTCTGATCGTTGAAGGTGGTGATCCTGAGCACCACCGTCTTGCCTTCGGTGCGGGCCTTCACGGCCGTGAGCTTGATCGTGTCGCGCACCAGCGTGACATCAAACGGCTCTTCCTCGCCCTTGCGCACGATGGTGATGACGATCTCCGAACCCACCGGCCCGCGCATAAGCTCAACCGCCTTGTCGAGCGTGAGGCCGAGCAGGCTTTCCCCGTTCACATGGGTGATGAAATCTCCCGATTTGATGCCCGCCTTCGCGGCCGGCGTGCCATCGATCGGCGAAACCACCTTGACGAAACCATCCTCCATGGTGACCTCGATCCCGAGCCCGCCGAACTGGCCCCGAGTCTGGACCTGCATGTCATCGAAATCCTTGGGGGGGACATAGCTCGAATGGGGATCGAGGGAAGTCAGCATGCCGTTGATCGCTGCTTCGATCAGCTTTTCCTCATCCACCGGCTCCACGTAATTGGCCCGGATGCGCTCGAATATGTCGCCAAACAGATCGAGCTGCTCATAGACATTCGTGGTGCGCTCGGCTTCCTGTGCGATCAGGGGTGCCGCGATCTGGGTTGTCATGATCGCGCCGGCAAGCGTGCCGCCGATTATCGCCATAAGGGATTTCTTCATTGCGTCCGTTCCTTGTCCAATACGAACCACTCTTCGGGGTTCACGGGCTCCCTGCCCTTTCTCAATTCAAGATAGAGCGTCTGTGAACGCTCCGGCGCGGAAGCGCTCACCTCCGCCTGCCCCTGCCCGGCAACCGGATCCTCGCCTCCTGGCCCCATCAGCCCGAGCGGCGCACCGGCCTCCACGACCTGGCCTGTTTCTCCGAATACCTGATTAAGCCCTGCAAGCACCAGAAGATAGCCCCCGGAAGGCTCAAGGATGATTACATTTCCGTAATCAAGAAGCGGGCCGCGGTAGCGGATCGTTGCAGCCGATGGCGAGATTACGAGAGCATTTTCCCGCGCTGCGATCACAAGCCCCGGGCGGCGGATACCTGCGGCATCGGCTTCGTTGTAGCCGTGCAGAAGCGTGCCGGCAACCGGGAGAGGAAGCAGGCCGCGCAGGGATTCGAAATCCACCGGCTCCAGCACTGCCCCGAGCGGCCCCTGACTCTGCAACAGGCCTTCCGCAAAGGCCGTGAGGGTCTGGCTGCTTTCGATGAGGAGCGCCGTTTTCACCGGATCATCGGCAAAGCGGCGTGGCAGATCGCGCCGCTGCGAAACGGCGCGGGAAAGGGCAATGCGCGCCTTATGGACTTCCTGCAAGCCTTGCCGAAGCTTCTCCGCCGAGCTTTCCTGAACGGCTTTCAGAAGGCGCAGTTCGTCAAGCTCGGCCTTCAGTTCGCCAGCCCTCTGCCGCAGCGCCGGGGTCAGTTCGGCAACGAGCATCCCGGCGCGCGCCGTGGCAACTGCCCCCTCGGGATGCAGCAGCAGAGCGGGGCGGGGGGTTGCCTCGATCTGCTGGAGCGCAGCTAGAAGGGCCGATATATCTGCGGAGCGGGCTTCCAGCTTCATGCGGATCGCGGCTTCCCGGATGGCGGCGCGGCGCAGGCCTTCGCGCATGGCCTGAAGGCCATCCTCATAGGCGCGTATGGTGCGCGTGAGGGCCTTGATCCTGTCGCGCGCGCTCTCTGCCTCTGCGAGATCCGCAGCCGCTTCCTCGAGCTTGCGGGCCGCCGCCTGCGCCGCGCGCGCGATCTCCTCGCCGCCGCCTGCCGCCAAAGCAGAGCGCAGCGGGGCCGCGGTAGCAATGACAAGAGCCAGCGCACAAAGCGCCCCCCGTGCCGCCCGGCCCGCTCTCATTCGATCAGGCTCCTGCCTGTCATTTCGGGAGGCGCTTCGAGCCCCATGAGATCAAGGAGCGTCGGTGCAAGATCGCTGAGCCGCCCATCGCGCAGCTGCGCCCCCGAGGGTCCGCCGACAAGGATCACCGGCACCGGATTGGTGGTGTGGGAAGTGTGGGGCCCGCCGGTGACGGGATCGAGCATCATCTCGCAATTTCCATGATCGGCTGTGACGATCATCGCGCCCCCGGCCTCTTCAAGTGCTTCGAGCGCGCGGCCAAGCCCGTGATCCACCGCCTCCACCGCCTTGATCGCAGCGGGAAGATCGCCGGTATGGCCGACCATATCGGGATTTGCGTAATTCACCACGATCAGATCATACCCCTTGCCGATCGCCTCCACCAGATGATCGGTGACCTCGGGCGCCGACATCTCGGGCTGCAGATCGTAGGTCGCCACCTTGGGGCTTGGCGCCATATAGCGATCCTCGCCCTTCTCGGGCTCTTCCTTGCCGCCATTGAGGAAGAAGGTCACATGCGGGTATTTCTCCGTCTCGGCGAGGCGGAACTGGCGCAGGCCGTGCTTCGCCACCCAAGCGCCGAGCGTGTTTTCAAGATTGCGCTTGGGGAAGACCGTGCGCATGTATTCATTGTGCCGGTCTGAATATTCGACCATCCCAAGAAGCGCAGAGAGCTTTGGCCGGCCGCTCACATCGAAGCAGTCGAAGCCGGGCTCGCCGATGGCGCGCAGGATCTCGCGGGCACGGTCAGAGCGGAAATTGAGCATGAAAAAGCCATCGCCATCGCGCATGCCCGGGTAATCCCCGATCACCGTGGGCGTGATGAATTCATCCGTTTCGCTGCGTGCATAGGCAGCTTCAATGGCAGAGAGCGGATCCTCCGCCTTCAGCCCATCCCCCTTCACGATCGCCCGCCAGGCCTTCTCGACCCGCTCCCAGCGGTTATCGCGGTCCATGGCAAAGTAGCGGCCGATCACGGTGGCCACCCGCGCGCCCTCGGGGAGACGATCGAGAAGTTCGCGCATGAAATGGGCGGCGGATTTGGGCGCCACGTCGCGCCCGTCCGTGATCGCATGGATCCAGACGGGCACCCCGGCTTCGCGGACAGCCCTTGCCGCAGCGATTATGTGATCGAGATGGCCGTGCACCCCGCCATCGGAAACCACGCCGAAGAGATGCGCTGCCCCGCCCGCAGCCTTCACGGCGGCGATGAAATCGCGAAGGGCCTCGTTGCGGAAGAAGGAGCCATCCTCGATCGCGAGATCGATCATGCCCAGATCCATCGGCACGATGCGCCCGGCGCCGATATTCATGTGGCCGACTTCCGAATTGCCCATCTGCCCGCGCGGCAGCCCCACATCGCGCCCATGGGTGACAAGCGTCGCATTCGGGCAGCTGGCCATGATGCGATCGAAATGCGGGGTATTCGCAAGCGCGGGCGCGTTTGCCTCGCTGTCGGCCCGCAGGCCCCAACCATCGAGAATGCACAGAACGACAGGTTTGCGGTTTGTCATCGGATGCCCTTTTGCGGATCGCGCAGCCCGTATCTATGCCCCCGCCCGCAAAAGGGCAAGCAGACGCCTTCAGGCGCGGTGATAGGGCGCGCCCGCCAGAATGGAGGAAGCGCGATAGAGCTGTTCGCTCAGCATCACCCGCGCCAGCATGTGCGGCCAGACCATACTTCCGAACGATAGCCTGAAATTCGCCTTGTCGCGCAGTTCGGGCAGGAGCCCGTCGGCACCGCCGATGAGAAAGGCGAGATCGCCGCGCCCCTCGTCGCGCCAGCCGGCGATGCGCCCGGCGAAATCGGGCGAGGAGAGCAGCTTGCCGCGTTCGTCCAAAGCGCAGATCACGGCGCCCTTGGGTATCACCCGCCCAAGCAGCTCCGCTTCCTCGCGCATTCCGCCCCCCTTGCGTGCCTCCACCTCATGCACCGCGACAGGCCCGAGGCCGAGCGCGCGCCCGCTGCGTTCGAAACGGTGCAGGTAATCCTCGATCAATTCCCGCTCCGGGCCGCCCCTGAGGCGCCCCACGGCGCAGATATGCAGCCGCATCCCTCAGGCGGAGGCGCCGGGCGCACCCGATTGCCACATCTTTTCAAGCTGATAGAAAGCCCGCACTTCCGGGCGGAAAACATGCACGATCACATCGCCCGCATCGATCAGCACCCAATCGCCCTGATCCTGGCCCTCCACCTTGCAGCGGTAGCCAAGAAGCTCCTTCAGGCGATCCACGAGCTTTTCCGATATGGCGGAAACCTGACGCGTGGAGCGGCCAGAGCAGATCACCATGTAATCGGCGATCTCCGATTTTCCGTGCAGATCGATGGTGACGGCATCTTCCGCCTTGTCACTTTCCAGGGATTTCAGAATGCGCTTCAGCAGCTTCTCGCTGGAAACATCCACTGGCGCGCCCGCTCCGGCAACGCCAGGCATGGCCTCTTGTGCGGCCATATCGGCTGAGTGAGACAGGGTTTTCCCTCCTTCATAGCACACCGGAAAATCGCCCCGGTGCAGGCCTGAACTGAAAATAGCATCGGCTCGCGGAAATCTCAATCACGCCGGAAGATACCAAAATGACATTCCAATCAGCACGTCGTGTTTTCATCCCTGCCCAGCATGGTTCGGCCACGGAAGCGGGGATCATCACCCGCCCCTTTCCCATCCCGCCATGATCCTGCCTCCGATCCGCCGATACAGCCGATCCAATCTGTACAGGCATGCCGGATATTTCAGCGCCCTGCGAGGCCCAGCCTGCCGCGGGATCATGAGCGAGCGCGGCGCGGGCAGGCATGGCCGCCCAGCGCCTGAGGATATCGATCCGTTTGCCTTGCCCCAGCGCGATGCAGATAGTAAATCGCTTGCATGATTCTTGTTTTCGACATGGATGACCGCGCGCGCCTGCCCTGGCGATTCTTCGGCGCGTCTCTCTCTGTGCTGGCCCGCCCGTGAGGCGCGGCCCCCTGAATCCATCCGCACAGCCTGACAATCACGGGAGAGGACCAATGACCGCCCCGAAAACGCTTTATGACAAGATATGGGATGCCCATCTCGTCGAGGAATCCGAAGATGGCACCAGCCTGATCTACATCGACCGTCACCTCGTGCATGAGGTTACCAGCCCGCAGGCCTTCGAAGGGCTGCGCATGGCCGGCCGCAAGGTGCGTGCGCCGGAGAAGACCATCGCCGTGCCCGATCACAACGTGCCCACCACGCCCGACCGCGAGAAAGGTATCGAAAACGAGGAAAGCCGCATCCAGGTGGAGGCGCTGGACAGGAACGCGCGCGAATTCGGCATCCACTACTATCCGGTCAATGACATCCGCCAGGGAATCGTGCATATCGTCGGCCCCGAACAGGGCTGGACGCTTCCTGGCATGACTGTCGTCTGCGGCGACAGCCACACCGCCACCCACGGCGCCTTCGGAGCCCTCGCCCATGGGATCGGCACCTCGGAGGTGGAGCATGTGCTCGCCACCCAGACCCTGATCCAGAAGAAATCGAAGAACATGAAGGTGGAGATCACGGGCAGGCTCCAGCCCGGCGTTACCGCCAAGGATGTGACCCTTGCCATCATTGGCGCCACCGGCACAGCGGGCGGCACCGGCCATGTGATCGAATATTGCGGCGACGTGATCCGCGATCTTTCCATGGAAGGGCGCATGACGGTCTGCAACATGGCGATCGAAGGCGGCGCCCGCGCCGGGCTGATCGCGCCCGACGAAAAGACATTCGAATACATCAAGGGCCGCCCCCACGCCCCGAAGGGCGCGCAATGGGAAGCGGCGATGGCCTGGTGGCAGACGCTGTTTACCGATGAGGATGCGGAATTCGACAAGGTGGTGACACTGAAAGGCGAGGATATCGCGCCCGTCGTCACCTGGGGCACGAGCCCCGAGGATGTGCTGCCGATCACCGCCGAGGTGCCCGATCCCGAGAGCTTCGAGGGCGGCAAGGTGGATGCCGCACGCCGGGCGCTTGAATACATGGGGCTGAAGCCGGGCCAGAAGCTCACCGATATCGAGATCGATACCGTATTCATCGGCTCCTGCACCAACGGGCGCATCGAGGATCTGCGCGCCGCGGCCGAGATCCTGAAGGGGAAGAAGATCAAGGAAGGCATCCGCGCCATGGTGGTGCCAGGCTCGGGGCTGGTGCGTGCCCAGGCCGAGGAGGAGGGGCTGGCGCAGATCTTCATAGATGCCGGTTTCGAATGGCGCCTCGCGGGCTGCTCCATGTGCCTTGCCATGAACCCCGATCAGCTTTCCCCCGGCGAGCGCTGCGCCGCCACCTCTAACCGTAATTTCGAGGGCCGGCAGGGGAAGGGCGGGCGCACCCATCTGATGAGCCCCGCCATGGCCGCCGCCGCGGCAATCACCGGCCGGCTCACCGACGTGCGCGAATTGATGTAAGGATTGCAAAGATGGAAAAGTTCACCACCCTCACCGGCGTTGCCGCCCCGCTGCCGCTGATCAATGTCGATACCGACATGATCATCCCCAAGCAGTTCCTGAAAACCATCAAGCGGTCGGGGCTCGGAAAGAACCTGTTTGACGAGATGCGCTATCTCGAGGACGGCAGCGAAAACCCGGATTTCGTGCTGAACAAGCCCGCCTACCGCAATGCCGAAATCCTGATCGCAGGCGAGAATTTCGGCTGCGGCTCCTCGCGCGAACATGCCCCCTGGGCACTCTTGGATTTCGGCATCCGCTGCATCATCGCGCCGAGCTTTGCCGACATCTTCTACAACAACTGCTTCAAGAACGGCATCCTGCCGATCGTGCTTCCTCAGGAGCAGGTTGACGAATTGATGCGCGAAGCCGAAAAGGGCGAGAATGCGCGCATGACGGTGGATCTCGAGAATCAGGAAATAACCACCTCGGAGGGCAAGACCTTCCGATTCGAGATCGATTCCTTCAAGAAACATTGCCTGCTCGAAGGGCTGGATGATATCGCGCTCACCATGGCCAGGATCGACTCGATCGCCGAATATGAACGCAAGATGGCGCTTGAAAGGCCTTGGGTCTAGACCATTAGCGTTTCCAGGAAAACCCAGCACAAGATGTTGAGAGGCCCGATTTTCCGGGCCTCTTTTTACTGAAAAATTGATGCAAAGTCGCACCAGTTTGAACACGAAAATGCCCAAATGGTCACGTCTTTATTAACTCCGAAAAAAGGGTGTCATAGACAGGAAGCTCCCTATAGTGGATTGATTTTCTGTCTATACAACTATAGGTTTAGTAGTGAAGGGTCGGGGCCATGGGCAAAATGAAAATGGCCCATCATCAAAAGATGGGACGCATGGGTAACGATATCGACATGGACGAACGGGAGAAAACTGTTCTGGATTGGTTTGAAGGCAAGGGAGAGAAGATCTCCCGCCTGGCCGGCGCCGTCATCCGGGCATTGCTCGTCGTTCTTCTGGTTTCCATTCCTTCCGTGCTTCTGCCCGGCGTCAGCACCGACACCGCACAGATGGTCGCTCTGATCGCGATCTTCGCGGCTGCGCTCACGATTTTCGAATATGCCTCCACATATCCCAGCCTCGTTGAGTTCCGCGATGCTCCGCCTTTCAACCGGGTGCGTTTCGTTTCCCTGTTCATCACGGTCTTCCTGCTGACGGTAATCGTGCGCGGCACCATCGAGCCCACCACGCTCACCCGATTCGTGACGGCCGTGGGCAGCCTCATAGGCCAGGCAATCGATTTTCCCTACAGCCCGGTGCGCCTGATCGTGCTGATGCTGCCGGAAAATACCTCCGTCGAACACATGATCCTGATCCGCACCGCGGCTGGCATCAGCTACCTGATCTCACTGCTCACGCTGGCGATCTTCCTCATCCTGATCCGCATTCAGGGATGGCCGAATTCCGGCAAGCCTTTCAATGTCTGGGTCAACATGCCGACATTCGATCCCACTGCCGGGGGGGATGTGGTGGCACGGCTGATCAGGGATGCAAGACTCAACATCATCCTCGGCTTCCTCCTGCCCTTCCTCATCCCGGCAACGGTAAAGGCTGCATCAAGCGTATTCGTGCCCTTTACCCTTGACTCCCCGCAAACTCTGATCTGGACAATGTCGGCATGGGCATTTCTTCCGGCAAGCCTGTTCATGCGAGGCATGGCCATGGGCCGCGTCGCCGACATGATCAAGGAAAAGCGCCGCTTCGAAAACGGCGAATACGGGCAGGATGGCCTGCAGCCTGCCTGAACGCACTCATCCTTTGGGCAGGCCTGCTCACATGGGCCTGCCTGCCCGCATTAGCCGCCAGCGAAAAACCGATCCGCATTGCAACCTTCAATACCGGGCTCTCCGCCAAAGGCCCCGGGCTCCTGCTGCGCGATATCATGAAGGGCAAGGATCCCCGTGTCCGTGAAATCGTCCGCGTGATCGCTGAAGCCTCGCCTGATGCCATCCTGCTGACGAATTTTGACTGGGATCTGGAAAACCGGGCCCTCTCGGCCCTTTCGATGCGCCTCGGCGATGCCGGCATCTCCTATCAATACCTCTTCGCCTTCAGGCCGAATACAGGTCTGCGCAGCGGCCTTGATCTCGACGGAGACGGCCGCACCAATGGACCGGGGGATGCCCAGGGCTTTGGCCGCTTCACGGGTGAGGGCGGCATGGCCATCCTCTCGCGGCTGCCGATCCGGGCCGATCTGGCGGAAGATCATTCCGCTTTCCTGTGGAAGGATCTGCCCTTCGCCGAGGTGCCCCGAAAGGGGGGCAGGCCCTTTCCATCACCCGAGGCCCGCGAGATCCAGCGCCTTTCCAGCACCGGGCACTGGGTCGTTCCCGTCGTCCTGCCTGATGGGCGCCTTCTGCGCCTCATGGCCTTTCACGCCACGCCGCCCGTCTTCGATGGCTCTGAAGATCTGAACGGCCTGCGCAATGCCGACGAGATCCGCTTCTGGCGGCACTATCTCGATGGCCGGATTCCCGGCGCAGGAAACGCCGGCGCCAGCCCCCCCTTCGTGATCCTGGGCGACGCCAATCTCGATCCCGCGGATGGCCCCGGACGCCATGAGGCCATAATGGCCCTCCTCTCCGACCCCCGCCTCTGCGATCCTGCCCCGGCAAGCGGCGAAAGCGCGGCACTTTCGCGCCGGCAGGGGGGTGTAAACCGCGCTCACAAGGGCGATCCCCGCCATGATACGGGCGATCTTCGCGATGATCCCGGCCCCGGCAACCTGCGGCTCGATTATCTTCTCCCCTCGGCCGATCTCGCAATCCGGGGGAGCGGGATGATCTGGCCGGATGCGGCCGCTTTCCAGGATCGCTCGCGCCACGCACTCATATGGGTAGATCTCGGTATTGCCGCAGGCGATGGGGCAAGCGGCGCGGCGGGCATATCGCGCGATACATGCGCCTCACAGGGCGCAGGCGGGCAATAATCCCGTAGCTGCGCTTGACCCTCCCCCGCGAGGCGGCTACCCCATGCCCGACAGATCAAACCCGGAGAACCCCATGGCAAACCCTTCGCTTCTCATCCTTCCCGGCGATGGCATCGGCCCCGAGATCATGGCCGAAGTGCACAAGATCATCGAATGGTTCGGCGCAAAACGAGGCCTTCGCTTCGATGTCAGCGAAGATCTTGTCGGGGGGGCCGCCTACGATGCTCACGGCGTGCCGCTCACCGATGAAACCATGGCGAAGGCGCAGGAAGTTGATGCCGTGCTTCTCGGCGCCGTGGGCGGCCCGGCCTATGACGATCTCGATTTCTCGGTCAAGCCCGAGCGGGGGCTTTTGCGCCTGCGCAAGGAGATGGATCTCTTCGCCAACCTGCGCCCGGCGCAGTGCTTCGATGCGTTGGCCGATTTCTCGACCCTGAAGCCCGATGTGATTTCGGGCCTCGACATCATGATCGTGCGCGAGCTGACATCCGGCAGCTATTTCGGAGAGCCGCGCGGCATCTTCGAGGAAAACGGCGAGCGGGTGGGCATCAACACCCAGCGCTATACCGAGGGCGAGATCGATCGGGTCGCCCGCGCCGCCTTCGATCTCGCGCGCAAGCGGGATCGGCGCGTGTGCTCGATGGAGAAGGCCAATGTGATGGAAAGCGGCATCCTGTGGCGCGAGGTGGTGCAGGCGGTGCGCGATGCCGATTATCCCGATATCGAGCTTTCGCACATGTATGCCGATGCCGGCGCGATGCAGCTCGTGCGCGATCCGAAGCAATTCGATGTGATCGTGACCGACAACCTCTTCGGCGATCTCCTTTCCGATGTTGCCGCCATGCTCACCGGATCGCTCGGGATGCTGCCCTCGGCAAGCCTCGGCGCGCCGATGGAAAACGGCCGGCCCAAGGCGCTCTACGAGCCTGTCCATGGCTCCGCCCCCGATATCGCCGGCCAGGGCAAGGCCAATCCCTGCGCCTGCATCCTCAGCTTCGCCATGGCGCTGCGCTATTCATTCGACCAGGGGGAAGAAGCGGATCGGCTGGAATCGGCGGTGGAAAACGTGCTCTCCAAGGGGCTGCGCACACCCGATCTGATGCAGAAGGAAGGGGCGAAGCCGGTCACCACATCAGAGATGGGTGATGCCGTCGTCGCAGCTCTTGAAGAAAGCCTCTGAGGGAGAGAACGAGGGTAGCGCCGAACGCGCACGCTGAAACGGCTCAAAACCCTCTTGCAAAATCCAAAGACTCGGTATACCCGCCTTCCACAGGTCCGGAGTGTAGCTCAGTCTGGTAGAGCACTGCCTTCGGGAGGCAGGGGCCGGAGGTTCGAATCCTCTCACTCCGACCAATAAATCAAATCCTTGTCGCGCCCGTTTCCGGCTCTCTTGGCCGAGTATCTTGGCGCTCGCCAGGATTTTTGGTCATCTTCTCTCTCATCCCTCCGTCATGAGATTCCCCTGCCGCCATCTGGAAATCCGGTTAAGGAAGCAGAAACATGGCCACCAGTGCCAAGATGGATGCTTCGAAGGAGAGGGGAATTGTATTGCGAGGTACCCGGATGCGGGGATACAAACATGGGACACGGACCAATGAAAACCCTCATTTCCTTTGTGAAGTGATTGAGGATTCGGCTCAACGTTGCGTCAGGGGGGCAGGCGACTTTCCGATGCCGGGGACGGGAGGAGTTTGATACTATGGATACAATGAAGAGCAAGGCCTTTCCTGTTTTCTTTTCCGTGGCCAGCGCAGACATCGAGTTCGCCGAGCGCGTGTGGGAGCCACTCCCAGACGACTGGGTTTATCTTTACTCAAAAACCGGCGAAGAGGCTGCGCACGTGTGGGACGAGATATCGGAGCGCGAATTGCCCCGCGCCAAGATTCTCGTCATTTTCTGGTCGCGAAACTATCTGAAGGCGCAAGGCTGCATCCGTGAGATCAAGCAGGCCGCAGGGCTTGTTGATTCTGGGCTTCTGCGGCCTCTGGTCCTGCGCCTTGACGACTGCCCGATCAGCTGGACCGAAGAGTTTCCGGAAGCTGACAAGGCCACCTTCGAGGCCCTGGGCAAAGCGCTGAACTACCGCACCTCTCACCCAGGCATCTCGGTTGATCACGCACGCGAGCTCGTGGCCCGGGTCGCTGAGCCGCTCCTGTCGTCCGATACCCACGGCTGCCGCGACCTGAACTTCTGCGGGCGATGCGGGCCGGCCTTCAGATGCCCGATGACAGGTTTCGGTTTTACCCTGCCGCATGGGTTTCGGGGTTCAACGGCGTTGGTCGCGAAACTCTGATAAGAGATTACAATCGCGACTTTACTCCCAATGGGCATGCGATCACGCTCGAGGTGAACGAAGCCACCCTTCCTCGCGATCTCTTGCTCCGAATCGAAAGCGAGGCCTTCGGGGCAGATATTGATGCGTTGACGCAGCTTAAGGAGGCCACGTTTGAAAGCGAAACAGGCACGGTCGCCGAAGCCATCGAACGGGTCGTGGAGGCGGGGAACTATGTTATCCTCAGGCATTCGCGAATCGTCGAGGAGCGTGTCGACCTGCCCGAGTGGCTCGACGAAGTGGTGAATTCTCTTGAGCCTGCCACACGAAGCAAACTGTTCATCATCTCCCAGGTTCCGCTGCTCAAAGAGCGGCGCATTCGCTGCAAGGACCGGATGGAAAGCCAGCGGGTTCCGACAATCGACGAACATGTGCTGCGCGAATACTGCTTGCAGCTCGTCGGTCATTTCGACCCTCATCCGGAGCGGTGGAGCGAAGACGACGTCGAAAGGATCGTCGCTGCTGCAGGCGGAAACATCGGTTTTCTTGTTACCCTGGTTCGCGTCGCCTCGCGGATTGAGGACATGGACCAGCTGGATGCCCTGATCGCTGCCGAAGGGGCGCAGATGGTCGAACAGATGACCGTCTATGCGCGCTGGGCATTTTCGCAACTTCGCGAATTCCCGGAGGAACAACGTACCCTCGCTTTCCTCAACGATGTCTCGCCCTGTGATCTGATCGACCTGGAGAAGGTCGTGAAACCCCGATCGGATAGGCCGATGATGCGTGTCCTGGGCAAGCTTCTCGAGCTTGGGCTGGTCGAGCGGGAAGGCGAAAACCTCTATCGCCTGACACCGCTTCTTTCGCACCGTTTAGAGCGCGATCTTGTCGGGCCGGAACTGACGCAATGGAAACGGCGGGCCCTTGAAGACTTCGTGAAGTCCCCCCCCAAAGTCGAAACGACCGAGCATGAATTCCTGCGAATCGAAACCCGCATTCAGGCGGCAATGCTGACGGGAGAGGAAAAACTCCCGAACAGTGTGGCAAAGTTCGTCTCCGCCGCGCATTGGTTTCAAGCGGGGATCCGGCTCTATCACGCCAACCGGCGCGAGTTGGCCTGGAGACTGCTGAAAAAGGCTTACACGCATAGGTCCGAATTCACGCAATCAACGCGCGTGGAAATCATGCGCTACTATGCCCTCAGCGCAATACGCATGAGGAAATTCGAGGATGCAGATGCCGTGATCCAGCTGCTGGACAATGACCACCGCACGAAGGCACTGGCAGCGTTCCTCTGCGGCAACCTGGAAGAATTCAAGAGCCGAGATCGCCGATATGATCGGAGGGATCACCTGTTTGAAGCCATTCGGCAATATGAAACAGCGCTCAAGTTGAACGCTGGAAAAGATTCCCGGCTTGAGCACACCTATCGTCCTCTGATCAGCTGCATTCTGCACACTACGAAGCCCGACTTCGAGAAAGCCGAGCGTTATGCTCTGGAATACGTCAAGCTGCGCCGCACTGTATTCAGCCTGATGGCACTGGCGCGCGTGTATCTGCATTGGAGATACCGGGAGGATGCATATGGCCGGGAAGTGCCGGAGGACATCGAACGCCTCTATCACCACGCTCTCGACGATCTGTCGAACCACCCGGGCGTCAACAGCGCGCATTTCGAGATCCGCGCTGAGGAGGCGGAGTTTGAAGGCGATTTCGCCGGGGCACTCGAATTCATGGATGAGGCGGTTGCCGCAGATCCGCGCCCGTTGCTGAGGATGTCGCGTTGGAACCTCATGGCGCGCAGTGGTGATGCCAACATCGCGCAGCAGGTGCTTGACGAGATGCGGCAGGCAAAGGACGAGGACGACTTCAGAGGAAACTGGTCGGTCTATCTCCCCGCGCTCGCCGAGATCTATGCCCGAGCCCTGAAAACAGCGGGGAAGCCGCTTGGTTTGCTCAATCAGTTCGCCGTCGGCTTGCAGGATAGGGAAATCAGCAGAATCATTGGCAGAATCCGAACTTGAGTCCGTGGTTTTGAGCGGGCTTGCCGGATAAGGCACAGCCAGAAGGCGGCCCACAAATGGCTTGGCGGAACCACGAAAGGGGCGAAAATCGCTTCTTCGTTGTGCTCTGCGCAAGGGTTGATCGGCTCGCCCCTATGCCGGGTCAGCGATTACCTCCTGCTGTTGCTCGCCCAGCCCCTCGATCCCGAGGTGCACTACGTCGCCCGGCTTGAGGAAGCGCGGCGGCTTCTTACCCATGCCGACACCGGGCGGCGTACCTGTCGAGATGATGTCGCCCGGATGGAGCGTGAAGAAGCGGCTGAGATAGGAAACGATATGCGCCACGCCGAAAACCATCGTCGCTGTCGATCCGTCCTGCATGATCTCACCGTTCACCTCGAGCCACAGCCTGAGATTCTGCACATCTTTCACCTCGTCGGGCGTGACCAGCCACGGGCCGATCTGGCCGAAATTATCGCAGCTCTTGCCCTTGGTCCACTGGCCTTCATGCCGGATCTGGAAATCGCGCTCCGAGACATCATTGACCACGCAAAAGCCGGCCACATGATCCATCGCTTCGGCTTCATCGATGTATTTTCCCGGCTTGCCGATAATGATGCCAAGCTCCACTTCCCAATCGGTCCTGGTCGAGCCGCGGGGAATGATGATCGGATCATCGGGGCCGCAGATCGCGCTGGTGGCCTTCATGAAGAGCACCGGCTCAGAGGGGATCGCCATGCCGGTTTCTGCGGCGTGGTCGGAATAGTTCAGCCCGATGCACATGAATTTTCCAGTGCCCCCCACACAAGGGCCCAGGCGCGGGTTGCCCTCGACCAGAGGCAGCGAGGCAACATCAAGCGTGCCAAGCGTTTCCAGATCGGCGAGCACCGTGCCCGCGAGATCATCGATCACGCCCGAAAGATCGCGCAGATTTCCATTCGCGTCGATCATGCCGGGCTTTTCAGCCCCCCGTTCGCCGTATCTTGCCAGTTTCATCGTCGTCTTCCTGCATCCTCCGGCCGCCGTCAATGATACGTGTCGCCCGGTGGCAAATCCGGCCCATTGGCGCGGCATTGGGGTATAGTAGCCTCCCCGACTGAAGCATTTCCCTGCTCGACGGCGGCGTTCATGGCCGCACCATCGTATTCATTGCATATCTTATTCAGACTTTCCATCGACATGCGCCGTCATGAAACGGCCCGTTCGCCATCCTGCTCCTGCATCGGGGATGTCATGAATTCTTTGTGTCTGGTCCGGCCCAATTCTCCTCGAAGGTATCGCGTTCTGCCATGATCACCGGCCAAGGGGTGAATTTACGATGTTTTTCGGCCACGCGCAAAGTGCGGCTCGATGCCTCCCAGGTGGCGCCGGCAAGCCAAAAAGATACTTGCTTGTCATGTTGACTGCCCCTGTCCTCAAATCGGCCAAAGATAACACGATTTATTTCTCAATAGTTCCTATGGGCTCACAACCTAATGTTACTGTTCGTATGGCTTTTTTCGCGCTAGGCTGCCTCAACCCCCAGCAAAAGGAGCGCCCTCATGGAATACGCACGTCTTGACGCCATCAGGTTCGGTCTCGCCGCCGGAATAACCGTTTTCCTGTTCGGCCTGTTCTTCTTCCTGCTCAGCTTGCTGACAGGCGGCATGATGATGATGCGCATGGGGATGGGGGTGGAATTCGGTGGTATGGCCGGAGGGGCCGGCATGATGTTTGGCGGCTTCCTGATGAGCGGGCTGTTTTCCGGGATCATTACCGGGATCTTTGCAGGGGTGATGGCGGCCATCTACAACCGCCTGCTCTGATCATCTCAATGCGCCGCCGCGTATCCGGCTGCGGCCCAGGCCTGCTGACCAGGCATTTCCACTGCGCAGGGGCGCACGGAGCGCAGGCGCGCAAGCGCCGCTCCGGGGGCCTCGCCCGCCTCGCACATCAGCCGCATCAGCGCCATCCCCGAACGTCCGCAGCCGGCCCAGCAATGGGCGAAAACCTTTCCGCCGGCCCTCAGCACCCGATGCGCCTCGCGCGAGGCTTCCGCCCAGAGCGCCGCATGCTCCGGCCCCGGGGCGCCGAAATTGGCGATCGGCAGATGCCGCCAGCCCACATCCGCAAGGGCAAGATCATCGCCGAGCCGCCCGGCTCCTGCCATCTCGAGCTCCTCCTCTGCCGTGAGGCTCAGCACCAGATCGGCCGGCCAGCGCAGCAGCGCCGTGAGATCGGCCTGATAGCCGCGCACCCGCCCCGGCATCGGCCCGATGCCGATCATCCCCTTTTCCAGGGCAAGCTCGCCCGCCGGATATGATGCCATTTCGCCGCTCCTCTGCCTGCCACCCTACCCTTGCGCTTTACGGCGGGCAACACTCCCCCTAACCTGTTGCGGATCCCGAATCCGCAGCGCAGCCAGAGGCGAGCATGAGCGAAGAACAAAAAACCGGCTATCAGGTTCTTGCCCGCAAGTATCGCCCCGAAACCTTCGCCGATCTCGTCGGCCAGGATGCCATGGTGCGCACCCTGAAAAACGCCTTCGCCGCCGATCGCATCGCCCAGGCCTTCATTCTCACGGGCATCCGCGGCACCGGCAAGACAACAACCGCGCGCATCATCGCCAAGGGGCTCAACTGCACCGGCCCCGATGGCCAAGGCGGCCCCACGACCGAGCCCTGCGGCCAGTGCGAGGCCTGCCGCGCGATAAGCGCCGGCCAGCATGTGGACGTGATCGAGATGGACGGCGCCTCGCAGACCCGGATCGACGATATCCGCTCCAACGTGCTCGAAAGCGTCCATTACGCGCCCACCTCGGCACGCTACAAGATCTACATCATCGACGAGGTGCACATGCTCTCCACCTCGGCCTTCAACGCGCTTCTGAAAACGCTCGAAGAGCCGCCGCCGCATGTGAAATTCATCTTCGCCACCACCGAGATCCGCAAGGTGCCCGTGACGGTGCTTTCGCGCTGCCAGCGCTTCGATCTGCGCCGCATCGAACCGGAAGAGATGATCGCGCTGCTGCGCCGGATCGCCGATGCGGAGGGCGCCAGCATCACTGACGAGGCGCTCGCGCTCATCACCCGCGCCGCCGAGGGCTCGGCACGAGATGCCACATCGCTTCTCGATCAGGCGATCAGCCACGGCGCGGGCGAAACCACCGCCAAGCAGGTGCGCGCCATGCTCGGGCTCGCCGATCGCGGCCGGGTGCTCGATCTCTTCGACATGATCCTAAAGGGCGATGCCGCCGGCGCGCTTGGCGAGCTTGGCGCGCAATATGCCGATGGCGCCGATCCCTTGGTGGTGCTGCGCGATCTGGCCGAAATCGCGCATTGGGTTTCGGTGGTGAAGATCACTCCCGATGCGGCCGATGATCCCACCATCGCACCGGAAGAGCGCGCCCGCGGTCAGACGATGGCCGAAAGCGTGCCCATGCGGGTGCTCTCGCGGATGTGGCAGATGCTTCTGAAGGCGCTGGAAGAAGTGGCCCAGGCCCCGAGCAGCATGATGGCCGCGGAAATGGCGGTGATACGGCTGACCCATGTGGCCGACCTCCCGAGCCCGGATGAGCTTGTGAAAAAGCTCGCTGCCGCCCCTGCGCCAGCCCCGGCACCCGCTGCGCCCCCGCCGCGGCCCTCCCCGCCGCCAGCGGGGGGATCGGATGGGGCACGGGCGGCGGCACCCGGCGAACCCGGCCCTGCCAGACCCACACAACATCGCGTCTCCGAAACCGGCGGCAGCGGCCCCACGGCCATGACCGCCACCGCCCCCGCGCAGACGCCCGACAGCCTTGCCGCCCGCTATCCGACCTTTGAAGACGTGATCGCCCTCATCCGCGCGATGCGCGACATGAAACTTCTGTTTGACGTGGAAAGCGGTGTCAGGCTCGTGAGCTACGCGCCCGGGCGCATCGAATTCGAGCCAGCCCCCGGCGCGCCCGCCGATCTTGCCCAGAGGCTCGGGCGCCAGCTCGCGGCCTGGACAGGTGCCCGCTGGGGTGTTTCGGTGGTGAGTGGCGGCGGCGGCGCAACTATCGCAGACAGGATGCGGAAAGAGGAGGAAGCTCTAAGGGCCCGGGCCGCTTCTCATCCCCATGTCAAAGCGGTTCTCGATATCTTTCCCGGCGCAGAAATCCGGAAAGTGCGCACAAGGGGAGAGCTGATTGCATCGGCTTCCGCAGGCGCGCTTCCCGGCGCTCAGAGTGAAAGCGATGGCGAAACACAGGAGAGCGGCGACGATGAGGCGTGGGATCCCTTCGAACATGATTGAAGGGTGTTCCGCCCCGGTGCGGCCGTATTCAGGCCTCCCTTGTGCCCCGGCGGATGCACGCGTATTTATCGGGTTCATTGGTAACAGGAGTTTGGCGATATGCTGAAAGGTTTGGGCGGGCTTGGTGACATGGCCAAGATGATGAAAGCCGCCAAGGAAATGCAGGAAAAGATGGCCGCGCTCCAGGAAGAGCTCGAGCGGATCACCGTCACAGGCGAATCCGGGGCCGGGCTGGTGCGGGCCACGGCCACGGCAAAGGGCGTGCTGACCGGCCTCGAGATAGATCCTTCCATCTTCAACCCTGATGAAAAGGAGGTCGTGGAAGATCTGATCCTGGCGGCAATCAAGGATGCGCAGGCCCGCGCCCAGGAGCGCCACCGCGAAGAGGTGCGCAAGATCACCGAAAGCATGGGCCTGCCGCCCGACATGGAACTCCCGATCTAGGCCATGTGGATGCTGGACTATGGCCCAGAACAGGCGAGCCGGCTGCCGCTCACGCCTGAAAATGCACGCATCATCGTGGCGCGTGCGCGCCAGGCCATCATCCTGCGCATCCCGCTCTCGCTTGCCAGTGCCGGCGTCTTCCTGACCCTCGCCATGAGGAGCCAGGGGATCGTGGTGATGGTCTGGCACTTCTTCTTCGCGCTTTCACTGTTGGCCGTGGGGCTCTCCGTCTTTTCCTTCATCCGCCATGTGCAAACCCTGCGCCGGCTGCCCGGTGATCTCGAGAAGGCGATCGCGCTCGGCATCCCGGCGCGGCGTTTCTGGGAAGAGCATGCCGGCCTGTTTCCGTTCAGGCTTTCCGGCGGCTCGAAAAACGAATGACGAATTCTACCGACGATCTCGAAATCCTGATCGAGCTGATGGCGCGCCTCCCCGGGCTGGGCCCCCGCTCGGCCCGCCGGGCGGTTCTGAAGATGGTGCAGAAACGCGCGCTCCTCCTCGCCCCCCTCGCCGAAGCCATGCAGGCCGTGGCCGAAAGCGCGCGGGAATGCCTGACATGCGGCAACATCTCCACCGCCGAAACCTGCCCCATCTGCGCAGATCCGCGCAGGGCCACGGGCGAGATCTGCGTTGTCGAGGACGTGGCCGATCTCTGGGCCATGGAGCGCAGCCTTGCCTTCAGGGGGCGCTATCACGTGCTTGGCGGCACATTGAGCGCCCTTGATGCGGTAGGCCCGGAGGATCTGCGCATTCCCCGCCTGCTGGAGCGCATCCGCGAAGAAGGGATCAGCGAGGTGATTCTTGCGCTCAATGCCACCGTGGAGGGCCAGACGACAGCCCATTACATCGCCGAGAGCCTGGAAGGGCGCGGCGTGAAGATCACTTCCCTTGCCCAGGGCGTGCCGATCGGGGGCGAGCTCGATTATCTCGATGACGGCACGATCACCGCCGCTCTGCGCGCCCGCAAGAGCCTCTGAAGCTCAGCGCCCGAGGCGCTCCTTCACATCACGGGCGAAATCCTCGTAGCGACGCAGGGATTTCACATCCACCTCCACATGATGGCCCATCTTCTGCATGATCGGCAGATCGAAAAGGATCTGATCCAGCATGTCGGGAGATTCGACATCAACGATCGCAAGCACCTTGCGCTCGCCGACCACCTTCCACAGATCGACAACGATTCCCGCCTTCTTAGCGCCAAGCGCCGCATCCGCCTCCTCGGCCCAGACCTCGAAAAGCCCCTGCTGGCCCATCTGGCCATCGTAATTTACCGTAAAATCAAGCTTGTAGAGCATCCTTTTTCTCCCGTTCTGCCGGTTTCAATGATAATTTCAATGATAGCGTCCGTGGCGCTGGAGCACTTCGATCTGGTAACCGTCCGGATCCTGCACGAAGAAAAAACGCGCCAGACGGGTGCCATCGCGTTCGAATTCCACGATCTTGCGCGGCGCCAGCCCCTCGGCCTCGAAGCGCGCATGCTCGGCATCGAGATCGGCAACGCTGAAGGCGATATGGCCATAGCCATCGCCCAGATCGTAGGGCTCGCTGCGGCCCTTGTTGATCGTCAGCTCCAGCTCGAAATCGGATTCATCGTTGCGAAGATAGATCAGCACGAAATCATCGAATTCGAGCCTGTCGGCCACTTCGAGCCCGAAGGCCTTCTTGTAGAAGGCAACCGAACGCGCCTCATCAAGAACCCGGATCATCATGTGAATGGCCTTGGCCATCGGGCATCCTCCTGTTGCTCTGCGCTTCCCCGCAATGACCACATAGCACGAAATTTCCCGGCCCGGCACCCGATTGCTCATGCGTAAATGAAAAACCCCGGCGCATGACTGCGCCGGGGTTCGGAATGCCGGAGCCATGTGCAGGCTTACTTTTCCTTCTCTCCCTCTTCCCCATCGTCTTTGCTCTCGGGAAGATTGAAGAGGCTGTCCGCATCGGGGAGATCCTCCTCGGCAGCAGCTTCGGGCTCATCGGAAAGGCTGAAAGTTTCAAGGCCTGCGATTGCCGTCGGGATCTTCGGCTCGGGCTCCATGCCAAGCGATTGCTCGGTGCTGACGAGCTTGCGCCGTTCCTCGTCGCTCATCACTCCGCCCTCCTTGGCCTTGCGCGCATTGGCCTTCTGCACGGCCGCGTCAAGCTCGCTCTGCTTGCAAAGGCCGAGCGCAACGGGATCGATCGGCTGGAGATTGGCGATGTTCCAGTGCGTGCGCTCGCGGATCGATTGGATCGTGGGCTTGGTGGTGCCGATCAGCCTGGAGATCTGGCCGTCGGTCAGCTCGGGGTGGAACTTCACCAGCCAGAGGATTGCGGCAGGGCGATCCTGGCGTTTGGAAAGCGGCGTGTAGCGCGGCCCACGGCGCTTTTCCTCGCCCACCGCGGCCGGGTTGAACTTGAGCTTCAGCTTGTGGGTCGGATCCTTCTCGCCCTTTTCGATCTCCTCGGCCGTAAGCTGATTGTTGGCGATGGGATCAAAGCCCTTCACGCCCGCAGCCACATCGCCATCGGCGATCCCCTGAACCTCAAGCTCGTGCAGCCCGCAGAAATCACCGATCTGCTTGAATGTGAGCGTGGTATTTTCCACCAGCCACACAGCCGTGGCCTTGGGCATCAGCGGTTTGTCTGCCATCGTCTTTCTCCTTCGATCCCGATCCCGACAATGCTTCTTCCCGGCCCCGCGGGGCTGCCCACTTGGGGCGGGTTCTCGTTGTCGGGGAACTTGCAGGCTATATAGTGGCCCGGAAGGAAAGAGGAAAGAGAAAATGCACATGCTGCGTCTGGCCCTGCTGATCCTGCTCGTTCCGGCGGCTGCGCTGGCCAAGGGGGAGAAAGGCGGTGATTTCGATTACTATGTTCTCTCGCTCAGCTGGTCGCCCAGCTGGTGCGCGCTCGAGGGCCGTTCCCGAAACGCGCGGCAATGCACAACCGGAAGCGGATACGGCTGGGTGCTGCACGGACTCTGGCCGCAGTATGAAAACGGCTGGCCGAGCCATTGCCTGACCAGCGCGCGAGATCCATCGCGCCGTGAAACCCGCGCCATGGCCGACATCATGGGCTCGCCCGGTGCTGCCTGGCATCAATGGAAGAAACACGGCCGCTGCTCGGGCTTGCCCCCGGAGGATTATTTCGCCAGGGTACGCGCGGCCTATGCAGCCATCAAGCGCCCCGAGATCCTGCGCAAGCTGCGCCATCCGGTGCGCCTGCCGGCATCCGTGATCGAAGAGGCCTTTCTTGAGGCGAACCCGGATCTCGAGCCCGACATGATCACGATCACCTGCAGGGAAGGCCGGATTCAGGAGGCGCGCATCTGTCTCACAAAGGATCTCGAACCGCGCCGCTGTGGGGCAGATGTGAGCCGGGATTGCAGGCTGGAGAACGCCCTGCTGGCGCCGGTCCGTTAATGTCAGAAGCCCGGAAAACCGCATAACGCGAAGGTGATGCGAGCGAAAGTGCCGGAAGTGTTTCCGTTTTCTTGCAGCACGCGTGCATATGAAAAGGATCTGCCCGCGCCCGAGAGCGCTCTTCGATACACCTGTCAGGACGTGAACAGATCAAGCGAAGAGCGAATCTGGAAATCGGGCTTGGTTCAGGCCGGGGGAAACTTCTTTTCCTCTTCCGGCACCGGTGGGATCATGTCTTCCAGCGGGGGGATCTTGTGATCGGCGGCGACGGGGATTGCGTCTTCCTCCGGCTCTGGGCGATTTTCGCAGATCCAGCGCTTCGCCTCTTCCAGTTCGGACAGGCTGAAAAGCCGCACGCGACCCCGCAGAAGGGGCGCAAACAGCTTGACCCCTAGGCGGATCCATTCGACATCGGTAACAACAGCAATGCGCGCGAAATCGGCCAGATGCAGGAGGCCGAGCCTTGCATCATCCCAGGCGGCACCGGCAGTGAACCCCTTGAAATCCTCGCCGATCACATAGAGCAGCTTGACCTTGCCCTCCCGTTCGATGCGCTCTTCCACAAGCGGGATCAGCGTTTTCTCATAGGCCTCGCGATCGATCAGACCATGCGCCTCGATGGCGACCACATCGGCGGGGAAACCCTCGAGGATCTCGAACCGGCCCTTCTCTGGCTGCGCGCTCATGGCTGTATCCTTTTCTGCTTTTGAGAAATGCTGCTGCAAGGGATATGAAAATCCGGCACCCGGTTTTCAAGCCGGCGGGGCTTGTGGCACGCAATGGATGCCTCCGGCGGGGATATTTGCGGACCAGTGATGAAGCACGGGTTCAGGAGACCCGCAGCACGATCTTGCCGATGTGTTCGCCCGATTCCATGCGGCTGTGGGCTTTTGCCGCATCTTCGAGGAGATATTCGCGATCGATCACCGGCGCTATGCGGCCTTTTTCCAGGAGCGGCCAAACATTATCGAGAAGTTCTTTTGCAATGCGTGCCTTGGCCAGATCGGATTGCGGGCGCAGCGTGCTGCCGGTGATCGTCAGGCGGCGCATCATCAGGGGGGCGAAATTGATCTCGGCCTTCGGGCCCTCGAGGAAAGCGATCTGCACGAGGCAGCCATCATCGGCGAGAGCTTTCAGATTGCGCCTGATGTAATCGCCGCCGACCATGTCGAGGATAACATCGGCGCCGCCCTCGGGGAGCAGCACTTCGGTGAAATCCTCTTCCCGGTAGTTGATCGCGCGCTCCGCACCGAGATCCTCGCACACCCGGCATTTGCGGGGC
>Ga0256832_1000207_pt1 | contig 36879 bp, 49 predicted proteins | sample 134614metaG_FD_190534 | JGI IMG/M metagenome (GOLD analysis project Ga0256832, IMG submission 190534) | Hydrothermal vent microbial communities from Lau Basin, Pacific Ocean - 134-614 | ecosystem: Environmental > Aquatic > Marine > Hydrothermal vents | place: Pacific Ocean: Lau Basin | collected...
GCAAGACTCGTGAACCCGGCTGGATGCGCGACCCGGTGGTGCCGACTTATCCCCCCACCACCCCCCTGCGGTCCGCCATCATTTTCTTTTTGCTGTTCATCGCCCCGATTATCGTGGGCTTACTTTGACCACACGCCACACACACAGGAGGCAATCATGAGCAAGAAACCCATCGCCTACCAACGTACCCTCAATCGGGTGGGTTCCGTCGTCGAATCCGTCATCGGTTATCATCCGCCCCTGAACCAACTCACCTACATGCTAGCTTACTGGCGAGCTGAGGACCTGCGGGAATCTGTCAACGACATGACCCCTGAGGAAGCCAACGAGGCCATTGCTGATTTCTTGCTGGAGACAGCCAATCAGCCCAACGAGGAACACTTCATCTTGCCCATCGCCCGGGAGTTCCTGGAGAAACATGAGGAAATCCCGGATGAAGTGGATGAATGGGTCCGGGACTATTTTAAGCCCGCCGCCATTACTGCCATTCCTCGCCCCCCGACCCCCATCGAGTAACAGGGGTTGACAGCGTCCCCCGGCTGTGGTACACTAGTCCCATCGCCCCTATGCGGGCATACACAGGAGGCAACATGAGCAAGCACACATTAAACCCGGTCATAGACCTTGATCGATGGCACGACCTCCAACTCCACCCCCTTTGCGAGGTGTTCCCGCCCTCCGCAGAGGAAGACTATCAGGAGTTGGTGAAGTCCATGCACGAGCAGGGCTACCATTCCTCGGACCCCATCGTGTTGATTGATGTCGCCGACGAGGATTCCCCCGACAAGGAATTCCAGATTCTGGATGGAAGGAACCGCTATCTAGCGGCGATGGATGCCAAAGTCACCCCATCCTTTGTAGAGTACGTGGGTGAAGACCCTCTGGCATTCGTGACCGCCCGCAACCTCGCTCGGCGACACCTGACCACCGGCCAGAAAGCGGCACTCGCTGCCTCCCTTGCTGGTCTTCAGCCGGGGCAGAATGCCCATTCCCCCACCGACATCACTCAGCCCGAAGCTGCAAAGAAGGTGGGCGTGGGCGAAGCCACAGTCAGGCGATACAAGAAGCTCGAACGCGAGCATCCTGAGCTTGCCGAGGCTGTGAAGCGAGGGGAAATGACCCTGGAGCAGGCCCGCAAGAAGGCAGAGGAACCCCCACCCGCGAAGTCCAAGCGAGAGGAACTCGCCGAGAAAGCCCTACGGAAGAAGCAGGAGAGGGAAGCCGCCAAGGCAGCCAAGGAATCCTCCCCTGCTGGTTCCACGGAACCTATCAAGCCCAAGGAATCTCCAGCAGCCCGGATGCACGAGGAAGCGAACTCGCGATTGAAGGACATCGTCGAGGCCATCGCCATCGAGCACAAGGTGCCGGAGGAACTTCGCCCCGCCCTGCTGTCCGTCGCCGCCCGCGCCTATTTGCTGGGACGGGAAGTGGCAAAACAGGAAGACTGAAATCCCAGCCATGGACGGCTTAACCTCAACATAGGAGAAACCAATGAAAAATGACATGATAGAAATGAAAGCATGGGAATGTACTGATTGTGGTTACGTCCTGTCCGACATTTCATATAGAGAGGCGAAGTATAATTACCTTTGTCCCCGGTGTGGCCATGTCCACATTCGGGATTTTAAGAGGATATCATGGTTTTCTGCGGTAGGGGATAGTAATGAATGAGATACCCGACTCCTGAAACTCATCGAACGATAAGTAATCGTGAATGGAGATTCCTTGACCTCAAGGGCCATCCCAACTCTATTGCCGTAATGCAGCCCGACGGTAAAGAGTATGGGTATTACTTCCTGCCCGACGAAGAAAACGGAGTGTGGGGAGTATACGACGGGTGCGGAGTGAGAATACCGAATCTTACCCTTGTACCCAAGCTGATAGTAGTTAAACCTAACCCACACACAGGAGAAGACAAATGAGCGTAATTTATACATTTGATGCTAACGCTTCTGAAGAAAAAGTAAAAAAATGGCTAAGTGAAGTCAATGAGGAGATACAAGCTATTCTCATTAATAGTGAGAAATTAAACAACTCCATGCACATTGTCTTCAATCCAAAATTAAAGGCAATAATAATTGGCACCAACAACGGCGATAAATTAATTGAGGGTACCAAAAGCCCTGTCGATTCTTTGTTGGTTATGTTGATGCTGGCCTCAATGTTAGATGCTTATGATATTCGTATCCTGCAGACGATAGCTGAAAAGGCGATTAAAAAGCAGGAAACAATGAACATAAAGGATCTAATGAGCAGGATCATAAGCACTAACGATATCATCAATTAGCTCGATCAGCTGATCGGGGGAACATATCTTGACGGATGACCGGAGATGTGCTATACTCCCTCTACGATATAGGAGACGGACATGATCCAGCCCATCAACATTCATTGGTTCCCGAGCAGCGAGCAGGTGTTTGCTGTTCTACGGCGAATGATGCACGATGGTTGGGTTCCGTCTCAAGAGCATCGCGGACTGGTGCATGGCGGTTATGTCGTGCGTCCGGTCCGCACCACCCCCAGCAACTCATACACTGGTGTTGCTTTATTCAACCTAAAGGAGAAAGACCATGAGTGACAAAAATGAAACCCAAGCCCAGACCGAAGACCATGAGCCGTTGGTAAAGGTGGACCGCACCAAGTACCAGAAGGGTCGCTCCCCTGCCGGCAAGACCAGCCTGAACAACGGCGACGACGTTGCACAGACGCTGGAAGGCCTCTCTGCCGAGGACATCTACGCTATCACCGAGAAGCTCAAGGGCTTCTACCCCACGAAGGCCAAGGGCAAGACGGCGGAGAGTGTGGACGAACTGCGTGAACTGTACAAGCCCCTCAACATCGGCATGCAACGCATGAACCTCGGCAACAAGATCCGGACCTGGGTACGCAAGCGTGACGAGGAGGTTGCCAAGGCCGAGGCCGAAGGCAAGAAGCCCCCGATGCCGGGTCTGGAAGCTCTGCAGAAGGCTGCCGCCCCGTTCCGCAAGGAACTGGAGCGTCGTATCAAGGAGGAGGAGAAGGCCAAGGCCGAACGCGCCAAAAAGAAGGAGGCCGACGCTGGCGAAAAGGCCGCGTAAGCGGTCGCTAACCCGGAAAACCCCGTCCCCCGGCATGTTGCTGGGGGTTACGGGGAATCCATATCACACAGGAGCATAAACATGTTTGACAAGTATCGCATTGCCTTTACCATCGACCCGTCCACACAGATGATGGCCCTTGCACGTGCCATAGCCTCGGTCAACGGGCAAGATGTCAGAATCGAGGTCGAATCCGACTCTCCTCTGCGAGACGGCAACGTCATATTTATTGACCAGACTGAAATCCGTGAACTGGAGGACAACCAATGAGCATCTTAATGCTGAAATCCCTGGGTATTCTGTTCTTCATCATGTTTATCTATTATTCCCTCATGCGCTTTGCTGCCCATGACCATCGGGAATCGGTAGGTATTGCTGCAATCGCAACAGGAGTGACTGTCATCACAGTCATCATCCTGATTATTCTGGTCGAAGGTGATTAATATGAGGAGCAAATTCGAGATACGACCGTTCAATGTTCGTCACCCGGTGGCCGTTTTCCCCACTATCGAGCTTGCAGTGAAAGCTATCCGCGATGGAGGATTCTCAGATGACTGGCATATGTTCGAGGTTACTCCATTCTTTGGTAGGCGTATGGATTACGGTACCATCGCTGATATCCGTAAAAGAATTGAAGAATACGAGGACTGGGACAATGGTTGAAAAATTGCATATCAAAATCGAAATATACGACGATAAGGATGGGAAACTGCTGTTCGAGGGGAGCATGGAAAAAGCCAAGATACTGTATGAGGCTCTCGGTGGAATACTAGGGGAAGAAAAACAAGAATTATATACCAATCCTCGTTTTACCCCTAACATAGTAAGAGGGAAAAATGATGACTGAAATAGTGAAACGAGTGATAATGGAAAAAAGCCCCAGATCGTACAAGATTGAAGGAATATTACCGGGGATATGTATAGATTTCATTGAAACTATGTTTGGTCACCCCGCCCCGATGTACATAGCATTTACTATGTCCACTGCTCCTATTATTGGTACTGTGCACGGTAAACTAATTCATGTTGATGGCATTAAATATCTAATAACAGGAGTAGATAAATGGGACAGTGTTGTGCATGAACACCCAAGACATCTATATCCTACGATGTCGCGTATATTGGAAAAGTTTGCCGGTGACCATGGTATCGATATCAAGCGAGATGGGATATATTATTCCATCATGGAGTGGAGGGTAAAAGATGAGCGCTGAGGTGGGACGAGCAAATGGCGGATATTACATCCGCATTCCATATCATGACCGGTTCCGGGCGAAGGAAACACCCGGCGTCCGATGGGACAACAACTCCAAGCTATGGAGGGTGAACGCGAACGAAGCTTCTACCCTCTATTTGCTGGAGCACTTCGAACGAGAGGAATTCACGGAAGAAGCCTGGGAGACGGCACAGGCCATCTACAGAGAAAAGCGTAGCAGGGAGATAATGAAGTTCCCCCGCGACTATCCATTCAAGACTCAGCCCCGGCCCTACCAGTGGGACGCCCTGGACAAGGCATATGGCATGCGGGAGTTCGCGCTGTTCATGGAAATGCGGACCGGTAAGAGCTTCGTCAACATATCTCTTGCTGGTCAGTATTGCCTGCAAGGAGACATCGACCGGTGGCTTATTATCCTCTTCCCCGGAGCCATCAAGTCCACGTGGAAGATTCAGATAGAGGAACACATGTCGCCTGCTGTGGAGTACGACATACTGTTGTATTCTGCCGGTGATGCTCTCAAGGTTAAACGGATGATGAAAAACCACGACCGGTTGCAGATTCTGGTGGTCGGTATCGAGTCGCTCGCAAACGGAATAGCCCGTGAACTGGTGGTAGAGTTTGCCCAATCTGGTAAATGCCTGACCACTATCGACGAGTCCACCTGCATCAAAAATCCGAAGATACTGACCAAAGGAAGGAAGAAGACCCGTACCGCCATTTGCTATGACGCGGGCGACGAGTCCAGATATCGACTGATTCTGACCGGTACGCCCCTGACGCAGGGAATAGAGGACCTGTACTCACAGTACCGGTTCCTTAATTGGCAGATAATCGGTGAGAAATCATTCTTTACCTTTAAACGGGAATACTGTATCACAGAGTCGGTGCCCATTGGCAGAGGAAAGTTTGCCGATAAAATTGTCGGATATCGGAATGTGGACAAGCTCCTGCGGAAAGTGATGCCCTACACCTACCAAATATCGACCGAGGAAGCCACCGGCATTCCGGATGAGGTAAGGGAGACACTGGTAGTAGAACCCAGCAAGGAGCAGAAGAAGATGCTGGAGGAACTGGGTGACCCTTATGAAATGGCGACAGTCTATGAGGATGAGGAACTGGTGGTTGAAACTGTACTGGAGCGCATGACCCGTTATCAGCAGATAGTGGGGGGAAACTTCCCATACGAGGAAGGAAGGGACGACAAGGGACGGAAGATATGGAAGACCCGCCCAATTGCTGCTATCACGCCCAAGCTGGAAGCATTAAAGGGCGTAATCGAGACTCTGCCCGACGACCAGAAGGTTATCATCTGGGCAAGATTTATACCTGAAATCGACCGTATAGCGGACCATTTGCATGACCTCGGACGTGGGGATTATATCGTGTTCAAGGGCGGGATGTCCGACGAGGAGCGGGAATCCGCGCAGCGAAGATTCATGGACCCTGCCGGTCCCCGGTTCTGGGTAGCCACTCAGCAGGCATCGGCCAGAGGAGTTGAGCTTGCTACGGCGTCGGTCCATATCTTCTATTCCTGCTCGTTCAGCTATGACGACCGCAAGCAAGCAGAAATGCGGACTTCCTCCTCGCACCAGAAGGCCAAGTCCATCCTGTATGTGGACATTGTCATGAATCACAAGATAGATAAGCAAATCTATGATGCACTGGCCCATAAGCGAAACGTAGCAGAATCGGTCATCGAGGAAATGAAGAGACTTAGATCGATCTGATCGATCTTGACGCCAGACGTCCGGTGTGGTATACTATAGGTTCGAGACATACACAGGAGGCACAACCATGGAAACCATGGGCAAAGAAGAGTTGGAGAGTTTGGGCGTCAAGGCCCTGGCCCTCCGCATGCGTCAACTCAAGGACCGGATTGACGAACTCAGCAAGGAGAAGACTTCCATGCAGAAGGAGTTCGATTTGATCCGAAAGTCCTTGCTTCCCGAGAGGATGGAGGATGAGGGTATCCAGAACCTCACACTCAAGGGCATCGGTCGCGTTTCCCTGCGACCCGAGCTTTATGTCTCCATCCCCGCCGACTCCAAACCCCTTGCCTATGAATGGTTGAAGGAACACGGGTATGCGTCCCTCGTGACACCATACGTGCAGCCTTCGACCCTGAAGGCATGGGCCAAGGAGCAGATCGAACACGGCGTCGAATTGCCGGAAGATCTGTTTGTCGTGTCGCCCTACACGATGGCGACCATAACCAAAGCATAAAGAGAGGAGAACCAACGATGACAAAAGCAATGGCAAAGAAGAAAGAGCAGGAACTGGCATTCACCAAAGAGCGACCGGACTGGCTCCCTGCAGAGTCCGCCCGTGGACAGGAGAACGTGTCCGTAGAGGACCTCGCCCTGCCGCGAGTGGACGTGATTCAGGACCTGTCCCCGCAGCGTAAGAAGAACGACCCGGCCTACATCGAGGGCGCGGATTCCGGTATGTTGTTCAACACGGTGACCGGTACTCTGTACGGCGAATCTGTGCAATTCATCCCGGTCTACTTCCGCAAGGAGTGGTTGATTTGGAAGGCACAGGATGCGGGCGGCGGTCTGGTTGGTGTCTTTGCTACCAAGGAAGAGGCCGAAGATTTCTTCCGCTCCGAGGGCCTGGACAAGCAGACCTACACCGACAGCAAGGGCAACGAATACCCGATGTACGAAATCGTGGACCACGCCAACCACTTCGGTATCGTCATCGGTCCCGAAGGTCCGGAGGAGGTCGTGGTTTCGATGTCCAAGTCCAAGATGAAGATCAGCCGGCAACTCAACACGCTGGTCAAGATGGCCGGAGGCGACCGGTTCAGCCGGGTCTATGAACTCTCTGCTGTTGAGGACCAGAACAAGCAGGGGCAGACCTACTACAACTTTAAGATTCGCCAGCTGGGTTATGTCACGGAAGAACTGTACAAGCTCGGCGAGCGGATGTACGAGTCAATCTCGTCTTCCGACAAAAAGGTGGCCTATGAGTCGGTTTCTCCTGTGTCCGACGAAGAGGTTACCGAGGAAGACGAGTTCTAACAACTCCCACCCTTCGGGCCAAGGATGGCCCATCTTTTTAACTGTAGAGGCAGACTGTTATGGCATATGAACGCAAGCCCGGAACGGGCGTCCTTTTCAAGAATCAACGTCGGAAGACTGACCGGCACCCTCACTATACTGGCACATGGTACGGCGAGGACGGCAATGATTACTGGCTGTCAGCATGGATTAACGAATCAGTCAAGGGCGAGAAATACATGACCCTTGCACTGGGCGGAGTCAAAGAACAAAAGCAGGAAGCGGCACCTGCTGCGGACTTTGACAACGACGTACCATTCTAATGCTTGACATCAGTAAATATCCCTATATCGGATTTGATACTGAGACAACAGGACTTCATTACCCAAGGGACCGGGCATTCGGGTTTTCAATAGCCGCACCGGATGGACAGGTATCTTATCACGACATACGCAGGGAACCTAAGGCACTCGATCACCTGATCGAATTGGTAAAACACTGGAACGGGAGAATTATCACACACAACGCATCATTCGATTATCGCATGTTCAAAGCAGCAGGAGGAGAACTACCCCTCCACTTGCTGGATGATACGGTAATTCGGGCTACATTGATAAACGAGCACGAGCGGTCCTATGAATTGGACCGTTTGGGTGAAAAGTATCTGGGTATGCGTAAGGAGTCAGACATCTGGCAAGAACTTGCCGATATCTTTGGTGGTCTACCCACCAAGAATGTGCAGATACGCAACCTTCCGATAGCTCCTGTCGAGGTGGTCGCTAAGTATTGTAATCAAGACGCTCTGCTGACCCTGCGACTGTGGGAATGGCAAGAAGAAGAAATCGAACGGCAGGGAATACAAGATATCGTGGACTTTGAACGCTCCCTGATTCCAACGTTCTGCAGAACAGAGACACGGGGAATCCGGGTAGACTTGGATTACGCAGAACAGGCGATGGAAGAACTCACGCCCATCATTGAACAGGAACAGGAGAAATTAAATGCCGTTGCTGGACGCGATATTAACGTTAACTCGACCCCTCAAATACGTGAAATCTTCAGTCCCACGTACAAGGAAGGGGTCGGGTGGATTGCAAACGATGGTACGGTCGTCGGTACGACAAAGAAGGGTCAGCCATCAATATCTGCTGAGTACCTTAGAGAAATGTCCCATCCTGCCGCGCCACTTATACTTTCTATTCGTTCGCTCATTAAAACACGAGATACCTTCCTCGCAAAACACGTCCTTGAACATGCAATCAATGGACGGGTCTATCCGAACATCAACCAGTCGAAAAGCGAATTCGGCGGCACGGGCACTGGCCGGTTATCGTACACGGACCCTGCGATGCAGCAGATCCCGTCTCGAAATAAAAAGGTTGCCGCTATCGTCAAACCTTGTTTTCTTCCGGAAGATGGCTGCAGGTGGGTTGATGCGGATATGGCCTCGTTCGAAGTACGAGTATTCGCGCATCTTATCAACAACCCACAGGTTATTGCAGCGTACAAAGAAAATCCGGAAATTGATTTTCACCAGTTCGTGTCAGACATTACTGGACTTGTTCGGAACGCAGAATATTCGGGGCAGCCGAATGCGAAACAGCTTAACCTTTCGATGATTTTTAATTCTGGGGATGGTGCTATTGCTGCAAAGATGGGGATGCCGTGGACGTGGGAGACATTCACCACTCGGACCGGGGAGGAGGTCACCTATCGCAAGCCTGGGCCAGAAGCAAAGAAGGTGATAGAACTTTATCACCGCCGCTTACCGGGAGTACGGGAACTGGCCGAAAAATGCAAGATGAAGGCCGAGAGTCGTGGATATCTGTTTACGTACAGAGGTCGTAGACTCCGGTTCCCAAACAAACGCCTGAGTTATAAGGCATCCGGCATCTTGATTCAGGCCACAGCAGCAGACCGAAACAAGGAACACTGGAAGCTAATTGAAACAGCGCTGGGAGATTCAGGTTTTCTAACATTGAACACGCACGATTCGTATTCAATGTCCATCGAGAAGGGCAGGGAACAGGAGGTATTTAAAAAAGTAAAAAGGGTTGTCGAGGAGACAAATCCATTCAGGGTGCCACTGATTCTTGAACTCAGTGGTATTGGTAGAAATTGGTGGGAAGCAGTGAGGGGAAGCTAATGGAAGCTTACCAAGAATCAAAAGTTTTCGACATCGGCAGAATAAGGGAGATTAACCAAAACTCTAGCAGGGAAGTTAAAGTATGGCTGGCCGCAAGATACTATGGAAGTTTGGGCTGGCGGGTTGTTCCTTTATTGCCGAACACGAAACAATTGCCGGGCCGAGCGCATGGAGTTAACTATGGCCACGCATCCAGTAACATCAAGACTATTGATAAATGGTTCCACCCAGACAACGGAAGATTCAAGGGCTGGAACATTGGCATTGCCTGCGGATGTACTGGCGGGGCATTTGCTATTGATGTAGACAAGCATGGGGAGATTGACGGATTCAAAACTTTAGCCCAACTCCAGCAGGAATATGGTGACCTTCCTGCGGGTCCAGTACAGGAGACACCCGGAGGTGGGAAGCATTACCTGTTTAACTGGCAGGAAAACGCATCATGTACGACCGGAAAAATCGGGCCTGGCATCGATACGCGAGGAGGAGAAGAGAACACGTGCCGAGGCCACATCGTAGCGTGGCCCTCTGTCGTGGATAGCGGCGAATATCGATGGGTGGCCGGGGGTCCGATACCCGATATTCCGAAATGGGTTATGGACCGGTTGGGTGTGGCGTGGCGTCCGCCATCGAACCGGGGCCGGGGCAACGAGAACGTGGGCGAAGACGATATCGAAACCCCGGTTCCCAAGGAACAAATTGAACAGATGCTTGCCGCCATTCCTATAGATCTTATTGACTATGATGAATGGCTACGGATTGGGATGTCCCTAAAGTATCGATTCCCCGGCGAAGAAGGTCTGGAGATATGGGATAATTGGTCCAAGACCGGAAAACGATACAAGAACGGAGAATGCCAGATTCGGTGGGATAAGCTTAACTCCAATAACGCAGTTCGGATGGGCACCCTATTTTATATTGCAAAGAAATACGGATGGGAACCCAAGCCTGACGATGTAAAAGGAAACAAATACGACCAGCTAGTGGCAGAAATGAACGAAACTCATGCCATTGTGGTTGTAGGGGGCAAGATTCGCATTATTAGAGAAAAGAATGGAGTGGCTAACGATTTCGAATTGCCATATGATCTTATGGATAAGGAATCATTTAAACTTTTATACTCCAACAGCAAAATAATGGTGGTAACTAAAGATGGAAAAGCAAAGCATGTATCAATTGCAGATGTTTGGCTCGCTCACCCAAATCGTAGAACCTACCCCGAAGGAATGGGAATGTATCCAAGCGGAGCACCTGATGGATATTACAACACATGGCGTGGATTTACTGTTGACGCTCGACAGGGAGATTGCACATTATTTCTCAATCATATCCGCGATGTCATCTGCAATGGGGATAATGATATCTACGAATGGGTCCTTGATTGGTTAGCAGACCTTGTGCAAGAACCTGACCGACCGAAGGGAACAGCAATAGTGATGCGAGGCAAGGAAGGAACCGGCAAGGGAATATTCGCCAACACTATTGGTCGGTTGTTTGGTCCGCATTTCTTGCATCTAATTGATGAGAACCATTTGCTATCTAACTTTAACGCCCACTTGTTGGATGCGATTCTGGTATTCGCGGATGAGATAACCTGGGGTGGGAACAGGAAGACAGCCAGCAAACTTAAAGGAATGGTGACCGAGGATAAGCTGGTTGGCGAGCGTAAAGGAGTGGATGCCGTAACGTATCGCAATATGATACACCTGATAGTAGCCAGTAATGATAAATGGGTCATTCCTGCCGGCACGAACAGTCGCAGGTGGCTGGTGCTTGAGGTATCGGACCGGTATATAGGCAATAACCAATATTTTGACTCTGTTCTGCGAGAAATAAACAATGGCGGACTGGAGGCCCTACTGCATTTCTTGCTGAATCGAAAGATAACCAATAAACTAAACCGGGCACCGTCCACCGAGGCACTGGAAGAACAAAGGGCCATGTCAATATCGACTCGGTATGACTCGGTCGAATCGTGGTGGCAAGAGACGATAGAAATTGGCATAATTAAAGCCCCCGCCATGTTTGTTGAGGATGAGAACAAGAATGATGATTGGCCTAGTGCGGTGTTAAATTCAGATCTGTTTAATTCGTACGTGGAGTGGTGCAAGGACAGAGGAAATACCACACCTGTAGCACATAACGTATTCGGCAAGACGATGCGGAAGCTGGGAGTAGATGTTAAAAGAAAGCGAGTTCCAGGAGGGAAATTCGTAAATGCTGCATTAATCCCGTCACGGGAGGAATGCATCAAATTGTTCAACCGAGAAATGGGCAGCGAGGTGATTAAAGATGAAGTCATTGATGAAGATTGAAGTTTGGCACGAGAGTGAAGATACGATGAGGAAGCTATACAAGGAACTTAAAGAGCGTGGGTTCATTGTAGCGCATCCTTATTACACCAACGGCTACGGGGCACCGATAAACTATGCTGGCCCGTCAGCTTATTATCCTGCACCAACAGAAGGAGAGATCGATGGGGAGTAAAAAAGTTACGATGATAGTAGACCTGCAATATGGCTCGACCGGCAAGGGAAGTATTGCCGGATATTTGGCTCGTAGGGAAGAAGCCGATGTTGTAGTGTCGGCCAACATGCCCAACGCAGGACACACGTTTATCGATGAGCAGGGCCGAAAATTCGTAAATAAGGTTCTGCCATCTGCGGCGGCATCCCCGTTCGTCAAAGCTGTGCTCATTGGGCCGGGGGCAGTATTTGACCCGAAGCAACTAAAGAAGGAGATACAGGAGCACAGGAAAGCTGGATATCTTGTCGGTGTCCCGATATTCATCCATGAGAACGCAGTGCCGTTGATGGAGGAACACCGGCAAATAGAACAAGAATCCGATGAACTTAAGAACATTGGGTCAACGCAGCAGGGGTCTATGGCAGCGATGGTTTATAAACTTGCACGGGACCCTAGCAAAAGGGTGATAGCAAGGGATGTGGATATGGGCCTGGACCTGTGGCATATGATAGAGGTAATTACTCCACGGGCTTATCAGGGTGTGCTGCAGGAGGCAAACCATATCCTTGCTGAAGGCGCACAGGGATTCAGCCTCGGTATCAATGAGCGGTTTTATCCATACTGCACCAGCAGGGACTGTACAGTTGCCCGTTTCCTCGCTGAAATGGCCATTCCGCACTGGATGTTAGATGATGTAATTGGTACCTTGCGGACCTATCCAATTCGAGTCGGCGGCAATTCGGGCGGGTGCTATCCTGACCAGCGAGAAATGACATGGGACGAAGTTGGCGTGGAGCCTGAAACCACGACAGTGACCGGCAGAGTGCGACGGGTGTTCGATTTCTCGATTATTCAGTTTCGAGAAGCTCTGCACATGAATCGGCCAAACCATCTGTTCTTGAACTTTGTAAATTACCTAAAGAATGAGGAAATAGATGATTTCATTCCTATGGTAGATATCATCGCCCATGAGTTCAATTCTCGGCTGAGTTTCCTTGGCTATGGCCCCACTATCAACGACATCGCGGAGGTGTAGCATGCAGGATTATGATGAATATTACGAGGCCATTGTCCATATGGCCCGTGTCAAGCTCCTAATGAACAAGCACAAGGGCAATATTGAAGATGTACACCCCGATCAACTGATCGAGTTCGCAATGAGGGAACTGCATGAACTACGTGAAGCTATCGGCAATGGAAGTTATATGGCAATCATCGAAGAGATTGCGGACGTACTGAACTTCGTTATGGCCGCAGGAGTTCAAGCAATCGAGGAATACAGGAGGCGGAAATGAGCAACAGACTTGAGATACAGGACATTCTGCGAGCTGAGGACGTTCACAGATGGACCATCGTGAAGACAGTAAAGAGGCAGTCCCTTGCTGAGCATACGTTCAACGTTATCGCTATCGCACGGGACATCGCAAAGAACCTTGGTATCGATGACGAGCGGATTATCAAATACGCATTTGAGCATGACCTCGACGAGATACTGACCGGTGACATCCCAACCCCGGCCAAGGACTCCGGCAAGGTGGACATTAAGTACAACGGTAAGAATGATGCCCTGCTTACTGAACTCGAACGGGCGGTGGTTAAGATAGCCGACCTGCTGGAGGCAAACTGGTGGCTTAACACCAATGGCATTGGACGCCACGCATCACAGGTAATGGATGGACTTATCGACCGGTTAAATACCAGAATTGCACTAATGTCAGCTACCCATCCTCAGTTACAGGAGGCTGTGGGTAAGACCATTCAATCAATCGAAATGGGCAAATTCGAGGAGTTTTGCGATGGATGAGTTAGGATTTCAAATGCACATCGTTCGGGCATTCGATACTATGTTCCATGAAGATGCCCATGTTTCCTTCACAGAGTCCCTGGACCTGAACCCTGGGGTGCCCGACCTTCACGTCACCGTCCACGGCATGTCGTTCTGGATAGAATGCAAGGTATGGAGGCCCGGCAGGATGCCAAGCATACGACCCACACAGGTTAAATGGATAGAAAAGGAACTGGCAGCAAATGGCAGAGTGGTTATTGCTGTGCTATATAAGGATGAATTTGTAAAAGTCTATCGCGGGGCAGCAGCAAGGGATATCGTTCGCTGCAAAGCTGCAAATCAGATGCGCATGATGGCAGAGCTACACACAACGCTTAACATGCAAGCGATGACCGAGGCTCTGATAAACGTCGCTTATCCGGGGGCGATAGACTTTATGCCAAAAACAGCGATGGAGGAAACTATTTCTTCTTCGGACGATAACCATTAGCATAGGCAGCCCGGCCTTGACGTGCAGCCTTGGACCGAGCACCCTTTCCGCAGTATTTCTTTCCCTTACTGCCCCATTTGTAGCAATTTTTTCCTACTTTGCGAACAGGCATTGTCTTTCCTTCCAAAAAAGGGGGCGTATAGCCCCCTTAGTTATTTGAGATTGTACTTGGACTTGTTGGCCTCGTAATCGCAACCTGCGACTTCGAAGAAATAGCCAGGATTGGCCTTCCATTCGACCTTGCGTACAGGTTCGTGCCAGCAGGCGGACGGCTCTTCATAAGCCTTCATGAAGTACGGCCCGAAAATGCCGACAGCGTAAACAGCGACCTCGCCAATGGCGGGCGTGATGACCGGGGTAGCCGATACAGGGCCTGCGATGATGAGTACCAGGGTCGTCAGAATTGCAGTAATTGCCTTCTTCATTGTTTCTCTCCTCTTGGTTAACCGGAATCCGTCCGGCGCGGTAGGTTTTTGACGACTTTTTCAGCACTTCTGCCGATGGTGTAGCCGCCAACACCAATCATTAAAAGACTCCACATCTGGTCCGGAATTTCAAGAACCGGAGCTTCCTGCCAAAACAACGACAGGTAGGGATACAGGATATAATTATTAAGCAAAATGAGCATGAAGATGTACATAAGCGAAGGACGCCATCTACGTACCCATTTATCTTCGCTTTGTGCCTCCGCTACGATAACCTTTACTTGCTCAGCGGTGCGCTTTAATTCGGCCTGTGCCTCTGCAGTGAGAAGTTTAGCTTTTGCTTCTGCTGCTTTTTGCGGGTCAGGAAAAATAAGGTCTAGCGCTTTGCTAATGATTGGGAATATAGCCTCTATCATTACAGTCCTCCTTTCTTAAGTATGCCCCATGCCGCAGCCACAGCAATTATCACACCAGCCAACCATTTTGCGAAACTGCCTAGAGCTTTTGTGAAATTACCAAATCCCTTAGCATTACGCCACAAGACCAATAATTCACTAACATCTGTGCGAATTTCATCAATCTTATTGGCTATATTCTCTGCGTTTTCAGCATAAGTATCTAGCCGCAAAGAAATCTTTGAAACATCACGTTCAAGCTCAGTTAGGCGAGTTTCAATTAGCTGGATGCGATTTTCATCAGTCACGTCATCTTCTCCCTTCATGCTCAAGTGAGTAATGGTTACCATCATTAAACCGCCCACCCCAGCTTCCACCTATACTTTCCCAGTATTCACCAAGGGGGCGATGGTCTTCCGTTGACGTGAGGTATTTTCCATCCTTGAAAAGATTAAAATCCACAGCCAGCCGAATCTTGTGATTTGACCGACTACGACCGTAGCCTTTTGGTTCACCTACTTCGCCAAATACTCTTGGGTCACGATACGCGTCTCCGAACGTAAGCTCGTACCCGTTGTCATAAGCGAATTTAATTAAATCAGCAATCATACGGGTGAACCTTCTCTGTTTCTCTCCTAGGCTTTCTTTTTTCATTTTATTGCTCCCGGTTAAAGATTTCACTCAAAGCGTACTTTTTCCTTGTGGTTCCCTTGCCGGGGGCTTGGCGAGGTGGGCGTTTAGGTTTCTTCATTACGGCACAGGTCCATTTCTTACGCACCAATACTCATAGAGCATGTCATTCAGGTGCCCGTCCGGAATACCCAACCCAGACAAAAAACTGCGCCACATGTCCTGCAATTGGCCACTCGGAACTCCTCTTGCAAGAAGAAATTCTCGAGCAGCGTCTTGCAAATTGTTGCTGGTGGCACCATTAGCCTTGTAAAAAGCTAGTAGTCCTTCATTGGTAGTAGGTCCGCCAGTAACAGATACGATGCAGTCGTTAATTTGAGGCATTGTTTCTTACCTTAGGTAGTATAGTCCGGCAGACGTTCCCGCATGTATTGACGGGCAACCCGCACAGCTTCTTCCAGAACGAGTGTCCGACCGGCAACCCCAATAGGGACCTCAACAGCAGCTTCCCCGGCCACTACATCATTGGACGTGGCCACTGCTCGACAATTCTCCGTGCCAATGGTACAAGCAAATACCTTGGCATTGGTCGAATCATAATTGCCGGCATGGATTTGTTCTGCAGCATACCGAACAGCTTGTTTAATGGCATTGTCGTGAATATTTCGATAATCGAAATGCCCAGCAGTGCCGGTCATGAGCATAACGCCTACGCGGGCACCAGAACCGGTAGTAGTACCAGGATCTGCAAATGCTTCATTGATGCTCTTCTTCGGGCTGTTCAACAGAACGCTTACTTGTATAGCCATTGTTAGTTTCCTCCTTACAAGTACGAATGATAAGCCACGATCCTACTTCAACTGTGGCTTGTGCTCCTTCCTCACATGGTTGGTTATTAATAGCACAACCAGCGAGAAAAATGATAGATAGTGGCAGAAACACATTAATCATGGCAATGGAATCGTACCTTCCCGCTCAGGGACGATGTTATGTTGTATCTTGATGCCGGTTTCGAGTTCATATGCCCTTTGCTGATGGAAGCTGATCTCTTCATCAAGAACATCAATGAACCGTTCAACGAAACCGTCTAATGTTTCACCTTCTCCCATCAAGATCCCGGGGTTTAAGATCCCTTTCTCGATGAGAATATCGGCATTATTCTTTACGAAGTCAAGAAAGTTGGCTACTCCAATTTCCTTGCCAACAATGCTACCTAATTGTAGCTCATAGCTTTTTACGAATGGCTGACCCTCAATGTAATCAGATTCGTTGATAATTGTAGATATCGTTTCTTTACGCCCATTGCCAATAAAGGCAAGATAGATATCATAGAGAGCATCCGACCCATTACCAAGGTCAATAAGGGAGATTTTAACTCCACCCATGTTCAATATAGGGCGGGGATGTTCAATACTGATTCCATACTTTACAAGCTCTTCCGTGGGCTTATCATGCTTAGATTCCGTAACCTTGACCGGGGACAAGGCAAAAGCAAATCCACCCATATCAGGCTCAGCAATAGTACCGTCCCACCAGCGCTTGGGTCGCATCTTGTCTGACAGGAATGGGATATTGGTCTTCATCCGGTCAACCGTAAGGTCAATTAGACTTTTCGGCGACATGGCGTCATTTGTGACTAACCGGTAAACCGGATCTCGGATTTGTTCTGCAGTACGTACGGCAGCAGAATATGGAACAAATCCAGCCCCAATTCTGCTCATGAATTCATCTGCAGCCTTTGGTGCGTCGAGGGCGTCCATAAGTTGAGCCGTATTGCTCAACCATGAGGAATCCAGAGCCACATCTGCGGCAACTAAGAATGCAGATGCCATCCAAGCCCGTGCTGCTTCTTCGGTCGAGGCATATTTGGCCCGGTCAAAATATGTAGCAATAGCCGACATGGAAGTAGCAAATGGGTCCATCCGTTGCATGGAATACCATTTATCGCCAATCTTGATAGAAACTGGCTGCCATCCAAGTTTTTGCAATTCTTCTCGTAGCCCCTTATCAGTGGGGCCTTGGCCAGAGATAAGACCAGCCTGGTAAAGCTGATACATGGCCACTGTGAACCCGGTGCCAAGGGCCATTCTAGCTAGGGCAAGATCTGCCTTGGCTCCTCCCTCTGCTACATCACGCCACAGACGCGGGGACACTACAGCAAGGATGGACGTGTCCTTTGCATAATTCAACAGGTTTGCCGGAGTGTTGACAAATGGAATTACAAATTGAAGTTCAGGTACCCGACCCATCATGGCCCGAGAATACCGGGAAATCTCACCGATAATTCCTGGAACGTCCGGGGAAGTAAAGGTACGACGCATGGCTTCCTTCATGGCGTCATTATACATTTCCACTGGGGGATTATCCACGAGTTCAGCTGCCCGCTCAAGAGCTTTCTCGCCCTTAAGACCTTCCATATAAGCCTGACGAACAGCACGGGCATAGAGTTCAGAAGTAAACACTACTCCCCGCATGGCGTCGTCTTCTGCGGTCAGTAGGCGGAAGGAAGCCGTACCAAAATCGGCGGCTATTCCTCCGACCTTGCCGGTTATTTCCATGGCCTTTTGAGAACCGGTCACATTACCTACGGCTCGGGCCAGATTTTCTGCGGTCTTATGCACAGCAGTATCGCCACCAGCAAGGGACTCCGCCTTCTCAATGCCACGGAATTTGGACCTGTTCGTAGTGAAAGCATCCATGAACAGACCAAGAGAGGCTTTAAGCCCGACATAGGACCCGGCCATTTCTCCCATGACTTCTGCCATGTACACCCGGTCGGCGTCTTCCTTGTATACGGTGCGAAGAGCACCGATGCCGGCAGCAGTCGGACGAACGGCGAGCGTCTCCCATACGTGGGTCAGGGCCACGGTGGTTACGTTCGTCATGTGAGTGCCGATGCCAGACAGGATGTTATTCTTCCACAATTCGACAATGGCCCGCCGGGCATCCAACACCCATCCTTTGTCGACAGCATCTGCCAGGGATTTGATTACATTCTTATTTTTCTTTTGTTCAGTGACAATGGACTCAGCAATAGCGGAGATGTTTTTCTTCCCGTTTTGCAGGTCAAGGACGTCATTAAGGGCAGCAATTTGCCCGCTGTCTACAGCCTTTACTATCATTTTTTGCTGGTTGAGAGCGCGGGCCACTTCACGAGCATTCCCTTTAGCCAGATTCCGCAGAGATAGGAATGATTGAAGGTTGGCTTCGAATTCAGCAAGTGTAGCCGCGGAACTATCGCCATTGTGAATTCGATTGGCCAGATTCACGGTTTTCTCACCCACGGTAACCATCAGGGTACGCAGACCGTATAGTTGCTTATCCGTGAGCAAGCCCTTTTGCTTCCCGGTCAATATGGGCTCAAGATCTTTGGGGATATTACTTTCCTTCTGGACCTGTTCCCATGTGCGACGGGCAACCTTCGGGTCAGATTCAGCCGCAATCTCCGCCATCCGCAAAAGGTCATCAGAAGTCTCGGCGGCCGTCAATACGCGAGTAATATCAGCATCGACCGGTTGGCCCTCGGACCGGGACTTCACGTACGATTGCAGAATAGCTTCAGCTTCTTCCTTACTAAGTTCCTCAGTTTCATTCTTAAGTTCCTGCTTAATTACCACAGGGGCCTTTTTGAATAAACGACCAAGAGCCTTTCCGGTGAAGGACGCCAGTTGGATGTTGCCCTGTGGCATCTCAGGTACGGGGGCCTCTGGCGCATTACCCTGTTGTTGAACATTGGCAAGATCAGATGCGCCAATAGTAAGTTTACCGGCTTCGCGTTCCAGCAAAGCTTCTCTGGTCTTATCATTCATCATGGGGCTGCACCTTTATTTTTCTGGTCATCGAATGAACCCGGAGCGCTGTATCCTGCCGCAGCACCAGCAGGAGCGATAGAATAGGCCGGAACCCCGCCCAGTTTCTCCATCCATTTTTTGATTACCGGGTCTTCAAGGTCAATAACATAGAATTCATTGCTAACTTCTGCTGGCATGGCATTAACATCAATATACACGCCATAATGGTTAGCTAATGCGGTTTGTACATCGACATTATTTATAGCTTCCTTCGCAGTAGCAAATGGACCGAACGATATCCTACGGTCAGCTTCCTCATCTACTATCATACTTATTTTGATGCCATTATTAGTTTGATATGCCGATGCCATGTCGCCAGTCTGCCATTCCAAAGAACCTAATACATCATCAGCACTGGCCAATGTTTCTTTTTCTCCTCCTGGGAATGTTATGTTGTACATTACAGGACAGCCTTGTTCATCAACATCATAAATACTTTTATTATATTCTACTATATCAGAATACCGTCGAGGGGTTATATCAAGCTCAATGCGTCGATTAATTAAGTTGCCCTCATTATACATATCCACTAATTTCTTTAAATTCTCTACTGATGGGCGATATATTTTATTTCTAATTTTCACATAATTAGCGTATGCCGTAATTTCATCAGAAGGAATTACCCCAGACTCGGTGAGGTACTTAACCATATCATACATTACGTCCCTTATATCGTTAACTTCAATGTCCACGCCATTGCCCATGCCATCAGTATATCGCATCTTAATATCATGGCCCAATACCAATCCATCCTTATATTGGTCAGGAATTGCCTTATTTACCTTTATCTTATATTTCTTAGCGGCATTCGGAAGATCCTTGGTGTAAAAATTAATGATAGCATCTTCGCCCGGGTAGTTACTTCCTGAAATGTTCCACCTTTCAATCATGCGTACCTGATACGGGTCAGAAGACCACATTACATACCGCTTGCCCTTATTCTTGGCGTCTACTATCATGGACTTCAGCAAGAAACGAGACGTATAGTCCCTGTCCCGCCCAGATAAGGGAGTAAATGGCGCTCCTGAAACAGCGTGGGGGTCAGCTTCACTAGCATCGTACGTGCGGCCATGCATACCAATGTTACGTCTGGCAGCCATTAAATTTTCAAGCTCATATTGAGCTTCATTGAGCTTTTGATACAACTCTCTTGCCTTCGGCGGCCAATTTACATCAGGATCCATCCTCTGAATGTCAGCAAGACTAGCGGAACTAAAATCGATGCCCGCTATCTCTCGTTGCAGAGCTTTACGGAGATTAGTGATTTCTTTACGTTTGGCAGCTATCTTATCGCCTATAACTTTTTTACCGACACGGGTTTTTTTGCCGGAACCACCATCAAACGTGCTAACCCTCACAGTATCGTGGGCAATAGCATTAGGGTCAAGAGTTGGCGGTTCAATGGTAATTACTTGATGCTTAGCAATGTCTGACTGAGCCTCAAGGTAAAGAACTGCAGGAGAGTTACCATAGGACATGCCGTACTGGCCGCGAAGATGGCCAGCAATTACCGTATCACGTTCCACAATTTCACTGAAATGTGCATTGAGAAAACTATCCACGTTGCCTATATCAGAATTACGCCATCCAATAAGAGTTTCACCGTACCCGTACATATGTTCCCCGCCATAACCCATATCGTTATTTTTACTGAAACCATATGACGAGTATACATTGCCTGTGCCCACCGGCAAAATCTCTGGCAAAGGAGTAGACTCTTCAATAAACTGCTCCAATTCTTTACGGCTGACAGTTTTTCGGCCCCCAGATTCTAATTGGTTAAGAAACATCTCAACCTCAGACCAGTCGATTTCCTTACGCTGCAAACGCTCAGCCATCGGAACTTTCTGCGGGTCCGACCATTCCTTGAGCTTTTGGCGAACATTCGATATCTTAATCGAACTCTTCCCTTGCCACGTAGGCTCCTTTTGTACCCGATCAAGCATAATGCTACGGAAACCAAATGCACGTTCCGCATTCCTTGGATTCAATTGCTCAATGTTACCGATGGCACCAATCTGGGAACGTGGACCACCGGGGACAGGGCCGGGGGGTCCGGGCCGTTTAATATTATGCCATCCTTTTTTGAGCATGGCAATACCAGCACCCCGAATCAAATCATCAGCAAATGCGTCGATGGGCAAAGAAATACCAGCAGAAATAACTCCCTGCAGAGCCATAACCTGCCCGGTGCGAGACAAATCAATCTCTTCCCGTTTGCCGGCGTCTATTTCCGCAGACTGTAGGCCAACATCAGCAGCACCACTAACAGATGCGTCAACCGCAGCAGACGTAATGGAACCAGCAAGAAGCTTAAGGATAATATTCTTGACCTGGGATTTGACAGCGAAGTTAGATGCTCGAGTAGCAATAGCCCCAGCACCAGCAGATAACCAGTTAGCCGGGTCCAGAATCGTGTACACAAAGCCACGACCAACATCAGACCATGATGTGTCCTCGACAGCATCATATTGGTCCATCATGTAAATGAACGATTTCAGGGCTTCCGGATCTTCGATTTGGGACAGGTCATGCAGGATAACAGCAAGAGCTGTCATATTGTAACGGGCCTGCGACATCAGCCACAAAGATTCATTGAACAGCTTATCGGGGTCCTTCCATAACTCCTGTTCAGGGTCCACTGCCCGGGCATACGTTTCTGCGGCCTTCATCCATGCTTCATGGTTGCGAAGGTCATCAGTTGAAGCGATGTCATGGCTAAGTTTATCAGACACCCATTGTTCGTATTCAGTTATACCTGACTCGATCACCTGATCGGGTTCAAGTCCTTTTTCCCGCAGCCTGGAATTGATCTTGGAATCAAAATCTCGACCAGATAGCCAATTGGTCAAGTTTTCACTGGCGGATTGTTCAATGTCTGCCGCATTTTCTGCCGCCTTCCAAGCTATGGCCTTTGATGCATCATTGAACACCGGGGGAACATTGGCGATAAATTGGTCGTATGTCTTGCCCTGATTACGCATAGCTGCAGCGATCTTAGCCAAAGAAGACATGGCAGACGGTTCAATCCCATTCTTGGTATTGAACTTATAGTTATTGATTTCAGTAATGGCTTTCCTCGCGATGGGGTCGAATCCTACATGGTCAGGTGCAACCGGGTCACCGGTAACCGCATCGATTCCGCCGATGGTAAGATTATAAGGCTTAAAATTGGAAACATTCATCTGAACATTTCCATCTTTATCTGCCTTCAAACCATTACCGTTGAGATATTCTTTCTCATAATCAAACACATTGGGATCTGGGGCATTGGCCGGGTCCCCTATGTTATCCATGGCGGAACGAAGACGACCACGGAGATTTTCTTCTTTCTTTTTATTTTCCTCAGCCTCGACCTCAGCCAATACAGAACCCTCTCGCTCTTCTGCAAGATTCCTGCCGACTATGGTTTCGTATACCTTGTCTTCAGTGGTAGCCATTATTTATTCTCCAATAGACTAGAGCGCAGATTATTCTGCAGAGTCATGGTCTTTTCAGCATTCAGAATGTCTTCGTCCTTGATTTTTGGATTCGTCTTCTGCATCTCACGAAGTTTTACTATAGTTCCTTTGATGTCGTACATTCCATCTTTATCTTTGATGAAATACTTCGACAGACGATGCTTGGTCAATCTGGCCCTATTTTTTTCATAGGCACGAGTTACATAGTTTTTCTTGTTCTCGTCCCACCATTTAAATGGGTCAAACCCGGGGCCAGTAGCATTGGCCGCTTTATATAGGTCATATTCGGCCTCTGCTGCAGATACGTATTCGACGCCGGACCCGAATACCTTGGTTAGCATATCCTTTGATGCGCCAACCAAGGTAGTATAAATATTATCAACCACAATACCTATATTCTTGTTTGTGGTCACATACTCTGTCTGCTGTTTAGCCTTCTGCCACAGAGACAAATAATCTTCGTGTGAGATTCGACTCGGACCAATCTGTTCGCCAGTAGCTGGGTCTATACCGGCAGCCCGCATCAGATTGTCCAGGAATGCTTTCTGTCTATCACCTACCGTAGTTCCTTCTTTAGGTATCGATATCTGGGTAAGCTGCAAAGTAAGGTCATCCATAACCTTTGGATCACTATTTATGCCCTTCGTTGATGCTATACGGTTAAGGGTCATAATTCCTTTTGCATCTTCCCTTGTCATTCCACGAGTGAATACATCAATCTGGTCCCACGGAATAGGCCCATTTTCATTAATATGAGCCGAAACAGCAATAAACTGGTCGAGGCTTAGTTTATCTCGCTGTTCCTTGAGTGCTTTTTCTTGTTGCTTCTGGACACGATTAATTTTAACCTGAAAAGCATTCATGAGTTTTGATTTGCTCTCTACACTCAGGTCCGGGTCAATAGTAACATTCCCTTGAAGCACTTCAAGTGTATCAGGGTCTTCGTTCGCGTCCAATGCCCGCAAATAGACACCAGTAGCTATTTGGTCCGGCATCTTGGACATATTCTTATCGTACTGCTCTGCGGACCATATACCAGTCTGCAAAGCGGTATCCGCTATGATTTTTGCTGCTGTGGCATTTCCTGAACGCACAGCCATTTGATAATTCTGGTTTGTTTCCATTTCTTGCTGTTTTGCAGCTTCAGAAATGGTATTGACCATTACTTGTTTGATGCCGCTATCATACATCCGCCCATAGATTTTCGATATTGCATTCTTTGTTTTTGGGTCTGCGATTTCAAGGGCTTTATCATACACTTCTTGTGTGAGAGTTCTATATACGTCGGGCGCGACGATGTATGCAGGTACAGTCTCAATCTTTCCTTTCCCATATTTCTCAGGATATTCAATGCCCAATTGGTCGAGTTCTTCGACCGAGAACGATTTACGCGCCCCAACATTAGCGTTGACCTCCGCCATCATGGTCTGGAATTGAGCCACTGTTTTTGCGCTTTCAGTGGCATCGATACCAGCCTTAATCTCAATAACAGCCTTGCCGATGTCCTCCACAGCACCAGCAATAGACTTCCATTTCTGAAGCTCAGCCTCTACAGGAAGCTGAGCCAGATTTGGAGTTCCGCTATATTTGATTCCAGGCAATTTCATCGAGCACCTCGTGCACCGAGCGGAACATAAATATTAGGATTCAAATAGTTGTACGTCGGCATACCGGGACTTGAGAACAAGTTCGGATTAAACTTAATCCCTGATGGAGCATTGCTAGCAGGTGTTTTACTGAATGAACCGGACATAGCCCCAACAGCAGAAGCAAACGAACCAACAGCCCCACCAAGACCAGACCAGTACGCTGCCTGACCGCGCATCTTCTCGGCACTTACCCCGGCTTCCATAGCCCTATACATCCAGTCTATTTCCTTTTGGAACACGTTTTGCATTTCATCCAGATAGGTCTGAATTACTCCGCTATCCATATCAAATCCAGATGCCCCGGCAATAGCACGAGCTAATCCATACTGGCGCTTTTGGTTATACTTCGTACGGCGAATTTCTTCGAGCCATTGGGCGCGAATTTGATCGGCATTTATTTCAGATGCGCGGCGAGCGTCACTGGCCCCCTTCAATTGAAGAAGACCTGAAGTTACCGCCAATCCTGCAAGAAGTAAACTCATGTTGCACCTACATTTGATTATGTGCCATTTCCATATAGATCGATACTATACGGATTGGAGCCGGTGTAGCATTGGAAACTTTAACTGTAAGATTCCTATGCCACCCTATGTTTTCCATTTTAATAATTCCGGTGTATGGGTAATTCCAATCATTATTAAGCTGTCTTACCTCAGCATTGCCCTCTCCAGTGGGAATATGGTCATTAATGGACACCAGACCAGAACGAGCAATGGATACCATTATCTTGTTGGCCCGTTTCATTTTACCAGTCATGGCTTGGAAGTTAGATGGGACATCAACTGGAAGAGTAACAATTTCACTGGTCACTCGAAGACCGGCAAGACAGATAGCTCCATCGTGTTGTAAATAAATTCTACCAGTCTGACCATTTCCTTCTCCGGGGGATGATTCGGCTCCCACGGTTACATCAGGATGGACCGTTTTATCTACAACTACTGCTACAATTCTTCCATCAAGATGGTCAAACCCATCAGCATAATAAATGGTATTGCCGCTTGAATCCGTAGTACTTTGAATTAGGGATTCCACATGAGAATCCAACAAAATGTCAGGGAATGTCCTTTCAAGGAATACCTTCCCATTGCGTTCAGCAATAAGGAACGTAACACTACGTTCGCCATCAAAACCGGATGACATCCATCTAATGACACCATCTGTATCATGGCGATGCCAGGCCATTACCTGAGCATTTGGTTCGTAAGTAAGACATGCCATAGTCCCATCATTCAACACAAACCATATCTGGTTGTTTGGGTGTTGTTCCCATGCCCAAGATTTTATGCGTTCGGCAGTAATGTGTTCCGATTGGAATGTAATATCAAGGGACAACCAATTAAGCTGATTGTCATCATACTGCATCGCATAGAGTTTTCTACGGTCAGCAGATATGTACATGATTCTGTGGCCTACCTGATGAGACTGTAAAGAGGCGGAACCAAAGGTAGATTGTTGTTGAAGCTGAATATCCCCCGGCTTCGGAATACCATCACTTGCTGTAATTACATATTCCGAATTCTCAGTGCCAACCATGGCAACTCGAGTATAATTCATCCATTCAATGCGGCCATATCGCTGAATTGATGCTCTGAATCCGTCATCAGCAGTGGCTCCTTCTGTAAAGTCTTCAGGTGCACCCACCTTTGATGCGTAAATCTTCTCAGGATTTTCCGGGTCTGCAGCCAGCCATAGTCGATTTTGGTAAAACATACCACAGGAAGGCCAATTAGGACCGGTCCATTCTGCAGGAGCACCAGTAAATGTTACTGGTTCAAGAGTAATAGTGGGGGGAGTAGCAATATATGTAAGGCGCACGATACCGCCACCGCCAGCACCGCCATAATATATGTTACTGGTATCGAATCCATTACACGTACCAGCACCGCCACCACCGCCACCTCCTATGGCCCCAGGCTTACCATCATAAACACCGGGATTACAAGGATCATTAGCAGAACCATAATTACCGCCATCACCGCCGCGACCTACTCCACCAGCACCGCCGCCGCCGCCTGTATAATTTGAATTATATACAGGGGTTTGTCCGCCACTTACAGTATTTCCAGAGCATGTGAAATTAGTATTGCCACCGTGACGAGATGGATAGCCTTGTCCACCATTTCCGCCTCCTGACTGACCAGCACCGCCGGGATTGGGTTGGCTATTATTTGGGGTAGGGGCACCCTTACCACCTAAAGATCTATCTTTTTCAGTTCCATTTAATGAGATTACAGTGTCACCACCATTTCCACCAGCAGTTTGCGGGGCACCTCCAGCGCCACCAGCGCCAACAGTAAAACCTATCGTATCATTTTCAGCAACAAATAATACACCCTTAACGGCACCAGAACCGCCACCCCCACCGCCACTTGCTACAGGATTAGCACTTCCAGCACCGCCACCACCACCACCGGTTATACAGTAATCCACCCGGTCAACGCCAGCAGGGACAGTCCAACTACCATCTGCGGTATATTCATCGGTTACTGTATCGCCCGGAATAATTGTTACTTTTTGGGTCTGTACATTCGGGTGACAAATATAAATAGTTTCATTATCAGGGAGGGGAATAAAATACAAATCATCGAGATGTTTTTCTTCCCAAGGCGTATCGATAGTGGTTACATTATCAGGGGAGCTAAGGTTAAAAATATCAACCTTAAGGTGATAAAACACATATATAGTAACTTGACCATCACTACGCGATACAGATTCTACCCGATAAGCAGTGCTATCAAGTTCCTTTATAAATCGAAATCCATCGCGTGACTCTGCGGGACCTCGAGCATTGGCCCGCATATTACGCATGGTAAGGAGTCCATTCTGATGGAGAGGGATATCAGAACGGTTAGCCATCAGGGGGCTAACTTCGCCCCCTGTGAAATTGACTCGATTGTATGTGGTTTTTGCCATTAGCGCACCCTTATAAGTGCACTGCTCCGCAATCGATCACCACGTCCCTGCATGGCGTCTCTTGTTTTTGCTTCCTGTACCAATTTATAATACAGGTTCCACATCTGTTCGGTTTTTGTGTTACTCTCCGTTATGGTGGGGGCCAGTTCAGCCGCAATTCGATATGCAAGAGCGGTCACGAATTTATTGCTAAATTGGTCAGATTCGGTTCCATCATCGGCGGGGTCAACATCGGCGATGTACTTGAAAGCAATCGATTCAGCATCGCAAAGGATCTGCCACCCTTCAAGACGCCAATCAAGATCAATAGGGGCATTTTTACCAGATTTTTTGTCCGCAGTAACCTCGACAACGTTTAATGTATTTTGAGGTACATCATGGGCGAAGGCATACCCATATTCAGGAGAAGCAGTAGAGGGAGTATCAGAGGTTCCTCGGCCAGTAGCAAACGTCCATACAGACTCTTCTAGGACATTACGCTTAGCAATAGGGTAGACACGAGCACACAACTGGGCATTGCCTGATGTATCAGTGCCATCAATAGCAGAAATTGGCTCTGCCCCGAGATAGGACAGAGCCAAATTGCATATGTCTACGGGGGAGGCCATCAGTATTCGCCGTCAGTTTCCTCGTCGAGGCCCTTTTCGGCCAGCTTGGCTTCCAGTTCAGCGATGCGGTCATGCAGGTGTTTGGTGTCCGGGGTAACCGGGGCTTCGGTCGGCTCGAAATCCGGATCGTTTGCTTTCATGAAGCTACGGACCACGGAATAGTGAACGCCGGTAGCATCCTGAATTTCATGTTCATTGTAGCCCTGTTTCTGGAGTTGGGCAATTGCACGTTTGTCGGTGGTGTTTGCGCCCATTTTGATGAAACCATAAATTTTGCCAGTTTTCGCGGGCATTTGATTCATATGTTCAGCCATAAGTTGTTCTCCTTAAAAAGGCCCCCTCCGAAGAGGGGGCAAGATCCCACACACAGGATTACAGGGTGTCGGCCAGATGGACGTGAACGATGTGTTCATCCTCCACCCGAACGGCTCCGAGGGTCATGAAGGCGTAGATCCGCCATGCGAAGCTGATGGACGGGTCTTCCTGCACACGAGTCGTGATGTCACGGTTCATCTGCAGGCCAATGGCCCGTCGAGTCAGTGCGAGGCAGGAAATCTGGCCAGCAGCAGGGTTCAACAGGCGAGTCGAAACAATCCAGTTGAAACCCATCCAGTTCGGAACATAACCGGTGGTGGCCAGGGCCTTCACGTTGACATAATCACTGGACGTGTATTCGGTCAGCTGCTGCAGCTTGCGCAGCTGAGTCGGCCCAATGACCATGAACTTCTCTTCGTCCGGGTCGATGTCGTTCTGCATGAACTTTTCGTACACTGCAGTTACAACATCGAAACTGATGGGGGCCGTACCGTCGCCAATCTTTTGACTGGCAGGGAAAGCAACAGCATTGCCATCGCCATCGGTAGCGTCACCAGTTGCGGCGGCGATGATAACGTCGTCCTGCTGCCGACGCATTGCCATACCGATAGAACGCACGATGTTGCTGTTGGGATCAACCAGCATCTGAACAGGGTCTTCCTGTTCAGAAGTATCACCGATATCGTACGTTGCGGCCTGGGAAACCCGGCGGCTCCAAGACGAATCGTTTTCAGGGGTTGCCTGACGAGGCCCGGACTTCAACTGAGCTTGGTTCGCGCCGATGCGCTCCCAGTTGTGCTTTTCGGAATTGACGTTACGTTCGGTAACGACCCGGCGCAGACGAGATTGGGACTGCTGGGCCAGATGGCGAACGTTGTTCTCGAATGTCTGGATATAGACATTGGAAATGGTGATAGCCATTGAAACTCTCCTAAGTTAAGGTTCTACGAACTTATGGAGTAGCCCAGCACCTGCTGGATTCCAATGGCACCTTGAAGATCGACGAGGCGGTAGCCTTCTTTGTGCCTAGAGGTTAGGCGACGGATGGCAGTTGAACCACACAGGAGGCTGCAACCCGCAGGGATCCATCCGCCGCCTAGTTTCTAGTATAGCACACCGAGCATTCCCCGTCAAGCCCGATCAGACCCGATCAAGAACCAAATTCGATTACTTTGGCTCGAAGGTCATTCACATCGGTAGACGCTTGAGGATTTGCCGCCGCCACGAGTTCCAACATTCGTTTCAGAGCAGCAGCATCGCCACGATGAAAAGGATGGTCCTTGTTGGCGTAGATTTCATCAATCTTGGCCTGGGCCTCAGCAGGAGTAAGCCCGGTCGGACCGGTAGGAGTATCCGTGGAATTCACGCCTTCCGGCTTGCCCACGGCTTCCGCTACCGAGTACATGAATTTAACCAGATCAGGGTCCAGGGTCTTGTTTTTCATTGACTCGATCAACTGATCGGGTGCACCCAGCTTGGTTGCTACATCTGCGGCCTTTTTCAGACGCTCATCGGTCGCGAGTCCCCATTCCTTGATGAGACCATTCCATTTCTCCTGCAATTGGGAGACGGACTCGGTAAACCGTTTGGCTTCATCCATCGTCATTTTCTCGACGAATTTTTTGAATTGGCCCTTGGTCATCCCGATTTCATGGGCATACTGCCGCAGGCGGTCCACCGTTTCACGTGGAACCTCGAACCCCTCCGGCTGGTCCGAAAGTTCCGGGAACTCGTATTCCTCTGGTTTTTCCGGAGCACCCAGCGTACGCCAGAATTCCCGCGATTCCTCCGGATTATCCAGACTCTCGGGCTTGAGCATCAGATTGGGGGCATGTTGCAGAAGTTTATCGATGAACTTCTGCCGGTCTTCCTCCCCGGCGTCTTCGCCCGGAATTCGGATAGAGTTACCCTGGAACGATTTCATCTCGACATAGGACTTGGCCAATTTGTCAATAGAATCGAAATTCTGCAGAGACGGGTCGGCCCGGAGTTCCTCCGGCAGTTGTTCTTTCCAATCGTTTTCGTCAGCCATTTTTCACCTCGTAGTTTACCATGTTGATGATGAATTGAACGACATCATGCTGTGCCGCTTTCTTGATGATTTCATCAGAACTGCCAATCGACAGTTCACGGTCCATGAACCGCACCTTCAGGTCAGCCAATACGGCTTTCCCATCAGGTGTACGGAACAAGTTCTTGTATAGCAAGGATTCGGCATATAGCTTCTTCCTTGCTTCTTCAAGCTTCTGCTGCTTGCGGTCCATAATTATCAATCTCCGGGTTATTGGCTTCGGTTTCTGCCATGGCCTGTCTTCCTTCGCCCTGTGCCTTCATGGCCTCGCCTTCGGCCTGCGCTGCCTGGATTTGAGCCATCATAGCTTCCATCTTCTGCCGGGCTTCACGGATTTGCCGAACTTCCTTATCAGAGCGGAGCATATCAGCAGGAATGCCGGCAAGCTCTGCCGTTCCACGACCGATGCGGTCGATGTCCGGAATGTCGCGCAGTTCAGGGTAAACTTGCATAAGTTGCGCCATCATAGCTACCCAGGAGTTCACAGCCATCAAAGTATCCTGACGTTGTGCCCTTGGCAGAGGTCCGGTGTACTGGATGTCCAGTTCCGCTCCAGCTTCCTGTACCACCGGCGGGGGCATAGGAATCTGCCCATTGCGCATAAGAATAGCGAACGTACGTTTGAGCATCGGGTCAAGGAAGTCATGCTGCAGACGACCAAGGGTCGGACCCATCAGGCGTTGCATCAACTCATACCGGACCTGAACCTCGGTCGCCGTCATGGCCGGGGATTCTTTTAATTGCAACTGGTCCACCCGGAATGCTCGGTTAATAGCCTGCTGGAGTTGCTGTACTTTAAGCTCCGAGACATCAAACCTTGCCTTGGATTCGTAGGCCCCAATACCGTTGAGGTCTCGAACAACCGTCATACCGCCTCGGCCAAGGTCCACATCGGATAGGAGGTTCCTTTCAGTCACCAGAGTCGCTGGGTCCACCACCTTGCCCAGGGCCTCGAGGATTTCCTGCTTGAGTTCATTCAGGGTCAGGATATCCGACAGGCAGACGAATGCCGGGGAATATCCGAACTGACTTCCTGCTACCTTCCTCCACCGGGCCACGAATGCGGGCATTTCATAATAGCTACCCCCATCAAATGTCGTGCCATCCTTCTTGAGCACGTATTTCCACCCAACCGGGCGTTCCTCCGGTGCCAGAGGCTTTATCGAGTATAGCTTATCCTTCTTGTCAGGCCGCAGATATACGCAGAAGATAACGTCTTCCCTTACATCATTCTGTGACGGATTCTTCGAGGCCTCAACAATAGTCGAAGGAACTTTCTCAACCCCGAACTTGTCGATAATCTGCAAAGGAGTCCAACGGTAACGTCGATAAAATCGTAGACAATTCTGCCGATGGTCCACTTCAAAATAACTGTCGCGGGTTGGCATGGCCTTGAAATCCAATCCTTGGTCATACGGGTCATCCATCCATTCCTCGAACAATATCGAGGAACCATACGACGTAAGCTCCAGATAAAACTCTGATACTTCAAGATTGAAGTTCGAGTCCAAAAGAGCCTGATAAGCAATATCTGAGGCCTGTTCAAGCCACATCATGGCGTCTCGGTCCTTGTTCAAGGCATCCTGACGATATTGCATATGGAACCATCGGGTGGTAATTGGCGTCAAGGAACCCTGCAAAGAAGCCGCCAGAGTCTCGTTTGCCTCAATTGCGGTACCGTCATATATTTCCCGCAATCGCCAATCGACTTCTCCTTCACTTCCGAGGTCCTGGAAAAACCCCGACCGCAAAGGGATAACAAATCGCTCGATGATTTCGAGCGTACTTTCCAACGGCTTTCGTTGTGCATCAAGCGCATCGAACCGTTTTACAATTTCCAAGGAATCCATTATCTAATCCTCCCATGTCTGATAAGTTGTCGTCTGGTGACCCCCGAGCTATTACGAATGGCCGGAATGACCCGATGCCGGGCAGCGGAAAGAGAGCGGTAATTCTCAGGGAATGTGAGAGCAGCAATACGGAACGCATCGGCCCCGTGCGATGCCCAGTCATGTACAGGCCGGTCGAGGAACACTTTTAATTTCTCGTTGTATTCCCGACGATAATTATAAAGCGCGTCCACTCCACGTGAGGTATTTTTCATATTAAACCGGCAACGGGGGAGGAATGCTTTAACCGCGTCTATCCCCTCCCGGATTGAAAGCTGAGGGGCAATTTCAAAGGATATCCCGTGTTCTGCTGCCGTTTGCAGGTATGATGTGGCTGTGGCGTAATCCCTCCGCTTGATGTCGTGCGGAGCTACATGCAGCCCGTAGGAATATGGCTGCTCATTGACCATCTTGCACCAGTCGATGAGCGACACGTTCGCCATTTCCATGTAATCAATGACGTTAATCCACCCATCATTGCCTTCCTGCAGAAACCAGATAGCTGTGGCATCCCGCAGGCCGAGGTCCCAGAACGTATGCACTGGTTTGCGCGGGTCCCAGGGGAAATCTCCGAACCTTGCCCGTTTGAGTTCCTCAGTATAGTACGCCCCAAACAAACCGGCGTCGAAGGAACAGTAAAATTCCTGCTGAGCCAGCAAAGGGTCCATGCCAGCCTTGATTTCTTCCTCGAACTGGGCACGGGAAACAATGGGTGTTCCATCTTCGCGTTTAGTATCTTCGATGGTCAGCAATTCACAGAACCAGTCGGGGTTGTCCTTTGCCATCTGGTAAAGGTCCCAGCCATGGTTCTTTCCTCGGGGGGTGTAGATGAAGATGGCCCACCCACCATTTTCCATGAGTATAGGTCTGATAAAATCCCACGCCCGAGGGTCAGCAATAGAATACTCGGAGAATACTACGCCGAAGGGGTTAGATCCCACAAGGGAGTCGAAAGAATCCGACCCGACCACCTGCCAGATAGAGCCGGACTTTAGCTCTATCTTCATGTCTGTGTTATTGGTTGCCTGCCGGATTTCCGGGGGGAATGCCTGGTCGATTACCTTCTGACCGGTGAAAGGATTGATGGCATCCCAAATTACCTTCCGCCCCTGCCGCTGGGTGGGAAGCATATGCCAATAGGTTGCGACCTTCCTGTGGGCCTCGACAGCAGTGAAGTTGATGGAGGCTGAGTCCTTCCCTGCCCGTCGATGCCAGACACAGACCGCCCGTTTCTTGTTCTCTATCGCCATCGCCCGCATGAAGTTTACCTGATGCGGTCGGGCTTTCCAGTTATACGGGAGAGATATATCAGCCATCGGGGTCCTCCACTTTAACTTCAATAGCCGGGGATTCCCCGATAAGGTCGCCCATGTTTATCTGGACATTGACCGATCCCTTGGAGTTTTCCTGAACTAGCTTATGCAGACGAACCCGTTCCTGATAAACCTTCATAGCAAGTTCTGGAAAGAATTTCCGAGCCTCGAATTCTTCGCCATCCTTGGTGACCATTGCAACAGGAACCTCTCCCATAGCAATATCTTCCAGCCGGTCAAGAATAGTGTCCGCTACCTGCCGATTAACAATAGAATCAACTTCCATCTCGGCCAGCAAAGAAGCGATTCGATTCTGAATAGCAGGCTTTCGCTTGAGCCGGACGCCAGCAGAGGGGGAATAGCCACACTTCCGGGCGGCTTCCCGATGATCGAATCCGTTTGAAACATACTCGATAGCGAAAGCCTCCTCCTGAGGCTCAAGATCTAGTCGAGTAAGTTCAGACCGGGCAGCAGAGATGGGTTCGTTCTGTGACACAGATACAGGAACTCCGATAGTTGACGTTTGGCCTTGACTGAGGAATTAGACAAAAGTTGATAATCCAACTGGATCTGGCGAGCCTCCAGGTTATACAGCAAATCTTCGTCCGTAAGGAACGGAGGAAAAGGAGCTAGCAAGGAGGCATATTCGTTCATGTTTCTAGTATAGCACACCGGAGAACCCGTGTCAAGCAGCAAATAGGGATGGCGGTAGATAGTAGTATGTTGATATATATCTCCGGCCGCCGGGGAGGGCCGGGGAGCGGCGCTCGTCCGACCCGGTATATATGTACCGGGTGGCATGCGGGAGGCCGAGGGAGCGGCTCCCCGGCGGCGACGGATATATCGGCGAGGACGGGTGACGGTCGGGGTGTGATGATCCGGGGTCCTCCGATTGTGATTTAAAATCCAGGATGGGGTGTTCTCGATGCAAAAACGGAATTAACGCGCAGCGAGGGACCCGTGCTTTCGCCGGGGTACCCCCCTCCCCCGCCCACGCTTCCTCGCCCCTGCTCGCGGGTCCTCCCGCCCGCGTACTTGCGCCCACGCTTGCTCGCGCACACGCCCCCGCCCACCCGCTCGCGCTTGCGCGCGTTGGACTACCGCTCGTCGGCCGAGCACTACCGCTCGTCGGCTCGCACTTGCGCCCTGCGCCCGGCTGTGCTACACTTGTCCTGTCGCTGGGGCACACCGCCCCCGACACCCAACCAACAACCAACACACAGGAGAAAGACCGTGGAAAAGAAAGAAAAGCAGATCTGGACAGTCGTACAAGTGTCCGAGGACCAGACCTTCCCCTGGTCTGGCATCTACGGAAGCGAAGAGGAAGCGAAGGAAGCGGTGGTGGACTACATCCAGCACTGGATCGAGGAAGACGGGGAGTTGGAGTTCTCCCGCGAGTACGAGGCGGACGGGAACCCGATCCGCGTCTACGAGGATTCCAACGGCGATACCTACCTCCTCGTACGCCACGTCTAAGGAAGCCATGGCCACGGATGGCCACCAACTGACGAACGGTACTTGACAAGCGCTCGTCGGTGTGCTACACTAGACCTGCAACCCACACACAGGAGACGCAACCATGAGCAAGCAGACCAAGACCGACCGCAAAGCAGCCATCGCCGCCCTGCAGCAAGTATGGCCCAACGCCAAGCTGGGGAAAGTGAGCAACGAGGACCTCGCCTTCCTCCTCGATGTGGCCAAGCATCTGCGGACTGGGAAGAAGCAGATGTCCGAGATTCTCAGCCGCTACCGGAAGGCCTACGAGAAGACGGTGGCTTACTCCGGGAACAAGTCGGCGGACAACGGCGACGAAGTCGCTACCTTCCTCCGGGGGAAGACGCCGGACGAAGTCGTGGAGTTGGCGGAGAAAGTCCTCAAACTGGAGCCGGGATTCCTCGTCACGAAGTACGCCGGTCTCAACCCGGGGCAACGCCGAATGAACGCAGGCAACCGGATTCGGGCTGCCATCCGGCGCGGCGACCTCGACCCACAGGAAGTCCTGGCAAGCTAAGGACACCCGGCCACGGACGGCTTACACCCAACACACAGGAGACGAACGATGAAAACTGTCACACTTGAGCTTACACCTGAGGAACTCGAACTCCTCAACGACGGACTGGAAGTATTGCTTGCCCAAGCAAGCTACTCCGACTGGGCACCGACCTTCCAACGAGACGAGGACAGGGAAGAGGAAACTAAGCGCGTAGCGCTAGCTTTGTCGGAGAAAGTCAGCCGGACGCTGGCGGATTCCTGGTTCAAGGAGTAACGAGGATGAGCGACTTCCTCCTTCCTCGGACCACCGGCCACGGACGGCCGGCCACAACCCCCGTGCGCGCACATAGCCAGCAAGGGGGTGTGCATGGCGTACGGTGTGCGGCATGGCGTCCGGGTCCGCCGTCCTCGGATACCTACCTACCTATCCTACCCCACCTTTTTCTTCTCTCTCTCTCAGGAGAGAGAAGTATGCACACCCCGCACACCCCGACATGTGCCGGACGACGGGGCCTCGGACGTGCGTATCTCCTTGCGTGTGCATGGTGTCCGACCCCGCACACGTGCAGTGCTCGAAGACCTCCCCTAGGGGGGTGGGGTCTAGAAAAGGTAACGGGGGGGTCTTCTGGCCATGTTGCGTCGCCCCGCACACGCCAAAAGTATCGACCCCGATCGGAGAGCGGGAGGAACAAGAGGAACAGGGGTTGACACACCCCCCGCCAGTATGGTACCATACCCGTATGCCCACACAGAGGAGAAACCATGACAAACAAAGCTATCGCCATCCCGGTGTCCAAGGTCCACAATGTGGAGACACCAACAAAGTTCACAAAGTACAGAGAGGAAACGACTTACTTGGAACGCTACGCATCTCTTGCTGCTCAGGTCGGACTTCATCGCGCTGAATGGATGCGTTCCATTCTGCATGCGGTGGCTGATGCCCTTGAGGCGGGAGAAATCCAGCAAGCAACCGACGGTATTTCTTTGCTATTCAAGAAGGAGCAACCATGATCGACTATCTTTACCACGCTTGGCGCAAGACTCGTGAACCCGGCTGGATGCGCGACCCGGTGGTGCCGACTTATCCCCCCACCACCCCCCTGCGGTCCGCCATCATTTTCTTTTTGCTGTTCATCGCCCCGATTATCGTGGGCTTACTTTTACCACACGCCACACACCCC
>Ga0256832_1000208_pt1 | contig 36802 bp, 43 predicted proteins | sample 134614metaG_FD_190534 | JGI IMG/M metagenome (GOLD analysis project Ga0256832, IMG submission 190534) | Hydrothermal vent microbial communities from Lau Basin, Pacific Ocean - 134-614 | ecosystem: Environmental > Aquatic > Marine > Hydrothermal vents | place: Pacific Ocean: Lau Basin | collected...
CTCTATCCGTTCTGTGCCCGGATCCAGCAGATAGTCGATCCGCTCTCTAGCAGTCATCTTGCCCTTTGCGTGTTGCTTGGCAATGCGCTTTTCGCCTCCTCCCTGTTCGATTTGTTCCAACTTGCGGTTGAGATCTGCTACAAGCAGCAGCATTTCATCTTGATTCTTATTCTTTTCTATATCCATAAACTATACCATTTCATACTTTATCCACCATAGGCAAGGAGATAAAACCATTCTTCATTCGGGGTTCGAACCAAGTGCTTTTTGGCGGCAACAAATTGCCGGCGTCGGTAACCGCCTTAAAGGCATGTATATCGAGCGGGTAAAGGCAAAATCCCACCCTCGTATCCGTCTTGCCCACCATCCGCTCGAGGCTGTCCAACCCTTCTCGCCCACCGATGTAAAGCACGCGTTTGTCGGAGGTAATATCATCTACGTGTAGTATTTTACCCAATATCTCATCATTGAACAATGCGACATCCAAGACGTATTCCTCTCCCTTTTGCTTGCGATAGCGATCGAGCACTTTTTTCTTCCAAATCAGCCGAAACCACTCCCCTTCTATTAACAAGGTCATCTCATGCTTCTCCAACGGGATGGCTGCACGCTTAAGGGGTTTGATCTTGCAGACCCTCGATATCTCCGCCAAAAAACGCACCGGAGAAATCTCCCCCAGGATATCGAGCACTCGATTAAAATCGTAGATCTCCACGTGCGTAAAGGAGAAGAAAGCCGCCAATACATGGTCGATATCCATCTCCGGAGAGACCAACTCCTCCCGCATCGACGAGAGCTTCTTCATGGCAGCAAACCGATGGTGCCCATCCGCGATATAACAGAGCGGTATCCTGTCCCGGAATACGGTAATAATCTTTTCAATATGTTTGGCTTCCTTTACAAACCAAAGGGTATGCCGGCTTCCATCCTTCTCAAAGACCACCTCAAAAAAAGGTTCTCCTGTTTTAACTTTCTTGATCACATTGGAGAGATCGCTAATCCGGGGATGCGTGAGCAATACGGGTTTGATCATAGCCTTTCGTCGCAAGAGAATCTCCAGGGATTTCTGTTCCTTGGCGGCGAGGGTCTTCTCGTGACTGATGACATGCCCGTTAAAATAGTCTTGCATATCGAGTGAGGCCAACACCCCCGTGTAGCTCTTTCCCTGCATCTCAATCATGTAGATATAAAATCCGGATTGCTCATTTTTCTCAAAAAAACCACTTTTAAGGAACTCATTGAACTTGTGTTTCACCGTACCAAAAAAAGCATCATTGGAGGCGATGAGCTCGAGTTTGGGATATAAGGCCTGAATGGGTTTTACATGCATGGGGTATGATTTTAGGACTTGTAAAAAGGCAGTGCCACGACCTCCATATCCAGCTGTTTTCTGCCGGTATCCACCTTGAGTTTTGTTCCCGGCTTGTGGAAGCCTGTCTTGACATACCCCATCCCGATGGGATACTCCAGAGACGGGGACATCGTACCGGACGTCACTTCCCCTACGTTTTGCCCCTCTTCGTCCAAAATCGCATAGCCATGGCGGGGCACTCGCCGTCCTTCCATTTTAAACCCGGTCAAACGGCGTTTGACACCCTCTTCTTTCATCTTAAGCAGCACCTCCCGGCCTACGAAATCTCCTTTCTTCAGCTTGGTAATCCACCCCAGTCCGGCCTCCAAAGGCGACGTCTCATCATTGATATCATTGCCATACAGACAATAGCCCATTTCCAGACGCAGAGTGTCCCTGCACCCCAATCCGGCCGGCTGAATCCCCTCTTCTTCGCCCGCTTCAAAAATGGCATCCCAAATCGCAGGCATGTCTTTTTCTTTGGCATACACTTCGAATCCACCGGCACCGGTGTACCCCGTCGCACTCAGTATCACATCTTGCTTTCCCGCAAAATCTCCAATCGTGTAATGATAATACTCGATCGAAGACAGATCTACATTGGTCAGTCGCTGTAATATTTTCGTCGCATTGGGGCCCTGTACGGCCAACAGTCCAAAATCGTAAGAGCGGTTGCTCAGCTCGGCTCCGATTTCACTATTTTGTTTTTCGATCCACTTCCAATCCTTATCGATATTAGACGCGTTGACCACCAGCATAAACACCTTGCCATTGGCATCATCCGGCATGCGATAGACCAACAAATCATCTACGATCCCACCTCGCTCATTGGGAAAGCAGGAATACTGTACCCTGCCGACATCCAGCTTCGAAGCGTCATTGCTCGTCACCCTTTGAACAAGTTCCAGTGCGCCCGGTCCGGACACAAAAAACTCCCCCATATGGGAGCAATCAAACACCCCGGCATTATTGCGCACATTCAGGTGCTCTTCATTGATTCCCTCGTAAGTCAAGGGCATCAGATAACCGGCAAAATCCACCATCCTTGCCCCCAATTTTTCGTGTACTGCCGTCATCGGCGTTCTTTTACTCATCTCGATTACTATTTTATGTTATGAAATGGTTGAATAATATTTATATGGTATGAAATCGACATAAAAAATAATCTGACGAATTTTCTACCAAACGGCATGATTATTTTTTATCAAAGATTCCATCTGACCTTAATGAATAATAAAAAATATACAGATGAAATGGCAGGCATCTACGGATGCTTTACGATTTCAATCCCCTTAATCACATCTCCCACTTGTAGGGAATGCAAGACGTCCATTCCGGTGGTCACCTCTCCAAATACCGTGTACCTTCCGTCTAAAAAAGGCACGGGAGCGTGGGTGATAAACCACTGGGTGCACTCGGTGTCCTTGCCGGCAGAAGCCATCCCGATGACTCCGGCTTTGTGGTAATATGCCGCTTCAAATTCGGAACGTATCGTGTAGTCCAAGGCTCCGTAACCGTCTCCGCGATTGCAGCCATCCTGTACTACAAAATTGGGGACCACCCGGTGGAAAGACTTCCCATCAAAGAACTTATCCTGCGCCAACTGAACGAAATTGACCACCGTCGCAGGGGCATCCTTTTTAAAGAGGCGAACAAGTATTGGCCCTTTTTCGGTATTCATCCGGGCAAACAAGGTATCGGACAATGCGTGAAAGGCTTCCCAATTCATCGGGTGGTTGTAATCCGGCTTCTTTGGTTGGTAAGGGGTGTGGTGCAATTGTGCGGTCACTTTGCTCAGGACATTATACGTCTCGATGGCGCGGGGCAATGGCAGGCTTCTTTTGATGGTATCGAGGTAAGTCCACTCCTCCGGGGCCTGGTTGACATCGTATTTGTCCGACAAAAATACCGGAGCCAACTCCGCCAATATCCCTACGTCTTTTGTCTTCAATGCCCGGTGGATGGATTGCAACAACACCTTGCGATGATACCGCGCATATCCGGCATACACTTGCTCGAACTTGTCTGACTCAAAAATCTTCTTTAGGGCGGCAGCGGAAGCCGTCCGGACAGCGTAATGCTCATCTCCGATGCCCTTTTCTGCAATGACGGGATAATTCTTGGGGTCTTCCGACATGGCGCGGATGATTTGCGCCCTGACATATGGGTCCTTTTCTTCTCCAAACCACCGCATGAGCCGGTACCGGATGCCGCCAAAAGTCAAGACATAATAAAAAGGCAAGTGCCGGGCAGCGGCGGCAAACAAGCGCGCACGCACATAAGGTCGATAACTGGTATCCCTCGCCCAATCTTTGTAGTCTGTCGCATTGTCCGGGACGCCGTGATCCACGATAAAGTCCGCCGCCGTATGAGCGACGTGGGTATTTTCGCCCTTTAGATACGGAAACACTATCGGACCACACACTTCCGGCGAAAAATTGCCCAATGCGCGGATGATATTACACCGTACGCGGTAGTCCTTCTGTGTATCGAGCGCCTTAGTCAACACCAGACGGGCACTCTCCTGCTTGGTTTTCCCAAGGGCCAATGCCAGATTCATCTTGACCTCCGGATCGTCTTGCCCTTTGAATGCCCGTATCAGATTGGAAGTAAAGCCGGAGAGATCGATGCCTTTGGCACGGTACAGAAAATGAGCCGCTATCCACTGCATAGCGGGGGGATAGACGGAGGTCTTGAGAAACTGTATCATGCGCTTCGTACCCTCCTTGTCGGTCAGGCCTCTCAGTGCATAGCGATAGATCGCCCATCCCTGCCCTTCGAGCAACAGCGTATCTGTAGGAAGATAACTCTTGACCGTGGCAATATTGTGCAAACTCTCCTTACCTCCCACCTTACCAATAGACTCAAGTATCTGCCGGTTGGTTACGTCGTAATGCCCCAGGGAATCATCCGCTCGGAAAGCGCGAATCAATGGCTGTTCTGCCCGGCGACTTCCGATCTGCCCTAAGGCTATCACCGCTGCTCTGCGCACAGAATCCACCGGATCTTCCAAAAGCCCCACCAGTCCATCCAATGCGGAACTATCCTCTGTAGAAGCAAAGGAAATAGCGCTTAGATAGCGATAGGTGGCGTCCGGATGGGTGATGTATCGGACTAAGCTATCGGTGAGGTGCTTGTCCCTAAAATCATAAATCCTTTGCTGTATGGGATCCTGCCAGGACAGGGATATGTCGGACAAATTCTCTTCCTCCACCGGCACGCATCGTCCCAAAATAAGGAAGGCAAAGAGCCCCCATCCCACCGTGTAAATCCATCTCCTTCGAGGAGTCCTTGGTTTCGTTCTATTCATTTCAAAAATTGCACTATAATCCATTTTATCAAGACCGTGCGACAAAGGTAAGGATAACTTGGGAACTTTAGCAAGGGAGAGGAATGGGGTGTATTACAAAGTGCACTATAATTCCTTGTACGCCTTGGTGCCACAGGTTTTAAGTAGCATAGCCTGTGCCGCCATAGCGGTACAGGAAGAGAGTGTACACCCTCTTAATCCCGAATCCCGTCTAAACAACCTCATCCCCTAACCCCTTCTCCTTTGAAACACATTAAGTAATATAATGAATACATAGCCAAAGGAGAAGGGGGATACTCTCTATATCTAGTTGAGTATTACCCCAATGAAATTCGCTACAGTTAGAGAAACATAAGCCCCCCTCTCCTTCATCATAAATATTTACACGATGTACAGATTGAATAACACCGAGGCGTCACAGGTTATGAAGGAGTAGAGCCTGTGCCGCTGTGGCGGTAGGGATGGGGGTGAGGTTGTAAAAATGTGCACTTTGTAATACACACGGAATGGGATACTACCTCTTTTCGGGCAATTGCTTTAAAATCTACCGCTTAATGTGTAGTCGATCTCTTTCAGCTGAAGTATATAAACTTAATGCTAGTGCGACAGGAACAAAATAAAATGAAGCAAAAAGCTGCTCTTAGGTTTACGTAATATAAATGGTTCAAACCATTGCAGAAATCCGTCTGTAACCATCCTCCTACGGTTAAAACCGTGGGCAACCGTGGGATATGTTAACGACATAGCTCCTATTTGGGCGGCTCGATTCAAAAAAAATCCTTCGTTTAATAGGAGTGCCCCCCCCTTCAATACACCACTACCTTTTGCACTATCACTTGGTCGTCCGATTGGATTTTAAAGAGATACACCCCGGCGGAGTAAGAGGATGAAGGCAGGGGAACAGGCACCTTCTCCCTGTCCATAGGAATGCTCCACTCAGAAAGGATATGCCCCGCCAAGGTAATCCATGTGCATCGCCCCCACTTCTCCTCCGAACTTCCCGTGATATCCAATGCCAGCTGACCTCCTCTCTTCACCGGATTGGGATGAAGGGTGATTTTGTTGCTTTCCGGTGGGCCTTGGGTGGCAAGGGTGTATTCATTCCTGGCGAGCGGCGTCGGCTTGGTAAAACGGAAAGGTCCCGTACCATTGGGAATGCGCGCATAGGCGATATTGGTTCTCTGTGAGTCATAAGTGATGGTATCCACTATCTCGTCGATACTATTCGACAAGTACAGTGCTCCGCCCGATTTTGCCAGTTTAAAGACGCTATGCAAACCGCTTTCGTAGGGCTCCCTGTCAGCCCAAACCACAAGATAGGCATGGGGCCCTATGGTCTGTCCTTCCGGAAATGCCCACAATTTCAAGAAGTGCTTATCCACGCTAAGGTAGTAATCCGAAAGGTCGACCGGGCTACTTCCATTATTATAGAGTTCTACCCAATCGGGGTAGTCACCGGCCGGATCAGCAAATCCGCCTAAAGAATCCTGCGAGGTGACCAATTCGTTTATCACGAGTTGGCCACCTTCCACTTCGGGGAGTGAGCAATCCACTTGTCGCTGACTCAATTGTTTGGTGATATGGGCGATGCGCGTCCGGATAATGCGCTTTACATCGGCGATCTGTTCGGTCGTAGGGACGTAGGGATCTTCGGCTACGGCCTCTCTGATGAGTGCTTCATACCGGTCGATTAGACCAAAGAGCCGCTTTTCGGTAAAATTATTGGCCAGCATCCGGCACAGGATTTTCATATATCGCTGCTTCAATGCCTCATTTTTTAAAATGTGCTTAAAAACGGGTTGACTATTTCTTTCGGGAATCAAATCATAACCGGGAGAGTCTTTCCTGAGATAAAAACAAATATTGAGATCCCAAGGGATATAGTGTATAACAGAACCCTTATACGGGCGATAGAGGTAGTAATCTTTGTTATTGTCCAGTATGTCGTCCCTTGCCTCAATCAGCACTTCGACCGCCATCAAAGACAAAAAGCGATCCACGTCGATTATATCCGGCAACATTTCATCGAGCGCATCTACAGGTATATTGGGGATATCTGCCAGTATATCGAGCAGGTCTTCCTGCCGTCCCTTACCGGATTTGACCTCCCATTCCTGCAAAACTTTCTTTAATAATAAGCCCTTCTTCGAACTGTACTTGTCCTTCAAAAAGTTTTTATTGACCTGTTCGACCAAGGTATATAGTCCGATGTACTTGTCATTGAAATACACCCTGCAGGGACTGGTACGGGAAGCGGGGACTCCGGCATTGCGCATGATATTGTAAGCGAGCATCTCGCGAACGTAGGACTTTTCCATCCACCCTTGATGGATATTAATCTTAGTCACCCCATCGTATTCCTGGCCTTTGACAAATCGATTGAGGTCGAGTTTTAACGGGCGCTTGGGGTCAAAAGCAGTCACCTGCCCCTTTATTCTCGCCCCTACATGCAGCAAGGCCACACCATCTATATTGGCAGCCACGTCGAAATACACATATCGCCCAAGGCTATCGCGCTCCTTTAAAAAACTCTTGTACATCGCGTCGAGGGTCAGTCCGGGAGCAGTAATCCTAATGGTGTGCAACACATTATTGTTATACAGTGCATCCCCTCTTTCCTGCGACAAAAGCCCGTTGGCCCAAAGCAATAGCAGGATGGCTGCAAAATACATCCGTCTTTTTTTCATATCCGAGGTTGATTTACTTCCTTAATGACATGAAGTATGAAATTGTTGCACGTTGGTCTCAAAAATACATTCTATCAACCATTTCATACCATATCATGAAGAGAGGAGAGAAGGCTCCCTACTGAATCTCCTCGTCATCCATATCGCCTTCCTCGAGTTCGTCCTGATTTAGCAGGTCGTCGTCCCCATCGAGGTCACCGCTTTGCAAGTCCAACTTTCGCTGCTTGTACTTATCGCAGTCTATCTCGACATCGAGGGACGCGGGGCGTGCAAACTTCGCTTTGCGTTTGAATTCGACAGATTTATCTTGGGTAATACTCTTTATAAATGCCGCAAAGAAAGGGCGGGCGTTGACAAAACCTTGTCCTTCGTTCAAGTTGAGCCAATGAATCCACTTATCCTCCCCACCGACCCAGGTACCGACGACGAGGTCAGGGGTAATCCCCATAAACCAGCTATCGACATAGTCATTGGTCGTCCCTGTCTTCCCGCCAAACTCGCAGGTAATCCCGGGAAAAACATGATTGTAGCTCTTGACGTTATTCATCAGCATATCCACCATGACATAATTGTACTGCGGATTGATGGCGGTATTGTGGTACTCTGCGGCCTGGTAGATGACTTGATTGTTCTTATCCACGATTTTCTTTACGAAATAGGGCTTGGAGTATATCCCATTATTGGCAAAGGTCGTGTAGGCGCCTGCCATCTCCTGCACTTTGAGGTCTGCTGCGCCGAGGCAAATCGAGGGAACGCGCGGGATGACATATCTTCTATTGGGGTACCGCAAGGTCGAGTCGATCCCCATATTGTGCAACAAACCGAGCACGGGAGCCACACTCCCTATCTCTATCATCAAACGCACCGATATACTGTTCTTAGAATACAAAAGGCCTTGGTACAGATTGTAATTGGTATGCAAGAACTTCCCATTTGCATTTTGGGGAGCCCAGGGTTTCGGCATTTTGAAGTTGGGGTCATTGGCCGGGATGATGTACTGTTTGTCTTCAAACTCTTGGCAAGGGGAAAGTCCCTGTAATGCTATGGCCGTTATATACACAAAGGGTTTAAACGTAGAGCCCACTTGGCGCCGCACATTGGTGTGGTCCACCTTAAACCATTTAAAATCTACTCCACCGATCCACATTTTCACCTCCCCCGTGCGCGGATCGACCCCAAGAGAACCTATCTGCAAGATGTTTCGATGGTATTTGATAGAATCCAATGGAGTCATCTCCGCCATCTTATATCCCTTGTCGTTGTAGGCGAAAATCTTCATTTTGACCTTCGTGTTAAAGTCCTTCTTAACAGCGCCTTCAAACTTCTTGTAAGCCTGTTCCAGCGCTTTCCAATGGGCAGAATGACGGACCGCCAAATACTTGTCTTTTAATCCCTTTGATATCTGTTTTTCTCTAACCAATTTATCGAGATATCTCTTTTTCTTGTCATTGTTGATGAGGCGCTTAATCATGCGAGCGGACAAGGACGTCTTGCCAATTTCGGTATTCAGCTGCACTTGCAGTTTACCAAAGTATTTATTCCATAGCTTCTGATAACGCTCTGACTCTCGCACCAGACGATTAAGGGTATTCTGCCGGATTTTCTTTTGTTCCGGCGTGGCTTGGTATTTCCAGGGGTCTCTTCGTCCCCAGTGCCTGTCGAAGCGTTTTTGGACGGACGCCATATGCTTGCGCATCTCCTCCTCCGCGTGTTGCTGCATCTTGAGGTCGATGGTCGTATATATTTTTAGTCCGTCCCGGTAGATATCATACTTTTCTCCGTTTGGCTTCAGATACTCCTCCCGGGCGAGCAAATCCTTGAGCCATTTGGTCAGCTCTCGACGAAAATAAGGAGCCGGACCTTCGGTATGCACTTCACGCATAAAATGCGACATGTCGAGGGTATCTTTAACCAGCATTTCGTATTCCTTGGCGTCGATTTTCTTTGCCTTGCGCATTTGGTGCAAGACGATATCCCTTCGAGCCTTGGCGCGATTGGGATGTCTTTTGGGATTGAAATAGCTGGGATTCTTAAGCATCCCGACCAGCATGGCCGCTTCGTTAATCGTCAGGTCCTTTTGGTCCTTGCCAAAATACGTTTGGGCAGCCGACTGGACTCCCTCTGCTCCATACAGGAAGTCAAATTGGCTCAAATACATGGCCAGAATCTCTTCCTTGGTATATCGCTTATTGAGTTTGATTGCGATGAGCCATTCTTTGAACTTTGTGCGGGCAATCTGAAATGCTTTGTAAAGGGAGGACCGGCCTCTTAGGTTGGGGCGCTTGAAAAGGAGTTTGGCGAGCTGCTGGTCGATGGTACTTCCTCCCCCCTGGCCACGCTGTTGCAGGACGATGGTCTTAAAGAATACACGCCCCAATCCTGTAAAGTCAATTCCGGAGTGTGAATAATACCGGGCATCCTCCGTAGAGATTAAGGCATCTACGAGATGAGGATTGAGGTCTTTGAATCGCACACTTTCTCTATTCTCTATAAAATACTTCCCAAAGGGCTTGCCATTGCGTGAGTAAACAATACTTGCCTGATTGATCTCCGGATTTTCAAGCTGTTCGAAGGTCGGTAAATTATCAAACAATAGCAGCCCAAAAATGAGCGCTACGACCAAGATACCCAAACCAAAAAGAAGCCACGCCCATCGCACCAACCTACGCTTCCACCCCGCTACGTCTTCATTACTTTTACTAAAAAACATGTATTACAAATATTAGTTTTACGATTCGTCCCCATCCCCCCTAACACTTTACATGGGAGGCTATTGGACAGCCCTTCATTTTAACGCAACAATGTTCATTTTAGGTCCAAAATACCCAAAAGAATTTAAAATTTCTTTTCGAGGGAATAATATCAACCATTTCATACCTCAAAATTACCGGTCTTACTCCGAAAACCTCAAATTACCTTCCCGGATAATATATATTCGGCAAAGATACAATATGTTTCTCAATGCATCATGCTATATGTCTGTGCACGGTTCTGAGAAAAAAAGCAACCGGGGCTTATTAAATGTTCGGAGAAGCATGTCTCCAAAAAAGGACCAATTCCACCAAATTTTGATTAAGTCACTGTTTTTTTTACTCAAATCACGTTCAAATGACTACTTTTGCGTTACTAAATCCATGAGCAAATGAGACAATTCTTCTATTTATTGTTAGTAGCGTTAGTATTTATACAATGCAAATCGGAGTCTGACGGTTCCTCTAAAGCCCCCGCCTCAGGTAAAGTGGTCAAGGCCACCCCCAAAGGCAAAGAATATGCTAAGTTGCCCTCCGACAGTCTTCAGTTTTTCTATGCAAATACAGATGAAATTGACCTTATCGCTTATGACGCCCCGCTTAGCATGAATTTTGCAAAGGCCAATAGTGTACGGTATATCCTTCAGCTCATCAATAGTAAGCCGGTATTACTCTCTGACGATTGCAAGCCCAGCGGGCATCTGGTTTTCACCGGACAAGGAGATGTATTGGGAGAAGCTGACCTTTACTTCCACAATGGTTGTAAAGCCGTCGCTTTCATGAAAAACAATAAAATTGCCTATGTCAATGAGCTTTCACAGGTTGGTATCGACTTCTTTATGCGCTTTATTCCGGAGAAAAAGAATCAATACACAGAGGATGACATTGACAAGCTTCGCAAGGAGTATGAGAGCCAAGGATTGAAAATGAAAGAAAAAGACGGAGAGCAAACCAAGAAGAAGAAATAAGGCTCCCCTCCCCCTTTACCTCACAAATCATAAAAGCACATTCCTTGAGTGATCAGCAGCGGCCGGGCATCATTATCGATATGGGCTCCAACACCTTTCACCTACTGATTGCGGTTTTACAACAAGATGAATTAGCTGTGCTTCACAAAGAAAAAACCTTTGTCCACTTGGGGGAAGGAGGACTTGGGCATCTCACCGGTGCGGCGGTCAAAAGAGCGATGCAAACCCTTACTCGCTACAAAAAAATAGCCCTGCAATACCCCTCAGCTTCCATCCGGCTTTATGCCACAGCTGCCCTTCGCGAGGCAGACAATACCGCTGAATTCATCTCCATGGTGGAACAGGAATTGGGCTGGAAGGTGGACATTATATCCGGAAGGGAGGAAGCCCGGTTGATTTATAAAGGTGTTCTTTCGGCCTCCCGGACGCTGCCCGGTGAAGGGCTCATCATGGATATTGGAGGGGGAAGTGTGGAGTTTATTCACTTTCGGGATGGTGGTATGAAATGGTCGAACTCATACGATATCGGGGCCAATGTACTGGAACAATACCGCTATTCCGACCCTTTGGACAAGGACGATATCAACAGCATTTTACGTTTTATTACTGCAAAATTAACTCCACTAAAACAGTACATAGCGCAGCATGCTGCCCGTCCGCTTCCGCTGATAGGTGCCTCCGGTTCCTTCGAAACACTGGCGAGCATGGTCTCCCCATCAAACCCGGCCTCTCAAATTGCCCCCTCCACTTTTGAAGAACTATACGAACGCTTGCTGCCGACGACCTTAGAAGAGCGATTGCAAATGGAAGGACTCCCGGAAAAAAGAGCGGGGTATATCGTACTGGCCATGCTACTTTGCAAGTATGTCCTATCACTCACTAAAAGCAGAGAGATTCTAATAAGTCGCGGTGCGCTTAAGGAAGGAGCGATGTGGGAATTATTAAGGGAGTCTCCTATTTTATAACTACCTTAGATTTGGAACAAAACAAAGAAACATGTACAAGTTCATCACAACTCTACTTCTTTTTGGGGCAATCTTACCCATTGGATCTGGCCAATTAACTATTCTTGATGGCGGTGGCGTGCAATGGACCACGCTTCCCGGCGTCAATGCGGCAATTAATCACTACAACACCTCCAATTCCAATATATCCGATGGCCTTACACCGATGCACTTGAACGGAGTGTTTGACATCGGAATGGGGTACCGCGTGCTATCGAGCAGTATCGAACTTCTCTACCATTACAGTTCGATGACCAGCCATGGGAAAACGACGTCAGGACAGCTACCAAAGGAATATGGATTATCCTTAAAACGCTTTTCGCATTCCGTCAGCTGCACCTACAATATCGATGTAGAGCGCTGGGGTGCGGGGATAGGAATGGCCTACCATTTCATAAATTACAAATGGACCGACGAGGCATCGAAAATCAAGAAAATGCCCATCCGAACCTCCCCGGGCTATTGGGCAGTTACCGGGGCGCTGCACTATGCAGTATTCCAATCAGACTACATTCGGTTGACGCTGCGGCCTTATGTAAATTACCCCGTAACCCATCAAAAAACCACACAATTATACCGCCTACTGGGCACCGACGGGCCGACGCACAGCAAAGAACTCACCTTCGGACTGAGGATACTTTTCAGCAATGGTCCCCAATCCTAAGAGGATGCGTAGGAAAAGTCAAAAAAAGTAGTCTTTTTTTAATGAAAAAAGGGCGCAGTATCAGGCTTTATGCTATCTTTGCACTCCAAATCTAAACAAAATTGTACAATGGCTAATATTAAAGGTGCGAAAAAGAGAATGAGACAGAACGCTAAGAAGCGTGAACACAATCATTTTTATGCAAAACGAACGCGATCTTTCATTCGTCGTTTAAGAGATATGACTGATAAGGCGGAAGCACAAAAGTTTCTCCCAACGGTAATTAGCGAAATCGATAAGTTGGCAAAACGACATATTTGGCATGCCAATAAAGCATCCAATCTTAAAGGAAAATTGACAAAGTTCGTAAACGGCTTGTCATAAAGAGTTAATATTTGGAACAATTGCATTAACATGTGAAGCCCCCCCGTGGGGCTTTTTTTATTTTCCTTATCCATTGCCCCTTCTACAGAGTGCATTACAAACTGCACTAATATTTGCGAATGAAGTGTTTTGTCACTAATATTGAATGCCCTTTACCCGGAATTAAATCCATCCGGACCAGGCAAAAATATCGCCAAAACAGCTTTAGGTGTCCTATTCTAACCCTGCACTTCGCTATCGCTTGTACAGGGCTATAAAGATGACATCCCTACGGGATTGTCATTGTTTTTTATGATAGAAATGTGCTCTTTGTAATACGCACCCCTCTCCGAAAAGCGAGGCGTGATAAAAATGGTTAAAACCATCACAAAATTTGCTTTGGATTCTATTCCCACGGTTAAAACCGTGGGCTATGATGGTTTCCCTTCATGTGGCGTATGCCACTTGGTTTTACAGGATATGAAGTAGTCGAGCGGGTGCCGCAGTGGTAATAGGGATGGGAGAGCCTGTACCGCCCTGGCGGTATAAGGTTGTAAAAATGTGCACGTTCTAATACACACACCACTCTCCTTTAGTTTCCTTATATTTGCCCATGACTATCATTCCTTCGGGATGGACGACCTGCATCAAATCATGAGAAGGTGATTGCTGGTTCTCTTGAAGGTAATCAGTCTTAGTCCGACATTTAACCAATTGCCTAAAAGGCCTAATTCGAGCAATATGAAAAAAAATATTTTTCTCCTCCTTACTACTCTCATTATCTTCGTCTCTTGTCAGAGCAGTAAAAACATACTCCGCTATGACCCGTCTATCTATCCCGATCCGGTCGACACCCATGATCGTGCGATAAAGATGCAAAGAAAAACCGTATTCCGGTTTCCCTCAGGGGTACAGTTTGACAATAAGTTTGACGGTGCCCGCATGAACGATGTGCGAGCCGTCGATGATTCGACCTATCTGATTTATATCACACCTGAAAATGAGCCTATCAATTACTCCCCTTATTACGCATTCAGGCTTTGGACAGAAGCGGATAAGGACATAGCCGTGCAACTCACCTACCCTTCCAGGTATCACCACCGGTACATCCCCAAGCTGAGCCAGGACGGCAAGACCTGGGCCCCCATTGACTCTTCTCATTATAAGGTGGCAGCAGACACGGGATCAGCTTTATTGAAATTGCACCTTTCAGCTGGCAAGGTACTCTATGTTGCGGCACAAGAACTCAAGACTTCCAAGATGACAGAGCAGTGGGTCCATGAAAAAGAGAAGCATCCCCTGGTCCATACACAGACCATTGGGAAGAGCAAACTGGGCCGGCCTCTTTGGTTTATGAATATCGGAACCGAATCCGACAAGGAAAAAGAGGTCATCGTCGTGATCACTCGTCAGCATCCTCCGGAAGTGAGCGGTCACCTTGCCTTTGATGCTTTTATTGACGAGATGCTGAAAGACAACCGGAGGAATCGTGATTTTTTCAAGCGATATCAGCTTTGGGTTGTCCCGATGATAAATCCGGATGGGGTAGATCTTGGACATTGGCGGCACAATGCCGGGGGAATAGATCTCAATAGAGACTGGGCATATTTCCGTCAGCCAGAGACCCGGCAAGTAGCAAACTTCATTCTGGAGCGGGCAAAAAAACAAAAAGCCAACATCATCTTAGGCCTGGATTTTCATTCGACACAAACAGATGTGTACTATACCTTTCCGGACTCCTTACAGAGAAAGATTCCTTACTTCAACCATTATTGGACGCAAGGTATCGACGAATCCCTTCCCCCGTATCCATCCCGGTTTGAGCCCTATGCGGTTAATTCACCCATCTCCAAAGCATGGTTCCTCCTCCAATTTGGAGCCGAATCCATTACCTTTGAGATCGGAGATGAGACGGACAGGGGATTTATCGAGCAGAAAGGGCGCAGTGCTGCCCGCGAAATGGCCAAGCTGTTAATCATGCGCGACACATCGTGCAAGTAGGAGTACCTTGTCCGGGCAGCCCAAAATTTGAAGCATCCCTAAGGAGGCTGATCTTCGGATAGGGTGTTTTGTTCTTTGCACGACATACTCATATATACTATAACAATATAATGAATCAAAAATAACCACTTAACTATGAAAAAGACTTTACTGTTACTTATGTTTCTTCTTGCCGAAATGCTACATGCCCAAAATGCGAGTTTTCTCGATGGCTCACAAGAAATCAGCAATAGCCTACGACTTGCCAAAGAAGCACAATTTCGCGTCAATAATATTTTTCGCGGGGGCACCTTCACTTCCGGTGATTCTGCAAGATTCCAATCCGTCCTAAAAAAAGTATTGACGGATAGCAACGACATCGGCTTGGTCGCCGGTATCACAGATGACCGGGATGCTCGCTGGTCCGGGGCTGAAAACCACCCGGCGGTATCTCAGAATGCCAAGATGAAAGCCAACTATGTATTTGGCATAGGAAGCAACACAAAAAGCATCACCTCCGCAGCGATACTCCTACTCATGGAAGACGGCAAACTCACATTGGAGGACAAACTCAGCAAGTGGTTGCACAATTACAAGAACGTCGATCCGGACATCACCATTCGTCAATGTCTGCAAATGACCAGTGGTATCTATAATTTTACCGATCACCCCAATTTCTTTGCAGCTATTTCGGCCAATCCAACTAAAATTTGGACACCGGAGGAGGTTCTAACCACCTTTGTAGGTAAGCCCCTATTTAACAAAGGCACCTCCTGGAAATATTCGAATACCAACTATGTGCTTTTGGGCCTGATTATCGAAAAAGCCTCAGGCATGGCTTACAAAGACTTTGTAAGGTCGAGGATAATCGAGCCCCTGGGGCTTTCTAGTTTTTCCTACTACCCACATGAAGCACCGACGGCTCCCATGGCCCATGCATGGGCGGACATTAACCAAGACAAGATACCGGATGATCTCAATGCGCTGGGGTTTTCTCTTAAATCATTCTTTAGCGCTGCCGGAGCTGCCGGAGCATACTTGGCGACAGCGCAGGACCTGTCCCGGTGGAATCATGCCTTATTTACCGGACAGCTATTGCAACCTTCGAGTTTGGCGGAGATGAAGAAAGAATACAAGCTGAATAACAGTTCGGGATACGGATTGGGTATTCTTGTGCTTCACACTTCGGGAGGGAACCTCTTCGGGCACAATGGAAGCATCATATATCAGTCCTTAGTCTATTACCAACCGGACCTCGGCGTGTCTATTAGTGCTATTACCAACAACATCCACGATGTATTCAGCCTCACCCCCGTATTCAATGGGTTGCTTTCGGAATATCTCTCGATAATTACAGCGGTCGAGAAACCTTTCCTACCACAAGGAGAGATAACCCTAAATACATTATTTCACTCCGACCTAAAAATACAATATAACAGACAGGAAATCAATCAATGCAGCATTTATAAAATGAGTACAGGTCGACAGTTATACAACAACCAATCGATGCCAACAGGAGAACTTGTAGTCCCTACGAGAAAGTGGTCATCGGGCATGTATATCATTCAACTTTTGGATAAACAGGGTAAGCGGCAAACCCTGAAAGCAATCAAATGGTAATACAAAAAAAAAGGCCGAAGCACTTATTGCTTCGGCCCTTTTTTTTGTGTGGTTTTCACTATTCTTCTTCTTCACTTTTAGCAGATGACTGGGTTGCAGCAGGAGGAACTGTTGAACCCGTCTTTTTCTTACCGCGTCTTCTAGTCCGTTTCTTGCCGGCACTGTCACCTTTTGTGGATAGCATAATTTCGTTAAAGTCAACTAATTCAATCATGGCAGTTTCGGCTCCATCTCCTTTTCTAAAACCGGTTTTAATTACCCGTGTATATCCTCCCGGTCGATCGCCGACCTTAGGAGCGACCACCTCAAACAATTCAGTAGTGGCCTCCTTGTTCTGGAGGTATGAAAAGACCACTCTTCTGTTGTGTTGAGTATTGTCTTTAGCTCTTGTAATCAAAGGCTCGATAAAAGGTCTCAAGGCTTTAGCCTTGGCTAAAGTCGTAAAGATACGCTTATGCGTTATCAGAGCGACTGATAGATTGGTCAATAGCGCTTTTCGATGCGCTTTTTTCCGGCCTAGGTGGTTAAATTTTTTCCTATGTCTCATGATGAATTATTTTAACTTCGCAACACACTATGGTTATTGCATATATTTGAATCGAAAAATATTAATCGTCCAATTTGTACTTCGACAGGTCCATTCCAAAGGTAAGGCCCTTTTCTTTGAGAAGATCCTCAATTTCTACAAGCGACTTTTTACCGAAGTTTCTAAACTTGAGCAACTCATGTGTCTCAAACTGAACCAAGTCAGATAATGAATTAATCTTAGCCGCCTTCAAGCAGTTATAGGCTCTAACGGACAACTCCAGGTCATCCAAATTGGTCTTTAGCAGCTTGCGCATATGCAACATATGCTCGTCCACTTCAAACTCGCCATTTGTATCTCCATTATCAAATGAGATATGCTCATCCGTAATAAAGATAAGATGCTCTATGAGAATGCGTGCAGCTTGTTTTACTGCTTCCTCCGGATGAATCGTTCCGTCCGTCTTAACCGTAAGCATGAGTTTTTCGTAATCCGTGCGTTGCCCAACTCGAGAGTTGGATACATTGTATGCGACATTCTTTACAGGAGTATAAATGGCATCTATCGGGATAACACCAATGGGTGCATTGGAGTCGATATTTTCATCTGCAGGCACATATCCCCGCCCTTTGGTAACGGTGAGTTCCATCTCCAAATTGACAAACGGTTCCATTTCGCAGATCAATAGGTCTGGATTAGTGACCTCAAACACATTGGTAAATTTATTGATATCACCTGCGACAAAATCATTTTTACCTGTGATAGTAAGATAAATCTTTTCCTCACTGGAAGTCATATCCGGATCTACCGGCTTAAATCTTATCTGCTTTAAGTTGAGAATGATATCAACGACATCTTCTGTCACACCATTGATGGTAGAGAACTCATGATCAACTCCGGCTATTCGAAGAGAGGAAATCGCCCATCCCTCGAGAGAAGACAGCAAAACACGTCTCAGCGAATTACCAATTGTTTGGCCGAAACCGGGCTCTAACGGATTAAACTCAAAATCCCCTTCAAAATCATTTCCTTTTTTTAGTAAAATCTTGTTTGGTTTTTGAAAGGTCAGTATGTTACTCATGCCCTGCTAACTTTGTTTAGTAAAAATGTAAATAGACAAATGCTAATGCAAATCCAAGGATTACTTGGAGTACAATTCGATAATCAACTGCTCATTGATAGGCTCGGGAACTTGATCTCTTTTTGGATATTCCAAAAATGTTCCTTCTCCTCTTGCAGCATTCCACTCCAACCAAGGAAATTTACGCACATCATTATTGGCAGCGATGCTCTCACGAATGACGTCCAAATTTTGTGATTTGCCCCTGACAGAAACGATATCTCCAGGAGTTAATGTGCATGAAGGGATATTTGTCACAATACCATTCACCAAGATATGTCGATGAGAGACGAGCTGCCGTGCTGCTCGACGGGTAGGCGCTATCCCCAGCCGGTATACCGTATTGTCCAATCTAGCTTCCAGAAGCTGGAAGAGTACCTCACCGGTTACACCCTCCTTACGAGAAGCTTTTTCAAATGTATTTCTAAACTGGCGTTCCAAAATACCATAGGTATATTTAGCCTTTTGCTTTTCCATCAACTGAAGGCCATAGTTAGACTTTTGTTTTCGTCTTCTTTTGTTACCATGCTGACCGGGAGCATATTTTTTTCGCTCAAAGGCTTTGTCATACCCAAAAAGTGGTTGTCCAAAAGCTCTTGATTTTTTTGAAGTAGGTCCAGTATATCTTGCCATGAAAAATTGCTATTTTCTTCGTTGATAAATTAAGTAGGTAGTTTAAACACGTCGCTTCTTAGGAGGACGGCATCCATTGTGTGGTAATGGCGTCACATCGACAATTTTTGTCACTCTGATACCCGATTGGTCGACTGCGCGAATAGCCGCCTCACGTCCACTTCCCGGGCCTTTAACTAAGACCTCTACCGTGCGCAATCCCGCATCATGTGCCACGGAAGCGGCATCTTGGGCAGCAACCTGAGCAGCATAAGGGGTATTCTTCTTGGAACCTCTAAACCCCATCTTTCCAGCTGATGACCAGGATATAACCTGGCCGGCCTTGTTGGTGATAGAGATGATAATATTGTTAAAAGTTGATTTGATGTAGACCTTACCTTCCGGTTCAACCTTCACATTACGCTTTTTTACTCTTCTAGCTTTAGCCATAATTCATTTATCGTATTAACAGTAGATTAATATTATTTAGTAACCTTCTTCTTATTGGCAACCGTCTTCTTTCTTCCTTTACGAGTACGTGCATTGGTCTTCGTTTTCTGTCCGCGCACCGGAAGCCCTTTACGATGACGGATTCCCCGGTAACATCCGATATCCATCAATCGCTTGATACTCATTTGTACCTCTGAGCGAAGTTCCCCCTCAACCTTAATATTGTTTTGGATATAGCCCGAGATGAACTTGATGTTATCATCCGTCCAATCCTCTACCTTAGTGTCTTCACTGACACCTGCTTTTTCCAAAATAACCTTAGCAGTACTCGGACCAACTCCGTATATATAAGTCAATCCTACAACACCCCGTTTTCTTCTGGGTAAATCTACACCTGCAATTCTTGCCATAAGTATTCAGTTCTATTGTTAACCTTGTCTTTGTTTAAATCGTGGATTCTTTTTGTTAATAACATAAAGCTTCCCCTTTCTTCTTACGATTTTACAATCGGCAGATCGTTTCTTAATCGACGCCCTTACTTTCATAATTCTATTATTTATATCTATATGTTATTCGTCCTCTGGTCAAATCATAGGGAGAAATCTCTACTGAGACCTTATCACCCGGAAGAATCCGGATGTAATTCATACGCATCTTGCCTGAAATCGTAGCAATAATAACGTGTTCATTCTCCAATTTTACTCGAAACATTGCATTAGAAAGTGCTTCTACGATCACTCCATCTTGCTTAATTAGTTCTTGTTTCGCCATGCTTTTATTTTTCGGAGTGCAAATATCCGACAATTTTATTAAATATCAATGAGATTTGGATTATTTTTTACTTTCTCTTCAATTATTGCATGATTAGAAAGGATATCGGGTCCATTCTCTGTTATTGCGATAGAATGCTCATAATGTGCCGAAGGTTTTCCATCTCTTGTCTTAATGGTCCAACCATCTTTTTCCTGTCGCACTTTCCGCGTTCCCATATTGATCATGGGCTCGACCGCGATGGTCATTCCGGCTTTCAGTTTCAGGCCTCTTCCCCTTCTTCCGTAGTTAGGAACCTCGGGCGGCTCGTGAAGGGCTTGACCGATCCCGTGTCCCACCAAGTCTCGGACCACTCCATAGCCATGTTGGCGCTCGGTGTATTCCTGAATAGCATATCCTATATCACCGATTCTATTCCCCACGCGAGCCTGCTCGATCCCCTTGTAGAGACTTTCCTTCGTCACCTTCATCAACTGAATCGTCTCCTCATTTACCTCTTTAAAGGCAAATGAGTACGCGGCATCGCCAAAATATCCATCCAATACCACTCCACAATCGACAGAGACCATATCATTGGATTGAAATGCGTAAGAAGAAGGAATGCCGTGCACCACAGCATCATTAATAGATATACATAGAGAAGCCGGAAATCCCCCATAGCCCTTAAAGGCCGGAACACCCCCTTGTTGTCGAATATATTGCTCAGCAACGGCATCCAACTCCAGCCCTGTAACACCTTCCCTGAGCATACCGGCGACCAAAGCGAGGGTTTCTGATACTATCAAATCCGCAGCACGCATTTTTTCAATCTCCTTTTGCGTTTTGATAGTAATCATAAAGAATATCTTGAGCTATGGAGTTACGAAATAATTTTCGGCTCTTAGGTTTAATAACAGCTTGAACCAAGTATTTTGGTGATAATATGGTATGAAATGGTTGAGCTATTCGACCATTACATACTTACATCGGCGCGCCAATACCTTGTAACCCACCGCTTGCTCTTCCCATTATTTTTCCGGATTTTACCAAACCATCATATTTTCGCATCAGCAGGTAAGACTCGACTTGCTGGAGAGTATCCAGTACTACCCCTACAAGGATAATCAGAGAAGTTCCACCGAAAAATGTAGCAAAAGCAGGTGTTACTCCAAAAAGATTAACTGCAAAGGCAGGTAAAATAGTGATAATTCCTAAAAATACGGCACCAGGTAACGTAATCCGGGAGACGATGGCATCAATATAGTCCGATGTAGCTTTTCCGGGTTTGACCCCAGGAATAAATGCATTTTGTTGTTTGAGATACTCTGCATATTTCTTAGGATCCACAATCAGGGCCGTGTACACATACGTAAACACGACAACCAACAAGAATGCAAATATTGAGGAAGGTACAGAGTATGGGTTGGTCAACGCACGCAGAAAGTCGCTACTGGCCAATGCTTCGTTGCCGGCAATGTAAGTAACGATAGTCACCGGCAAAAACATAATGGCCTGTGCAAAGATAATCGGCATAACCCCTGCCGCGTTAAGTTTAACAGGGATATAATCACGGGCTCCGGAAACCGGCATCTGGTGGACGCCTCTCCCAACCATACGCTTGGCAAACTGAATCGGTATCTTTCTGACGGCCTGCACAATGGCGATAGTCGCCATGGTAATCAAATAGAACAATGCTATGACGACGATGAACTTAAACAGTCCACCACCATTCATGTCGAGTGTGAATTCTGCAATGATAGCCGCCGGAAATCTTGCGATAATTCCCACCATAATCAAGAGGGATACCCCGTTTCCGATTCCTTTGTCTGTAATTTTTTCTCCCATCCACATAGCGAAAATCGTACCGGTGGATAGCAGAATAATATTGGTAAACCAAAATACGCTTGGTGGAACATGCGGGCTAACTACACCGGGTGTGCTCATTAAATAGGTCAAATATCCCCCACCTTGTACGAGAGTAATAAACAAGGTAAGGATTCTTGTAATCTGTGAAATCTTCTTACGACCTGACTCCCCTTCTTTATTTTGCAATCTCTGAAAATAAGGAACCGCAAATCCCATCAACTGAACGATAATCGATGCGGTAATATAAGGCATAATACCCAATGCAAAAATGGCAGCTTTGTTAAAAGCACCACCTGTAAACATATTAATCAGGCCAAAAAGCGAGTTTTGATCCTTTGTGGCATTAACCAACGCTCCGGGCACCACACCGGGTAAAACGACAAAAGAACCATAACGATACACAAATATCAACGCAAGCGTAAAAAGTATGCGTCGTCGCAATTCCTTAATCTTCCAAATATTCTTGAGGGTTTCAATAAGTCGTTTCATTCCACAATTTTATACAAGATTAATAGAGCCTCCAATCGCCTCGATAGCCTGTTGAGCTTTATCTGAGCATTTGTGAGCTGATATCTTCAATGGCTTCGTGATTTCACCATTAGCCAGCACTTTGACCAAGTCATTCTTTCGGATAATTCGCTGTGCTTTTAGCCAATCAACGGTAATCTCAGAAACATTGTACTTCTCTGATATTTCCATCAATCTAGCCAGATTAAGCGGGACATAAGCCACCCGGTTTCTGGAGTTAAATCCGCGCTTTGGCAAACGCATATGGATAGGCATTTGTCCCCCTTCGAAGCCTCTTTTACGCGAATAACCCGATCTGGATTTCGCTCCTTTATGGCCTCGTGTAGAAGTACCACCTCGTCCTGAACCTTGTCCTCTGGCTATCCTTTTGCGCTTCTTCGTCGAGCCGGCTGCCGGCTTCAAATTATGTAATTCCATTTTTAGGAATTTTATGAGTTACTTAATCTATTTCTTTTCTACTTTCACCAAATGGTCCACCTTACGAATCATCCCCATAATATGAGGAGCATCATTGTGTTCGACCGATTGATTGATCTTGCGGAGTCCCAGCGCAATCAATGTTTGCTTTTGTCGCTTGGGACGACCGATACTACTTCTTATCTGTGTTACTACTAACTTTGCCATATGCCTAACCATTAAAAACTTTATCCAAAGAAATATTTCTAGCCCTTGCAATATCTTCAGCGCTTCGCAACTTCGATAGTGCGTCAAATGTCGCTTTAACCACATTGTGCGGATTGGAAGAACCGATAGACTTAGCCAAAACATTATGCACACCGGCACTCTCCAACACGGCTCGCATCGCACCACCGGCAATCACACCGGTACCATCAGCGGCCGGTTTAATAAACACCCGTCCTCCGCCGTATTTGCCATACTGCTCATGCGGGATAGTCGTCCCTTTCAATGGCACTTTTATCAGGCTCTTTTTTGCATCGTCAATTGCTTTGGCTATTGCTTCAGAAACATCACGTGCCTTTCCCAATCCATGACCGATTGTACCGTTGCCATCTCCTACAACCACAACGGCTGAGAATCCGAAAGTACGTCCTCCTTTGGTAACTTTGGCGACTCGATTGACCGCAACAAGGGTATCCTTGAGTTCCATTTCGGCCGGCTTAATCCTTTGCTTATTTTGTTTCATTATATTCTGTTTATCTACTTTTGTGTTGATGACTCTGTGCCTAAGAGGCATATTCAAATTTTAAAATACCAGTCCGCCTTCTCTGGCTCCGTCTGCCAAGGCCTTGATGCGCCCGTGATAAAGATAACCCGAACGATCAAAAACCACTTTGTCTATATTCTTTGATTTCATCCGCTCGGCAATCACTTTCCCCACTTGCTTGGCCTGTTCGGCTTTGTTAACTCCTTTGTCTATTCCAGCTTCTCTCGAAGAAGCGGACGCAAGAGTTACCGACCTGTCGTCATCAATTGCCTGACAATAGATGTCATTATTGCTGCGAAAAACACAAAGTCTGGGTCGCTCAGCTGTACCCCGTATCTTACGACGTACTCCGATTCTAATCTTTTTTCTTCTTATCTCTTTCGAACGTTTCATATCAACTTTAAATTAAATGCTAAGACATTTTTAAACCAATGAATAATGTTAACCGGCGACCTTTCCGACTTTTCTTCTAAGGACTTCTCCTTTATAGCGAATCCCTTTTCCTTTGTATGGCTCCGGCTTCCTGAAGGATCTTATTTTAGCGGCCACTTGCCCCACCAACTGTTTGTCAATGCCCTCCAACTTGATGTACGGCGGGGTCCCTTTTTTCATCTCAGTAAAGAGTTTAATCTCATCCGGGATATAAAACAAGACAGGGTGCGAATAACCGATGGAGAGTTCCAATAAATTTCCCTTATTTGAAACACGATACCCAACACCTATGAGCTCAAGTTCTTTAACAATTCCTTCGGTAACCCCCTTAACCATGTTGTCGATGAGTGTTCGATACAGGCCGTGCATTGCCCGGTGACGTTGTTGTTCGGTGGGCCTCACCAAAGTCAAAACGCCATCCTCGATCTTGACTTCCAAATCCGGGTCAATGCGTTCTGTAAGTTCTCCTTTAGGGCCTTTAACGGTAACTACATTGCCTTTATCCACAGAAATAGTGACTCCTGCCGGAATTTCAATTGGGCTCTTTCCTATTCTAGACATTACAAATTGTTTTTAATATACGTAACAAATCAATTCACCCCCGACATTAAGCCTTCTGGCCTCCTTATCTGTCATCACTCCTTTGGAAGTAGAGACAATAGCAATCCCCAATCCATTAATAATCCGGGGGATTTCTGTTGCTTTAGCATACTTTCGCAAGCCAAGCTTACTGATTCTACCCAACTTTTTAATGACCGGGCTGCCATCTTTCGGGTCATATTTTATAGCAATCCTGATGATGGGCAAACCTTTGTCGGTGGTATCAAATTTATATTTCAAAATATATCCCTGATCATACAAAATCTCCGTAATCTTCTTTTTCATTTTAGAAGATGGAATGGTAACTACCGTATGTCCCGCCCGCTGTGCGTTTCTCAGACGCGTCAAATAATCGGCGATAGGGTCTGTAACTTTAACTTTTATATCACTCATCTTTCTAAATTTACCAACTTGCTTTTGTAATTCCTGGAATAATACCATTTAATGCCATTTCTCTCAGTTTAATCCTGGAAATACCAAATTTTCTAAAATACCCTCTAGGACGACCGGTTATCTGACATCTGTTCTTCAAACGAACGCGAGATGAATTTTTGGGTAATTTGTCCAATTCCTCCCACAATCCTTGTTCTTTAAGCATTTTGCGTTTTTCAGCATATTTGGCGACCATTCTTTCGCGTTTGCGCTGACGTGCGATGATAGATTTCTTTGACATATTATGTATTAATTTTCTCTATTTTTAAAAGGCAGGCCAAGGGCCTTCAGCAATTCATAAGCTTCCTGGTCCGTCTTGGCAGTCGTGACAAATGATATATCCAATCCCTCAATGGAGTGAATCTTGTCGATGTTGATCTCAGGAAAGATAATTTGCTCCGTCACTCCCATATTGTAATTGCCACGTCCATCAAAACTCTTATCCTTAATGCCGCGAAAGTCGCGCACTCGAGGTAAGGCGACAGAGATAAGGCGATCTAAAAACTCCCACATCATCTCTCTTCTCAATGTCACTTTGGCACCGATAGTCATTCCCTCTCTCAACTTAAAGTTGGATACACTCTTCTTGGCTACAGTGGGAATCGCTTTCTGTCCGGTGATTTGGGTCAACTCATCCAAAGCGTACTCGACCAATTTCTTGTCCTGAGTCGCCTTTCCAACACCTCTATTGAGAACGATTTTCTCCAATCTCGGTACTTGCATGACGGAACTATACTCAAATTTTTCCATCAAATGAGGCATCACTTTTTCCGTATAGGTCTTCTTTAATCTAGGTTGGTAGCTCATTATTTAATAGTTTCTCCTGATTTTTTTGAATAACGCACTATTTTGCCATTCTCTACTCTTCGTCCAATACGTGTGGCCGATTTAGATTTAGCATCATAGTATGCGACATTTGAAATAGCGATAGGTGCTTCAATCTCGAGAATTCCGCCTTTTTGGGTCTCGGTAGGTTTCTGATGCTTCTTCACCAAATTAACCCCTTCTACCAAAACGCGTTGTTTCTTTTTCAACACTTGGAGCACTCTACCAGTTTGTCCCTTGCTATTCCCTGCAAGAACAATTACAGTATCGCCTTTCTTGATTTTAAACTTGGGTTCGAATCTTTTACTAGCCACGTTCATTAAAATTTAAAGCACTTCTGGTGCCAATGAAACAATACGCATATAATCTTTTTCACGGAGCTCACGAGCGACAGGACCAAAGATACGAGTACCTCGAGGTTCCTCAGCAGCGTTCAGCAAAACACATGCGTTGTCATCAAAACGGATATAGGTTCCGTCCTTGCGCCGCAATTCTTTCTTGGTCCTAACCACCACCGCACGAGTAACCGTACCCTTTTTGATGCCCCCCGCCGGAGTGGCAGACTTTACGGTCACGACGATCATATCCCCAACCGAGGCGTATCTACGCCCGGAGCCACCTAATACACGGATACACAACACTTCGGTCGCGCCGGAATTATCAGCTACTTTTAATCTCGTCTCCTGTTGAATCATTTTATACGGATTTTAATCTTATTTATTTAGCCTTTTCAATAATTTCGCTAACGCGCCATGATTTGCGCTTGCTCAATGGTCTTGTCTCGACAATTCTCACTTTGTCTCCGACCCCGCAATCATTGTTTTCGTCATGAGCGATAAACTTTTTGGACATCTTGACCATCTTCCCATATTTGGGGTGCTGAAGTCGACGTTCGACTAATACGCTGACGGATTTTTCCATCTTATCTGATACGACGATGCCCACTCTTTGTTTGCGCCTCTTGGTATGTTTAACTACTGACATGAATGATATTCTTTAATTATATTTCTGTTTAGTGCCCTTTTCTTCTACGTCTTCTAATATTCCCTCTCTTCGCCAATTCCTCTTCCGACATTTTAGCGAGTTCGCGGCGTCTTATTTCTGTATTAAGGCGAGCGATATCCCTCCTCAATACTCTTATATCGATAGGACTTTCCAATCCCTTAATCGCATGATCAAATTTGAGGAGTTCGTAATCGGACTGAGCTGCTTCCAACTCTTTGTACAAATCTTCCTCGGTCATATTGGACAGTTCTTGCTGTTTTTTTGTTGCCATTTTAAGGATTTTTTCAGTTAATCAACGTAATCAGGACGGATGGATATCTTTGTTTGGACCGGCAACTTCTGAGCTGCCAATCTCAAGGCCTGCATGGCTGTTTCCCTTGTTACCCCATCGATCTCAAACATAATGGTCCCGGGCTTTACCACTGCCACATAATGATCCAAAGCTCCTTTACCTTTACCCATACGCACTTCTTGTGGCTTAGAGGTAATCGGTTTATCCGGAAAAATTCGAATCCAGACCTTACCTTCCCTTTTCATGTGGCGCGTCATGGCAATACGGGCAGATTCTATCTGCCGACTGGTGATGAATGCCTCGTTTAAAGACTTCAACCCAAACGAGCCAAATGCCACGCGATGCCCCCTTTGAGCAATCCCTTTGATTCGTCCCTTTTGCGTCTTTCTATATTTGGTTCTTTTCGGTTGTAACATGGTCTAATTTGTATTAAATTGTAACTCTGTTTCTCTGCCTTTCGTCAAAAGTGGTGCAAAGGTACTACTTTTAACTGTATTTGCAGTAAAATTATCTTCTTCTTATTTATCTTCTTCGTCCCCGCTGTTGACCGCGCTGTTGACGTTTCTTCTTCTGAACGCCTACATTGGGAGACAAATCGCGTTTGCCCAGTACTTCTCCTTTACAAATCCACACTTTAATACCGATTTTTCCATAAATCGTCAAGGCTTCATTCAACGCATAATCAATGTCTGCCCTAAAGGTATGCAAAGGAATTCGTCCATCCTTATACTCTTCCGAACGAGCCATCTCCGCTCCATTGAGTCTTCCTGAAATGCGCACTTTAATCCCTTCAGCGTTTGCACGCATGGTTGATTGGATGGCCATTTTAATCGCTCTTCTGTAGTTGACCCGGTTTTCCAATTGTCTTGCTATGGATTCGCCGACAATATTGGCATCCAATTCCGGATTGCGAATTTCGATGATGTTAATCTGAACATCCTTACCAATCAACTTTTTCAATTCTTCTCGGATGCTATCAACTTCTGTTCCTCCCTTACCGATAATAATTCCGGGACGCGAAGTATGGATAGAAACGGTAACGCGATTAAGTGTTCGTTCGATAATAACTCTCGATATCCCCCCCTTGGAGATACGCGCCTTTAGATAACGTCTGATCTGGTGATCTCCAACGACATTCTTGGCAAAGTTCTTCTTATCGAACCAATTGGAATCCCATCCTCGGATGATTCCTAATCTGTTACCTATGGGATTAGTCTTTTGACCCATGTTTGATTATTTTTAAGTTATTAATCTTCGTTAGTTACTGCCACTTCCTCCTCTTCCGTTGCTCCTTCCTCGGTGCCCAATGGAATGCGATTCTCCAATACAATTGTAACGTGGCATGTGCGCTTGCGAATACGGTGGGCTCTACCATGTGGAGCCGGTCGAAAACGTTTCAACATTGCTCCTTCGTCCACCCAAATACGCTTGATATACAAATCATGATCATCTGCTTCCGCTTCGCCGTCCGTCTTGTACTCCCAATTGGCGATGGCAGAGTACAGTAACTTTTCTATCCAGGTAGCGGCCTCCCGCTTCGTGTACTTAAGCGTATTCAAGGCTTGATCCGCATCATTGCAGCGTATCAAATTAGCCACCATTCGCATTTTGCGAGCGGACATTGGCACATTTCTTAATTTAGCTATTGCTTCCATCTTATTCAGATAAGTTGATTGATATATTATTATTTCTTTCTATTTCCAGAGTGACCACGGAAAAGCCTGGTGGGAGAGAACTCGCCCAACTTATGCCCTACCATATTCTCCGTTATAAATACAGGGACAAAAGTCTTACCGTTATGGACAGCAATGGTTAACCCCACCATATCGGGAATAATCATTGATGATCTCGACCACGTTTTGATTACATTCTTGCGGCCTGAATCATGCGCTCTTGCGATCTTTGTAAGCAACTTATGATAAACGTAAGGCCCTTTTTTGATTGATCGTGCCATATTCTAATTATTAAATATTTATAATCTTAATTTTTATTCCAAACAATTCCTACGACGGTCCGGTCAACTATCGTTTGCTCTTTTTCTTCTTTCGTTTAGAAATAATGAGCTTATTGGACGGCTTTGTTTTGCTACGCGTTTTTTGGCCTTTGGCAAAGATACCCGTTCGCGACCTGGGGTGTCCACCGGACGCCCGGCCTTCACCTCCACCCATCGGGTGATCGACAGGGTTCATCGCAACCCCTCTTGTGCGAGGCCGCCGCCCCAACCATCTTTTCCTTCCTGCCTTTCCGAGCTTTTGCAACTGGTTATCCGGATTGGATACTTGTCCGATGGTTGCTCTACAGGTCAAAAGAATTTTGCGCACCTCACCGGAAGGTAGTTTGATAATGGCATATTTGCCTTCTCTACCGACCATAGTAGCATAGTTGCCCGCACTTCTGGCGATAGCTGCCCCTTTGCCCGGCTGCATTTCTATGGCATGTATACTGGTTCCCAAAGGTACTTCAGATAAATACAACGTATTGCCCAAGTCAGGAGACGCTCCTTTGCCGGAGATAATTTTCTGTCCAACTTCGATTCCCCTGGGAGCAAGAATATATCGCTTTTCTCCGTCTGCATATGCCACCAATGCGATGTATGCAGTTCTGTTCGGATCGTACTCGACACTCTTTACTGTCGCAGGAATACCGTCCTTCGTGCGTTTAAAATCCACAACACGATACTTCCTTTTATTTCCACCACCGATATAGCGCATAGTCATTTTTCCGGTGTTATTCCTACCACCGGATTTCTTGACACCGCGTGTCAATGATTTTTCCGGAGTTGCAGTAGTCAATTCCTCGTAAGTATTGCTCACTCTAAAACGCAATCCCGGTGTTATCGGCTTAAACTTTTTAACTGGCATAATTTACCGCTTTAATGTATTTTTAATTAAATATCACCATAAATGTCAATAGTATCCCCTTCTATCAGTGTCACTATTGCTTTCTTATAGGATGGTTTTCTTCCTGTAATAATTCTCGAACGCGTGGATCTGTTTTTTATCTTCGATGGCATAATTAAGGTATTGACACTGTTGACGACTACCCCATAACGCTTTTCGACTGCTTTGGCAATTTCAATCTTATTGGCATTCTTGTTAACGATGAAAGTGTACTGACCTTTGTTTTCAACAAGGTCTTCCGCCTTCTCCGTGATCACAGGTTTTATTAATATGGTTTTCATAACTGAAAAGATTTTCAAATTTTAAACTAGTGCATTTAACTGCTCAACCGCTCCTTCTGATAAAATCATTTTGCCACCATTCAACATATCATATGGATTGAGGTCAGAAGCTCTGCGAATAAATACTTTTGGAATATTGCGACCTGAGCGATAGATGTTCTTATCCATTTCCGGAAGTACCAATAAGCTCTTCTGGTCTTTCAGACCTAACTTTTCAAGAATACTAACATACGCTTTGGTCTTTGGGGCTTCAAACGTAAAATCCTCGATGACTACAATTTGATCATTTTGCGCCTTATCCGACAATACGGATTTTTTGGCTAAGCGCTTTACCTTTTTATTCAATTTTAAGGTATACTTCCTCGGCCGGGGACCAAAAACACGTCCTCCTCCTCTGTAAATCGGATTCTTTATATCTCCTGCACGAGCGGTACCTGTCCCTTTTTGTCTTTTGAGCTTACGCCTTGATCCCTTAACTTCACCGCGTTCCTTAGCCTTGTGCGTGCCTTGTCGTTGGTTAGCGAGGTACTGCTTGACCGCAAGGTAAACCACATGCTCATTGGGCTCGATACCAAAGACCTCGTCTGAGAGCTCAATGGTGCGTCCTGTACTTTGCCCTTCCGTATTTAAAATATCCACTTTCATGGTAAGAGTTTTTAAATTGTTCAAAACATCTACAGCGATTTGCCGATCTGCTGAAGACATCTAATTATTTACTTTTCGATAATAACGTATGATCCTTTGTGTCCCGGAAGTGCTCCCTTGATGAGTATCAGGTTTTTTTCAGGGAAGATTTTAACGACCTCCAAATTCTGAATTTTAACGCGATCGGTACCGGTACGTCCGGCCATTCGCATTCCTTTAAATACCCTGGCAGGATAAGACGCCGCTCCAATCGAACCCGGAGCACGCAATCTGTTGTGCTGACCGTGAGTAGCATCTCCTACACCGCGGAATCCATGACGCTTAACCACACCTTGGAATCCTTTCCCCTTACTTACACCAATCACATTGACAAAATCTCCGCGCTCAAAAACATCACTGGCAGTAAGGGTATCCCCTAAATTGACAGGAATATCAAAATCTCTAAACTCGACCACTTTGCGCTTTGGGGAGCTATTCGCTTTGGCAAAATGTCCTTGCAAAGCCTTCGATGTATTCTTTTCTTTTTTGGAGCCGGTGGCCAACTGAACCGCATTGTATTGATCTGTCTCCTCTGTTTTTACCTGAGTAACGACATTGGGCTCAGCCAATACAACCGTACAGGGGATTTGCTTTCCCTGTTCGTCATATATGCTGGTCATACCTATTTTTGTTCCTATTAATCCGTTCACGGCTATAGTATTTTTAGTGGTTAAAATTTACTCCGAACCCTACTCAACACGAGCGCAGTTCAGAAAACATATAAAAATCGCTTGCAATAATAATCTGTTGCAAGCTATCCGGATTTACGAGAGTTTCACCTGGATATCCACACCACTTGGTAGTTCGAGCTTAGATAAAGCATCTACTGTCTTAGGCGTCGGTGTATAAATCTCGATCAATCGTTTATGCGTCCTCAATTGAAACTGCTCACGAGATTTTTTATTGACGTGCGGGGAGCGCAAGACAGTAAAAATTTGTTTCTCTGTGGGCAGCGGAATCGGACCAGATACAACAGCGCCGCTTGTGCGTACTGTCTTAATAATTTTCTCCGTGGACTTATCTACCAAATTGTGGTCATAAGAACGAAGCTTAATTCTGATTTTTTGATTCATTACCTCTTTTATTTATAAAATATTCTAATTCTGTTTTTTAAACGTTGACTTCGCCCTTTGCCTTCTTAATCACCTCATCCGCGATATTCTTAGGCGTGGGGGCATAGTGAGAAAATTCCATGGTGGAACTCGCTCTTCCCGATGTAATCGTACGCAGTGCCGTCACATATCCAAACATCTCAGATAGAGGGACATCGGCCTGTATCGCGACGGCTCCGCCGGTGCGTGGCTCCTGGCCCTTGGGCAATCCCCTTCTTCGGTTTAAGTCTCCAATAACCGGACCGACATACTCCTCAGGAGTCACTACTTCCAATTTCATGATAGGCTCCAACAACTGCGGATTGGTCTTGGATGCCGCTGCACGAAATCCTTCCTTTGCACACAATTCAAAAGCAATCGGTTTAGAATCCACAGGGTGCGTCTGACCATCATAGACGCGCACTTTCATGCTGTCCAGATTGTAACCCGCCAAGACTCCGTTATCCATCATTGCCTCAAACCCTTTGATGATAGATGGAATCAATTCCCTTGGAATAGAGCCTCCAAAAATATCATTGACAAACTGCAATCGCTTTTTACCGCTGGTAAACTCATCACTTTCCAAAAATTCCTCATCGGCCGGACCCAATTCAAAAGACATTTGAGCAAATAAACCGGATCCTCCGGTTTGCTTCTTCAAACGCTCCGTATGATCTACGGTCTTGGTTAGTGCCTCTTTATAACTCACTTGTGGTTGTCCTTGATTACAATCCACTTTGAATTCCCTTTTGAGTCGATCGACAATAATCTCCAAATGCAACTCGCCCATTCCGCTGATAATCGTCTGATTGGTATCTTCGTCGTAACGTACCTTGAAGGTAGGATCCTCTTCTGCCAATTTCGCCAAGGCCATCCCCAACCGGTCCAAATCTTTCTGCGACTTAGGCTCGACGGCGACCCCAATAACGGGCTCCGGAAAGGACATGCTCTCCAATACGATAGGATGACCGGGTTCACATAAGGCATCTCCGGTACGTATATCTTTGAATCCCACTCCGGCGGCAATGTCTCCTGCCTCCACTTTATCAACCGGATTTTGCTTATTGGCGTGCATCTGATAGAGTCGTGAGATACGCTCTTTCTTGTCCGTGCGCGAGTTGACGATATAACTCCCGGCATCCAATTGTCCGGAGTAAATCCGCATAAACGAAAGACGGCCTACATAAGGATCCGTCGCAATCTTAAAGCAAAGCGCCGTAAAAGGATCGTCTATCGTGGGTTTTCTAAATTCGGGTTGCTCCGTCTTGGGATTAATGCCTTCGATCATTCCCTTGTCCAACGGAGAGGGCAAAAAGGCACAACTCGCGTTGAGCAATGCTTGCACCCCTTTATTCTTAAATGCTGACCCGCAAAGGATAGGAGTCATGCTCATGTCGATTACAGCAGCCCTAATCGCAGCACGCATCTCATCGGCTGAAATGGAATCCGGGTCTTCAAAATATTTCTCCATCAAAGACTCGTCGTATTCTGCCACCGCTTCCAACAATTTTTCTTTGTATTCAGCCACCGTATCTACGAGGTCTTCAGGTATCGGCACCACCTCATAACTCATCCCTTGATCCTCATCATTCCAGATGATGGCTTCATTGGTGATAAGATCAACTACCCCTTTAAAATTCTCTTCTGCACCAATCGGCACTTGGAGAGGAATCGCATTGGCACCCAATTTTTCACGAATATCATTGACAACATTAAAGAAGTCCGCCCCTGAGCGGTCCATTTTGTTGACGAAACCTATACGAGGAACGCGGTATTTGTCCGCCTGGCGCCATACGGTCTCCGATTGTGGCTCGACACCCGATACCGCACAAAACAATGCAACAGCACCGTCCAATACACGTAAAGAACGCTCCACCTCTACCGTAAAGTCAACGTGACCCGGCGTATCAATGATATTGATATCATAGGTCTTATCTTTCCAATTCCAAGACACTTTTGTAGCAGCAGAGGTAATCGTAATACCTCGTTCTTTCTCCTGCTCCATGTGGTCCATGGTGGCAGCGCCGTCGTGCACTTCACCAATTTTATGGGTCATACCGGTATAGTACAGAATTCGCTCTGTCGTAGTGGTCTTCCCTGCGTCGATGTGCGCAGCGATTCCGATATTCCTCAATAAACTAAGATCTTGCCATGTTATTCGTTGTGTCGTATTAATTTTAAACTCTAAAGTGTGCAAATGCTCGGTTGGCCTCTGCCATTCTATGCATCTCGTCCTTACGCTTGCAAGCACCGCCTTCATTATTAAATGCCGCCAAAATCTCCGCCGCCAACTTCTCTGCCATTCCTTTCCCGCCTCGTGCACGAGCATAACGAATCAACCATTTCATACCAATAGAAACCCTTCTCTTTGCAGGTATCTCCGTAGGAATCTGAAACGTCGCTCCACCAATCCGCTTGGAGCGAACCTCTAAGTGGGGGGTCGCATTGACCAAGGCTTTCTTAAATACCTCGTGCGGATTCTCTTCATTGCGCTTCGTCACGATGTCCATCGCATCATAGTAGATTTTCATCGCCACCGTCTTCTTTCCCTTCAACATTAAGTTATTGATAAACTGGGTCACCAACGGGTCATTATACCTGGGATCCGGGGCGATGTATCTCTTTTTTGGCTTCTTTTTCCTCATAACAAATCAATGATATTTTATATAGGTTGATTGCTTTTATTATTTCTTAGGTCTCTTTGTTCCGTACTTAGATCGGCTCTGCTTCCTATCCGAAACACCCGCCGTATCAAGTGCCCCACGAATAATCGTATAGCGCACACCGGGCAAATCCTTCACCCTACCTCCTCTAATCAGTACGATGGAGTGCTCCTGCAAGTTGTGCCCTTCTCCGGGGATATAACATATCACCTCCACCCCGTTGGTCAAGCGAACCTTTGCCACTTTTCGCAGCGCTGAGTTCGGCTTCTTAGGTGTAGTGGTGTATACTCTCGTACAAACCCCTCGCTTTTGCGGACAAGCATTGAGCGCTCTGGTCTTGGAGACCGTCACGATCTTCTTTCTTCCTTTACGTACCAATTGGTTGATTGTAGGCATAAAATTCTATTATATTTTACAATGTAAATCCTTATTTCATTTACCCCTTTTCAAAAGAGAGTGCAAAGGTATAGCTTTTTTGCTTACTGACAACAAAAAATAGCAAAAAATATTCTCCCTAATTTTTACGCTCTTTTTATCTCCTCTTTCCCATATTATTTGATGGTATGAAATAGTACCACATTTGCTCCGGTCAAACCTCTTCCTATCAGCTCTACGCAGGTTCTGACTCACATTTCATACCTTTTGACATTATATATTATTGCGTAATACAAAATGTACATATGAGAAATACTTCCAATGTCTTTCTCGCTCCCGGATTCTCACGAATGGAGCTCTTTGCATCTTGGCCTCTTTGCGTGCAAGAACCATCTACCGGACATATTTTACCAAACGAACTCAAACGTCTTCCTCCATTGCTGACCATACGACACACCTATTCATCTTCGGGCAGATTGCCCCCCCTTTAGCAAACATCCCCATATTATAGTTAAGTTTGTACATTTGTCATAAGAATACGTTTCGATAATGCATCTCAAAATACGGTTTACCCCTCAAAAGCTTTTGCCTTTTGCCCTTTTGTTGGTGATGACAGGTGTGGTCCTGCTTCTGGAGAGGTGTCGACAACAATCGGCCAAATCCTATCGATTGGATCCCAATATCCCATTGCCATTAGAACTTGACAGCGTCACTTACTCCGTTGGAAAGGTGGTGGCCTTCCCCTCACCTGCCGGAGACGCTTCAGTGCTTTTGGACAGATCATCGAAGTTTGGGCTTGTCGTGCAACTTTCCGATGTACGAGGAGGGGAATTCTTTGAGGCCAGCGTACTTCGACAAAAGCATCTTCCGTTGATCACCTTAGTCGGAGACGGACGGTGGGCCAACCATTTCATACAATCCGGGTGGGCCCAAGACACGGAAGGTGGATGGGAACGGTTGGAGATTTGCCTCGAGGTCCCTGCTCATATTAACCGGACATCCATCCGCTTCTATTGCCACAATCCGACCAACACCCCCTGTCATATTGCGCAACTGCGCATCAAACGCTTTGCGGCCTGTCCTGTAGATACCCTGCCGGATTACTGTTTCTACCCCATGCTTTACGAACTACTCGACAACTATCATTTACACCATCTCTCCCCAATACCTTGGGACACGATTCCCGCCTATGCCGACGACTCAACCGTCCTGCCTCTATTCCTACAGGCAGGGGTACTTCCCTCCCGTTTTGTCCAAACCTACAGAAAAAAGATGCAAACATCCGGCTTGGCCTCAATGAGAAAGACCCTGCATCGCATGCGTGCCCAACTGCGCTACCCGAGTGTTTCGTTTGTCAATGATAAAATGACTCCGGCTACCACGCCGGCAGGATACATCCGCGACATGTTTTGTACCCCGGACGATACAGCCCATTTTGTCCTGCAACACCCCGAAAGCTGCGTCAAATTATCATTATATCAATTACATCTTCCCCACCACAAAGTTTTGAAACGCGGTATTCCTATGCC